>OGXE01000617.1_pt1 | contig 32976 bp, 48 predicted proteins | sample 1576181 | NCBI WGS metagenome assembly OGXE01 (sample SAMEA3541478, study PRJEB24748) | human gut metagenome | biome: human gut; feature: human-associated habitat; material: faeces | place: China | collected 2012 | reverse complement strand
GGTCTGGTCTAACACCCCAGTTGATTGCAAGTTCGATCCGATTAATGAACTGCGTCGAGGAAATGAACCCCACAGCCCATGCACCAATCGTCCCAAGACTCCACCCGCTGTCTCCAATCAATTCAAAAGATTTTTCTGTATCCCCGCCGACGTAGGCGAGTTGGCTGGCGGTACGAACGTATGCGTACTCCACCATGTCATCAACAGCCTGCTGAGAAGGCATTTTCCGGCCAGTTGGCTCCAGCACTCCATTGTTATTAACCACCTCAATGGCCAGTGCGTTGTCATCAGGGCTGCGGTAATACGTGGTCGACCCCACCGGGATATTAGCGATATCCGCCTGCGCAGCCGCCATCGTCATATACTGGCGGCTGAGTGGAATCAGGTTCTGGCGTGCATCCTGAACTGACGCTTCAGCAGCCGCAGCCATTTTTTTTTGGGCGCCCGCAAGAGTATCCTTTTCATTCTCAAGGCGATCAATAAATGTATCATTCTCACTATTCATGAAGTCATCGTACGCCAGCGCGTTATCGCTAAGATCCTTCATGCTATTAGATGGGCGCGAGTTCCCGGTATTGTATCTTTGAGTCATAATAACCCTCATTAAGTAGACTCTTAGTAAATTGACATAAATCAATAAAGCGTTTACACTGCGATGACGAAATTAATAAAAATTTAAATTATACTAGAGCGCGGTTTTTACATGGAAAACAAAACAACAGAAAAACTATATTCACTCGATGTGTTAAGAGGGTTGGCAGCCATATCAATTGTATTTTGGCACTGGCAACACTTTTTTTATGTTGGCTCAGCACCAAATGGTATAATCTATGAAAAACAACCTTTTTTTAATTTATTCTGGATGTTATATAAGTATGGCGATCTTGCTGTTGAGCTTTTCTTCTGCATATCTGGATTCATCTTTTACTGGCTTTACTCAAGCAACATAAAAAGCAAAAAAGAAAGCGCAAGAAACTTTTTCATAAAAAGATTTAGTCGATTATATCCGTTGTACCTATTAACATTTTTAGTTGTTGCATTGTTACAGTATGTGTATCACAAAACCAATAGCTCATACTTTGTTTATCAGTTTAATGATTTTTACCATGCGTTCTTGAATATATTTATGATTTCTGGCTGGGGGTTTGAATCTGGATGGTCATTTAATGCCCCAGTCTGGTCAGTGTCGATAGAGGCTTTGCTATATGCTTTATTTTTCATTACGTGCAAGGCTCGAATAAGTGGGAAAATCATAATCCCACTTTTTATTGCAATTGGATTCCTAACATTCTCTCACAACTATAAATTAGGAATAGGGATATTTTCATTCTATTGTGGGGCTGCAACTTTCTTTTTCAGCAAGTTAATAACCTCAAGGCTACATTTGTTACCTAGAATCATGCTTAGCACCTCATTACTCTGCATTTCATGGATAATTATAATCGACCAGTCAAAGAACAACGCATTCATTATAACTGGGTTAGGCTTTACATCCTTTATATTGTTCTTAACTACAATAGATGGATTTGAAAAATGTCATATCTTTTTCAAAAAAGTGGGCTGGGTAGGCGACATAAGTTATTCGTCATACCTGATACATTTCCCACTCCAAATAACCTTTGCGCTCGCAACTCAAAAAATTGGGTTCAGCAGAGATATTTTTTATAATGACGGTGTTTTTATTGCATTTATGCTGTCCCTATTAACACTGAGCTTCATTAGCTATTTTTACTTTGAGACGAAAAGTCAAAACGCGATACGAAAACTTACACTCCAACATTAAATATTATGTCATTTGGCATGTAAGGAATACTCTCTTTACATGCCGATTGCCAACCAAGTAAATCCATTGGAATCCTTTCTCCCCACACCTGAAGTCATATCGAATATATAGCTCACCATATCAAAATATCCAAGCTGATAGTTCGTGTTATCCACATTAGCTATGACAAATGAATTGTTATCATATTTATTGGTTGGCGACACAATCACTTGATACACTATCACCTGAAACGGCAATGGATAATTGATTCGTTTGGAACCATTAGTGTCAGCAATCCCACTACCCCATTGAATAATTAAACCTGATGGGAGCTTCTGATACCCAATACTATTAAGAAGCGCCTGGGATTGTTGTTTTATAGTTTTTACAATAGATTTATATAACTGAGCGTCATCATTTTCATCTAGTGTTATACTTGCACCCTCAACGGCATTCACCAATTCTCGCTGGAAGGTATTCAGCATTTCAGCATTAATGATTGTAGGTGATATACCGTTAGCCACATTTCCATTAGTATATTCGCCATTAGAGTCGGCAGTATCTGTCGTGCTTCCAACTTTTCTCATAACACACCCTATGAATTTTAATTTAGTGATAAATAACCTGAACTAATATCAAACATGCTGGCAAACTCGGGCGTAACATCATAAACACCTTCATCGTTAAAGCCAAAATAGATATAACCAAACTTGACCAATGTATAAGACGGTGCCAAGGCATTTATACGGCACTCAAGCTGGCGATTTCCCCATGAGCGAAGTGGATCCCCACAATAACTGAGACCCACCCGTGCATAAGATATCGTGGTATCCTCGGTTTCTACCAACCAGACGAATGGCCAGTCATCGCCATTAAGCCCGTCTCCGCAAACAGATAATCCAGCGCGCGCCTGCCTGTATTCTTTAATGGCGATGGTGTAGCCCATCGCCGCTGCAATACCGATGAAATAGCTTTTTGACTGACCACCGGTACTGATTAATTTTGAGACGATTGCGTTTTGTCGCTTGGCGATTGTGTCGACCTCGCCAATGGAGCAATCATCAGGCAGTCCAAGCGTATTCTCCCAGTCAGTGAGCATGATGGTGGCTGTCTTAGGGAAAGCGCCACTAAGAAGAGACTGAGCGTCATTATCACTACGTTGAAAACTCCTTGCCAGCGCTCGAAGCACTGCCGTCTGCACTGCGTTTTTATCTCTTGTCCAGGCTCTTCCTGACGGGATTAGAGCCTGTAGCGCTTTAAGGTAGTCGTCAGTTGAGAAGAGACTCATGTATAGTTCACCTCGCCACGAACGGCCATCTCCCCTATTCCCGGCTCAATATTTGCAGATGGGGAAACCAGAATGAAACCAGCCGTGCCTGAAACGTCCCCTATGGCACGGTTGAGGTCTGAAAGATAGATTTTCCCTGTCCCGAGAGGATCAGCAGACTCAAACAAAACGCTATCAATAGCGTCAGCTATAGCAGCAGTTGTGGTACTACTCGCATCAGAGATACCACTTATTTCAAAATCAATAACCAGCTCAGTAGGCGAACAGATGTAATTCAGGGAGGTAACAGGGGCAAGCGGGTACATATAATCGGCTACCCTTCCCTGATCGCCTGTAGCCTTCACTGCGCCCCATTCTTCCAGTTGCGATACGCCATCCGTGCCAACCGGGAACCCATGGTTTGTCTTGTCATTGCCATCACACATGATGTAAATCACAACGGTACCGGGCCCCATTCCCCTACGGCGGACCCATGCACGTGTAACACCGGATACGGCCAGAGCCCATGTACGATAATCAGTATCGCTGCCCCCCTGCGGAGGATTTTGAAACAACAAAAGTCCGCGCTGGCGAAAATCCTCTTCATCCTCAATATCAGCACCGCCGGTGGCTGGCTGAATGAGCGTGACCGTGCTTTCAATGCCAGACACATTCGCATCAAGGGTCAGGATAGTACCGGAATCAGCATTTCCCAGGCTGCCACCTCCAGTGACATCCTCGGTGATGTCAGGTAATACGGCGGTAACAGCAACTGTTGCTGTGCCAGAGCTGCCGATCGTTACACCAGCATCTGTCGTGTACTGATAACCATCCGCGCGATTAATTACTGCGCCCGCATCTAACGTCCTCCCTGATGTACCTTTGATTTGTGCTTCAGGTGAGCGAGCTGCGGTGGCTGCTTTACGGTAGGCCTGTTTAAGCGCCATCCATCCAGCAAGCCATTCATCTGTCGATGTAAAAGGGGTGCATTGTCGGGCAATATAATCCAGATAGGCATAATGCAAGTGCGCCATGCCAGCGTCCATATCCGCCAGCACCTTCAAATTTCCGAACCGGAGTAGAGCGCCGACCTTCTCCAGCTCCGCCTGCATGAACTGTTGATTTTCTGTTCTCAGCTCACTAAGCGTTTTTCTTTTAAATGGCATTGTTCAGTTGCTCCCATAACCAGAAGAATTTGAATTCTTGCCAGTCGCCGTCCGGGGGAAGATAACGGATGATAAGATTCAGCCTGTTCGGAAAAACGATTTCTGAGGTCGCCTGTATTTCCCTGGCGATTCCGTCACTTTTTATCCATGCCAGCGCTTCTTCAGCATACTGCTCTGCACGCATAGCTACGTCGCGGGTCAGCTTTTCTCTCCGCAACAACCACAGACGTGAACCGATTGTTTTCTCGTTACCCAGATCGCCCCACCATCCCCGGCGATCCGTCCCTTCATATGGGTCATCTGCGCGCGCAAGGCCATCGGTAAAAAGGCTGATCAACACGGCGGTATGCATATCATTGTCAGAGGTGAGAATGCCGAAATTCTCCTGCCAGTCGGCCTGCATCTCATCAATATTCCAGAAGGATGAAATATCACTCATCAGATACCTTCTCTGTGGTTTTTTCACTGGTGACAGTGCTTTCACCTGACTGAACCTCTTTCACGTCATGATCGTGAATGTTGTAGGCGTCACGCAGTTGTTTTAAGGTTTTGGTGTTTGAATTGCAGTTGTCTACAATGTCGCCAGTGCACTTAAACATCGGCGTGTTAGCTAGGATGGAATCAGAAGCATTGATAGTGACGGTAGTGGCATTATTGACCTCTACGTTTTTACCCTTAGCATCAATGAAGACTCCATCTTCTGTCAGCAGGATATTCAGGCCCCACTGGTTATACATCACCGACTCACCTGACTTTAGTCCTGAATGTCGGTATCCCTGATGGTTGGTTGCAATGACCACTGGATTAGAGCGATCGCCACCCAGGAATGCGAGTACAACGTCAGTACCGGCAGGAAGACCGGAGGAAAAACCAAACTCTGCGAGCCTGTGGGCGCTGGCAACTTCCAGAGGTGTCTGATACTGCACGGACTGTGTTCCGCCATCATCTTTCATCGCAGTAATTCGACCCACACCCAGCATGCTGGCGATACGGTTAGCAAAATGGCGAAACTTGCTCATTGATTGAATCCTGCAAGTTGTTGGTAGAAAGCGTAAGGCTGAACGGCAAATGCTTCTGGAGGCATTAGCGTTAGCCTGGCATGGGTGCCATCGCTGTCGCGCATAAACGTTACGTCGGCAATCAGCAACTCGGTATTAGGAAGCTTTAGCGTGGGAATATTTACAGGAATCAGCGTATTTGGCTCCCATAGCTTCCCGGCTTTATCCCGCCAGCTATCTATCGTGACGCTCAGTTGCTTTGAGCGGCCATAACGCCTGTTCATCTCCCAGTCAATCGCGCGCTGTGCCTGCTGAGACGCCATCAGGGTGCTTTCAACGATAACGATACGCTTTCGATAGCGCATTTTTGCCGCTTCCGGATCGCGCGCGGTAGCCAGAGTTACTGAGTCATAAGCAGTATCAGGCGAAAACCCAGCTATTGGTGAAATACTCATCGAGATGCCAACATAGTCAGAAAACCTTTCCGACATATCAGCGCGGTAGTACGCCTGCTCTATGTTTTCCCCTTCAGCGACACCACTGGCAGCGCGACGGGTTCCCACTCGCGTGAGAAGCAAGTTACCGTCCGGAAGGTCATAATAAAGCAGCGCAGACCAGCGAGTTACTCGCTCAATTATTTCCTGCGGAGACTCCCCCCAGTTAATTGTGAACTGAGGTACATTAACCAGATCACTAACATCGCAGGAAACGCTGATGCCATACCATGAGGCCAGACGGGAAGCGATACTCAGCGCATCACTTTGGTTGATGACATTGTTTGGCCACTCTGCAGAGCAGTCCACCAGATCCTGACACTTGCTACGCCCATTCGCCTGCACTTCATGTCTGGACCGTGTAATTGACGGCTCCCAACTGTCAACGTAGCCCGTCAGGACCAGATCATTACCGATACGCACTTCACAGGACTGCCCCTCCTGCACCAGTTGCTTATCATTAGTCCCCGGGTAATAGTCCATTAGCCCAAGACTAAAATCGGACGGGAATCGCTCTATGCTTCTGGTAACACGAACTGAATCCCATCCCTCTATTATTTTATTGCCTACCGTTAACCTAACCGTATCCAGATCGTCACTCATTGCCGTAATACCTTCATCGAAACAGGCATAAATGCCGGATGGGGAACGCTGGACTCCTGAATCAGCTCGTCCGCTCTGGAAGCATCCTGGTATAGGCGGCTGGCGAGAGTAAGCGCAGGAAGAGGCTGGGCTGAATTAAATTGCATTAACTCGCTCAAACCACCAGAAATGGCTGACATGGCCTCAAGAAATGAAGATCTGACCAGCAACAACTCTCCGTATAAATCATCATCGGCTCTGTCACCAGCAACCAGAAGCGCGACATCAAGCTGGTTAGCTACACGCCGGGTTATTTGCTCCGCTTCATCGCGGCTGGTAGGGTTGGAGTCAGATGCTGCTGTGGCCATAGCAGCACTGCATAAGACGATAATCAGAGTATTAACGGTCTGTGCAATGTCGGCGCTTGAAGTCGAATTCTGATATTCAGTGCTGGTTGCATTTGCCAGCTTTTCCAGTGCCGTAATACGCTCGTTAACACCGCCGGTGCAGTTGAGAATATAATTAATTAAGTCGGCTGTACGCTGGATAAAATCATCAATAGTTGTTGAGTTATTCAGCGTGGCAGCGGCGTCAGTAATTCCCTGCCTGTCCATAATGGCTTGAGCAGATACCTGATCAGATAATAATTGAAAATCTTCCGCATCATCTGCAGATGTTCCACCAGTTAATCCAGATGATGAGCCGCCTACAGTGCCTTTGCTATATCGACCATATCGCTCATTACCAAATGTTGATTTCAGCACGCTACTGATATTTGTCACTTCATTAATGGTGCTGTTAACCATATTTGACCAAAAACTTATCGTACTTTTTATTGTTTTTATTGCCTGGCTAACCCCACGCATTTCAGCTTTAACACGTGCAATGGTACTAAGAACCGTAGTGCTGACCAGTTTCAGGTAGTTTGTTTTAACCGTTTTTGATGATGCACTACTACCGGTTATAGCAAATACTTTAATGCCGGACTCAATGAGTGTCAGGGTGAACTCAAATACTCTCCCACTCTTCATATCTCCGGAAAGGCTTAGGCCATTTTCAGGAACAGAAACGGTCATCTCACCAAGCGTGGGATGAATTAGTGTCCCGCTACCCTTGGTTTCACAAGCGGCGATCAAAGCTATCCTCTGGGATATGGCATCCCCACCACCGTATATGAGGCTATCCTGAACGAGGAAACCTTTGAGGACAAAACGACGGGTACCTCGCCCCATATCCTCTATCCAGGCGGTATCCCTGTAAGGGTATTCATGCACTGCCTGACGGCGTCCGTGACTCCCCTCTTCACTGATGATGGCAAAGGGGACGCCACGGAAGGAGCATGGCCGAAGCTGACTCTGCCAGTCATCAACCGTATCCCCACCCATCAGGGATGTGATCGCATCCTGAATGATTGCCATCAATCCTCCGGAAATAAAAAACCGCCGGCACAGGCGGTTATATGTTAATAATTCATGGGAGTAGTAATTTTCCCATTATTTTCTACTTTATAGGTTTTCCTCTCTCCTTTATCGTTAATCATGGTTATTTCCAGTTTTAACGGTTGTTCAGCCAGGGCATCAGCAAGGGATCGAGTTATATTTTCGGCAATCACGTTAACATTTTCATCTCCTTCGCCAAGAGACAGTATGGAAGGTGACCCTCCTCCACCTCCTGCACCAGAAATGATATCCCGGCGCTGCTGCGTCAACCTTTCCGGACTTCTCAGTCCAGACCAACGATCATCCATAATGGCAGACTGAATAGCGTTGCTAAGTTGATCTTCAGAGTATGGTTGTGAGCCCTGTTCATGCTGAATCATTGAAGCCATTAATGCCTTGAGGACTTCTGGGTTATGAAGGTCAAGCCGTTGATCGGCTCCATACCCAGTTCTTGAGGTCACATCGTCAATATATGCACGCGTATTATTTTCAGAACGCGGGGCATACGTATGAATAAATCCTCTTGGTGTATTATTTCCACGGTCACCATAAAGCATTAGCTGCCGAGCCATTGCAGCGAGCCCATCGTTATCACTAGCAAATGTAGAAAACCCCTGATTTCGCCCCGTTGAGTTTGAAGCCTCTCTCAGATTTCCAGGGTTATGGTTTCTAAATCCCAGAGTGTTTTTTCCATCTGGGTTATAAATGACAGGACCTCTTTCAGGTTGAGGTCTTGTAATAGCGCTAACATCATCAAGAAGTTGCTTAGAACGGTCCTGACTGTAAAAATATTGACGATATTTCTTCCTTGCCTCATCGGTCATAACGCCAGCAGTCAACTGGTTTTTTTCATTCCCGTTGAGGCTCTTCTGAAATTCAGGGTCTGCCAAAGCCCTGCGCATCAGTTCTGAATCATCACCTTTATTCTGCCCTGCAAATCGACTTAAAGATATATTGTCAAAGTTATTTGCCAGCATATCTGTAAAGCCATTAACCATATCAGTAAGGCCATTATTATCGAGCGAGGCATACACCTTACGTTCAAGCTTTGATTTGAATCCGTCCCATGAGGCGCTTGCTTCCTTAACTGCAACATCAAAGTTTTTTAATTGCTGGTTGAGCGCAGGATCTACTGTCAACCCCACCTTATCCGCTTTTGCCAGAAGACCAGCATATTTTGCGCCTTCACGCATGAGCGTCAGCATTTCAGGTGTTAAACCCATCGCATCGGCAAATGACTTTTGTTGATCGGGCCGAAGTTTTGGGAAAATCCTTGCGATGGACTCAAGCGTCCTTAGCGTATTGACAGAGCCATCATTATTTCTTTCAATTTGAGCGCCAATCTGTGCCATTGCAGCCATGACACCCGCATTTTTACCGCTATTTGCTTCGTTGAGAGACTTGAAAATTCCCTCTATAGAAGATGCAGCACTTTCACTGTCAGCCCCTACAAGCTGCAGGGCCCCGGAAAGTCGGGAAAAGTCCTGAACATTCATAGCAGTATTTTGCGCATGCGTGTTCAGGTCATAAGCGCCTCTGGCTGCTTCCCGGTAGCTTTCTGCAAGCTTACCTGTCGCATATGCAGCGCCACCGATAGTACCGATAACTCCACCAGCCAGCCCCAGCCCAGCCAACTTGCCTGCCAGTTCTCCCACTATTTTCATGGGGGGGATCATGTCGCCAATAAACTGAACGTTATCGCGTGCAGTCCGGGCCATAATATCCAGCCTGGAATTATATCCGTTCAGCCCATCAATCGTCTCCTGCCCGCCTAACTGCAAGCCCTGCCGGGTCTTCTCCAGTTGGGGTTCAAGGTTGCGAACAGCCTCGTCGATCTGTGCTATTGCTTCGCTGACATGATCACCGGCCACCAGTTCAAAATCAAAAGAGTTACTCATCGCGTGAAGATTTCCTGATTTTGTTAATCCTTGAGGCCTGTGATACCCACCACTTCAGACGGGAGTAGGTCATGCCCCACGCCCTGTCCTCAGTCCAGCGGAAATAAAATGTCACTTCAGCAGCAAGTTCCTGCCATGCTGTCAGGGCTGCCAGGTCAAAAAACTGAGCAGATAAACCTCGCACTTGCGGAAGTCGATAAAGTCCATCGGCTGCAGCACGCTTTCGCGGGTGTCAGATACCAGAGAAATCAGTAAGCGCATTGCCGCAAGAGAGGTTGAAGAAGACTGTTTTTCGTAAAACTGCTCAGCCTGGCTCAGTGTCGGCGCTTTAAGCTCAAGTTGCTCATAGCGCGTTTTCTGTGCCACATCTTCAAGGGGTGTGGTAAGAACAATGATTTTCGTACGTTCTAATTCAGCCATCTTAGTTCTCCGTGACCTCAAACCCTTCCCAGCGAACATCGAACACTGCATCTTCGCTTTCAACTTCCTGGACGTTTACCGTCCAGAGCCCTCGACCAATGATTGTTTTGCCATTCGCCAGCTCCGCGATGACGTTTACATTGGTCTGTTTGTTAAAGCCCTGCACATTTGTGCCGCCACTATCGCGCAGGCGGGCAGAAATGTACGGCGCAACAGGCTTTTCTTTATAACCGTGTACGCCATCCATTCCGGTCAGCGTGGTACGGTTTACCGTTGAGGGCTGGTATTTGAACGAACCTTCAACCATGACCGACACACCGTTAACGGTGACATAGGCAGTACCGGCAATGCGGTTAGAAGTATCAGCCATGACTTATGCTCCTGTTGATTCAGCCTGCAGGCGGAACTGGTTAAGCAGCGCAAAAATACGCAGCTGATTGATTAGGGTTCCCGGCCACAACACATCGACGCGGTTCGGATTTGATGCGTTTTGTTCAACGATAATATTTTTCGCGAACGCTTCGGCATCCTGTGCATAGCCGTTAAACACCAGCGTCTGGTATTCAGCGATCTGATCGGCTTTGATGATATTAGGCGTGACAATCGGCTGCCCGGGTGCAAAACGGGTTCCATCTGCGGCCAGCTTCATTCGTCCGAATTTACTGGTCACGGCGGTCCGAAGGTAACGCGTGACGAACATCAGGCTGAACAACGTTTCTACCTGAAGATAGCCATCGTCTTCGTCGCCGTAGCTGTTTTTCTGATAGGTGGTGATGACGTTTTCAACGTTGACAGTCCCATCATCAGCGACGGTGTACGTTGAAATACCGCTATACAGAAGGTTATTGCGCTCGGTCAGCTCAAACCGGTCTGACAAATCTGGCGCCAGAACACCATAAATGGGCAGGCTCTGCAGAGGACGACCTGGATCATTGCGCAGGCTCGGAGCAATAGCCCCAACCAGCGCCGCTGACCAGATGTAACGTGGAGTTGGAGAACGATAGACGCCCAGCAATGTTTCGTGCTGGTTATTACGCGCCTCACCCTTCGTTCCCAGCTCGGCATAAGTTCCAGACGTAGTACCGAAGGCGTGGCCATAAAGTTGTTTATCCCACGCCCAGCGGCCAGAGGCATCGTTAAGAAACGCCTTCATCGCATCAAGAGATGCGGTGTCGTCGTAGGGGTTAACGATAAAGTCAAAGGTTTTATCCTGAAGATTGCCGAGCGCATCGACAAAATCAGGAGCACCTGCGCCACCAGCCATTGCCGTGATCGTGAGAGTCAAGCCAACCGGTGTAACCTCACTCCCCTGCGTACCGAGATAGTTAAGGCGAATATCAATGCCATTACCCAAAAGCCCAGCATTTTTTGCGGTAAGCTCGACGGTATCAGTGGCATCAGATTTTACGGCAGCAGTAACCGGCAGATCAGTTTTCTTGGAAATGGCTGCTACCATCGCTGCGGCAATTTGTACTGGCGTATCAGTTGCCAGGACGGTCATTTGCACGCGGATCCCGGCGATATAGAGCGAGATAACCCCAGTCTCAGAAGCCTGCGAGGTGACTTTAATAGTCCCTTTAGCGACTGTCATAGATTCAGAGTCATCTGCCAGAGGCAGGATCCAGACTTCTGCAGCGGTATCATTCTTTTGATACGCCGTCATCATTCCATGCAACTGAGAACCTTTGCCACTCAGGTCCCCAACTCCATTCGGGGAGGAAACTTTAACAGGGATATTGGGCACAGCTGACCCACTGGACAGCATCTGCCCAATCAGCAGAGTGCGCTGGGTTGCCGTAGCGGTATTGGCCATGGAGTTGTCAAACTCCACGTAAAACAACGGCGTCCGGAGGTTACTGGGGACGCGTGAAAACGGAACGGTCATTTACTGTCGCCCTCTTTTTGATCGGTGCTCTTTACACCTTTTTCCTGAACCGGGATTACGTCGCCATCCTTCAGTCGGCGGCGCCAGAATGTATTATCCGGCACGTCAGCGCCTTCTTTGGGCAATGCTTCGCCCCGGACAGGGCAGCGCACGCTGAGCCCATCTTTAGGTTTTACAAACATGGATTACTCCTGAAGGTTAATACTGGTTCCCGGACGCGGCGTACCGTCAGGCATGGTTATAGTGATATCGACCCCTTCGAGCGGAGGCGGGTTAACAGGATAAAAATCTTCCGGCCCCTGATAATGCTCAATATCGATTTCAAACAATAACTGACCCATATGCGCCTCACCGTCAGCGTCAACATTTATCGTTGATCGCACTTCCGCGTACTTCTGGATTTTTCTGGTGAGTTCATAGCTATTGATAACAGCCCTCTCAACCTGCTCTCGCAAATTTTCCAGGGCTGTTTCAGCACGCATGGCACCATCATCATCAGTTTCACCATCATATTCCTGGACACGACCAGTAATACGAACGGTTGTTACCGTGGTGAAGGCTGGCGTATTACGCCCAAGCGCTTTCTTGTGGTCAAAAGGAGTCTGCACCAACAGCGCAGGATAAATCGCCGATGAGGTTGGCCAGTCACGCGGAGAATAAACGCGGTCGCCCGCATCGGTATGACCGACAAGGGCTGTAACCACCATAGTGCGAATAGCTGAAGCATTCATCGTGATTTTACCACATTCAGAACCAGGCGAGATCCGCCATGGCTGTCAGGGTTGATATTGGACACCACGAATAACTGATTAATGACGTGACCACCCACAGTTTTAATGAATACCCGATCGGATACTTCTGGCTGAGGCTTCCCAAGACGCCGAAATTCAGCATCACGAACACCCAGCATTGGACTTGAGGTGTTAATCACAGAATCCCCATCAAGATTTTCATCTACCTGGGAATACCCGCGGTCAAAAATTCCGTTAATCGTGAATGGAGTACCGACTTTAGGTCGGTACTCATGCTCATCACCAAAGACACCATGAAGCGGACTTAAAAGATGTAAATCCCAGTCCACGCCCATAATGATTACTCCGAAGTAACGCTAACCGCCGGGGCCGCAGAGAGTAAACGCTGGCGCAGAACCTGAATATCAGCAATAACGCCAGCAGCCAGCAAGCGAGTAGCGTCATCACCAGATACCAGAATGCGCGTGTTTTCCCGGTACACAACGCCGTCATGACGGATACAGTTGCCTTTGAGCACAACATACTCAGGCGGTGCTGCTTCTTCGTTGCCTGACTCATCACCACCGGATGAATCTGCAACATCTCCGTTATACTGCTGATCACCGGTATCTACGCCATCGGCGCCCGCCCCCTCAGCATTAAGGTCGTCAATCCCGGTCCCGCCGTCGTTCAGGTCATCCATGACCGAAGATTTCGTTTCTTTAGCCATATCAGACCACCATGGCGCAAAGCGATGCATTCACACGGCTTGGGATAACCAGCGGCGCGGACTGCATCAGGATGAGACGTTGTGCTGGGTTCTTTTCAACCCAGCTCTTGGGCGCATAGGCCAGCGGACCATAGTTGAACTCCGGATCCAGAATAACGCCAAAAGCACGCGTACCCATCAGGTCGGCACCGCTCATAATGACAGCGCCATCGGGGATCATCGGCTTTTCGACGTTATCGGTCGGGTCGATATACCAGTCGTTATACAACCACAGGTCAAAGTTACCCCACCGACCCTTATAGACCGCCCCTTTATTAATCTGGGCGCCAGGGTTGATCTGGTTGCCGTAAGGGTTCATGTTCGGGAAGGTGATGGCGTTGTCTTTGATAGTGGTATCCAGACGGAACGCACGCCATGACTTGTTCGTGAAAACGAGGTCGGTTGGCACAGCACCGGAGTTCTTCAGAATTAGCGTCTGCCATTCTTCAATGTCGTCAGACGGCTGAGTATTGGTGGCCCCTGCCGCTACGGACTGAGGCCATTTATCCGAGCCGCTCAGCGTGATTGTCAGGTCTGAAGCTCGGCCAAAGTTTACCACTTTGGTTTCATACCCTTCACCGACTACGGTAACCGTACCGGAAACCAACGCGCTTGAGGCCATCCATTCCAGACGACGGTGAATCATGTCAATCTGGTCAGCCATTTCGAACTGCAGGTTAAGCATTTCACGCTCGCCAGCGGTATATTCGCCACCGATACGCTCACCGATCATGCGGCGAATCGGTTTGCGGAGATCCGGCGCCCGCAAATCTTTAATGTACGCGGGCTTGAAGGTATTAGTCTGGTATTTACGGCTCTCTACCACTTTACCTTCGACCAGAGGTGAAACAAACGGAGCCATACGGCGAAGACCAACATCAACGTCAATGGCCACTTCTTCGGTTTCGTAGGTGACTACGTTAGGAAAGAAGCGATCGAGCAGCCAGTTCTGGCTGGTCAGCAGGTTGGGAACTACCTGAACCAGCACGCTGGTATCATAAATATTGTCCATATTCAGTCTCATGATAATGCCAGCATTACGCTGGCAAAGATTGGAATGAGTTAGCCCCTGCCAGTTAAAGCATTAGGTCAGGTGGCGAGAGGGGTAAATCAGGAAGCGGCTACTGGCGCCTGAAGGCTGTCTTTCAGGAAAATTGCCAGCGGACGAAGCGCAGATTTCAGGTCAGCAACGGTCCAGGTATTATCGTAAACGATACGGTTCTGATTAAACTCACCCATGAGGTACAGACCGCCGTTTTGATCCGTGGTTGAGGCGTCGACGTTATCAACCAGGATTGCTACCGGGTTTTGGCTGCCGTCAGTGGCAGTTTTTACACTTTTCGTGTATTTGCCACTAGCGGTGATTTTGCCGAGAACAGTACCGCGCAGAAAAGTACCGCCGGTAATGGTTCCGGAATCGGTAACCAGCTGAAGAGTGCTGACAACAAGCTGATCGGGAACGAACAGAGAGCTTTTCATACCCGGAGCGAACTGATTCTGACCAAACTGATCCATTATTTCTCTCCTTTGGTGGAGTTGTAGAGACTGGTCATTTTGCTTACCAGTGCCGATTTACCGCCGGGCTTATTTTCGCCATCTTGTCCGAGTCGAACGTTATGGCTTTCCTGCATACGCTGATCGAGAGTGCGCTTACGGGCGCTCTGGGGCTGAGATGCTGGCGCCGTAGAAGCCAGTACATCGATAGCGGTAGCAGAACTCATCCCTGTATTGAAAGCAAGCGATGCGGCCAGCGCCGGATTCGCTGCGGCATGCTTACTGCCGAAAATACGAGCACAGCGCTTACGCTCGGCAATGCGTGCATTTTTCACCGCTTTGCTTTCTTTGCGGTCATCATCACCATCATCGTCCGGATCGTCTTCTTCGGAAGCTTCCGGGTCATCGCCATCATCTTCGGCGTCTTCTTCGGGGTCTTCTTCTTCCGCATCATTATCCGGGTCATCTTCGGCGTCATCGTCACGTTCATCTTCTTCAGCGCGACGGGCTTTGGATTTTTTGGTTTTTTTATCTTCATCTTCTTCAGATGCCGACGTGCCACGTCCGAGAAGATGAGCAAAACTAAACGCTTTCTTTGCCATTTCAGGCTCCTGTCTTTTCAAGTAAATGTCTGAACGCAGCATCTGGAGGACATACCTCATCAGCCAGTCCAAGGTCCACACCATCAGCAGCCATAAAACAGGCGGCCTGAGTACTTTTAATCACCTTCGCGCTTATGCCACGATTCCTGGCGACGGTATTTACGAACAATTCCCCCATGGCATTAATATCCTGCTGGATGGCATTGAACGCCTCTTCAGAAAGTTCGCGCAATGGCGATCCCTCCGCTTTACGGCTGCCGAAAGTAATAATGGTCACTTTCAGCCCGTCATCTTTAATTCGCTGCGTCCAGTCGAGATGCATGGTGATAACACCAATCGATCCCACTCCTCCGGTTCGCGGAACAGAAATATGGTCAGCTGCGCTGGCGATAGCGTAGGCGGCGGAATAAGCGCTTTCTGTCAGAATGGCATGAATAGGCTTTTTCCCTCGCGAGCTGTAAATAACATCAACCAGGTCGAAACAACCCGCGACCTCACCACCGGGCGAGTCAATGTCCAGGCAGATACCTGTAACATCCTGGTCTTCCATAGCAGTAAGAAATGCCTGACGGATCCCGTCATAACCGGTCATGCCGCTATAAGGGCGCAGACTGCCTAGCTTCTGCACCAGCGTTCCGCTGATAGGAATAACTGCAATACCCAGCACGTTCTCATAGCCGGGGTCGTTCCGTGATTCACGCCCGCGGTTGTCATCGAAGCTGTACCAGTCATCATCCATCGCCAGAGACGATTCGATTTTGGTGATACCAAACCGATCCATCACGGATGCCATAATGACTTCGGCTTTACTCGGGTGTAGCGCCAGCGGCGTATTAAATAATCGCTGGGCCAGATGAGGTAGATTCACTTTTCCTCCGGATCGGTAATGGTCTGGTTGGCGAATTTATCAGCCTGCGCCCAGCTTGGAAGTGGAAGCCCTCTCTTCAGGCATGACTCAATCTCCAGCTGACGCTGATCAAGCACTTCCTCCCAGTCTTCGCCGACGTTTTCACCCACTTCAATTTCAAGCGTTGATAGACCTGCATCCAGACCAAGAATGGCGCCTTTTTTCTCTGCAACCGGATCCACCCAACCGCGACCAGGCCCCATCCAGCGCGCGCGGGAATATGCTGCGCGAGCGTCGATAAAATCTGGGGCACCAGATGGCAGAGGCAAATCCTCATTGTCGTGGACTTCTTCAACAAAGGCCGTCAATAAAGGCTGAGCGGTACCCATGGAAAAATCATCACGTCGCCGGGTTAGCGTTTTCCATGCTTCGAGCAGCGAAGAACGTGCGGAGCTGTAGTTAACATCTGACCAGTCCTGCGTTACCTGCTGAGGTGAAAGACCAGTGCCGGAAGAAAAGTTACGCAACACTGCTGATTCGAAGACTTCGAAGTTGCTGTAAGGGCGAGCAGCATTCACTGTCGTGATTTTTTCGCCGGGGTAAAGAATCGGCATCCTGGCGCCGTTTTGCAGAGTCAGCCTACGATCATTGTGAAATTCAACGCGGCCGTCCTGATAAGCCCCCAGACTGGTGTCATCAAAACTCTCCCCCATCGCGGCCTGAACCATTTCAGAATCGTACGGTGACTCGATATAGGCGGCAAAAATGGCATTCAGAATGGCGGCTTCCAGTTCGCTTTGATCATACTTAACAAGCATTTTCAGACGCTGAACAACCGGCGTCAGGATACCGTTACCACGATGCTGAGCACCTCTCTCATGGTCAAAATCATGAACAACATGCGGGCGCCCCCAGGAGGTTTCTCTGGGTATACGCCGCCATGTCATGGTCTTAGCACCGCTCCACCAGTCGCCGATATGCGCTTCACGAATGTGATAAGCAACTGGCGCGCCGTCTTCATCAATTTCTACACCGCCGCGAATATTTGGCATGTCGAAATTCTGCTGAGGGTTGCTAAGCCTGTCGGGATCGACGACCTGAACTGTGGTGGCGTAACGACCTCTCCCCGGGCCTAATCTGTCAGGCCGGTACTGGAGAACAAGCAACGCATCACCATCAATAAGCTTGTGCCTAAAAGCCAGGCGTAGCATCTGAGGGATGGTTAGCTTGCGTTCAACATCACAGTATCGCCCAGTGTCGTAAGCCCACGTGCGCCAGTGGGCCTCCAGTGCTTTTCCGTACTCTTCAGCCCACGTAGAGTCAAAGGCTTTATTCCCGGTGACCATACGTAGCACCCGATAATCGGGTTTCATAATAGGCCGGAAATTAGCACCAACAGCATTATCCAGGAGACGCGTAATGGCGCCGCATGCCCAACCGTCATTTCGAACCAAATCACGTGCACGGGAAACAATGCGATCGCGATAAATGTTTATTTCGTTGTCCGGAGACCATAACGCCGGTTGCCAGTTCGCCAGTTGATCACTGAACGAATCAGCGGCGTCATAGGGTATCCGACTACCACCTGTTAGCATGCTGGGCCGTGCGGAACGATACGGAGTACCATCCGGGCCAAGAATTTGCACTTTATTCATCAGAATCGAAACCTCACTGGCTTCCGTGGTCTGGCGACGATCCCCAACTGAGCCTGTAGTAACTGAATCAGCGCCAGCAGGTCAGCCAGGGAGCTTTGCTGATAAGATACCGACCGTGTCCCGTCTCCCTGCGAATAGGAAAATGAAACACCGCGACTCCCGGTTGTTAAATCAATATATGCCTGCTGAGCTTTCTGCAGGGCGTCCCTGAGCTGCTCATCAGTCATTGAGCCAGCCAGCAGACTGGTATTCCGGTTGAACATGGTTTTCCTTATTGCGGCAGGAGTTTAGAGATTTTCTTACGCTTGACGGTGGCAGGTTCATCAACAACTGCCCAGGGTAGTTCGTAGCTGATTTTTTCTTCTGGCACGGATGGCGCCGGTAAGAATTTCTCAGGGTTGGCTTCGAGGTTTGCGGCCCGAACGTTGAGCTTTAACCCCATATGCTTGAGACCACACAGAGCGGCATAGCTATAAACAAGGCAGTCGAGCGCTTCGTTCGCCCTACCGGGAATAGGCTCCCAGATACTGAACCGCTGTCCGGCCACCACTTTGTAAACCAGTCGCTCAGCCAGTAGCTGGTTGAAATATCCGATATCCCGATCATCCGGGAAGTGCATATAGCCCGCGCCTGCGACTCCTAAAGCTGGCGGTTCAAGATGCAGACGACCGCGGACAACATCTTTCGCAGAGTTCACACCAATCATAATCGGGCGGAAACTGGCTTTGCTTTTCGACGAAGGTCGTTTGGTTGGCCAGACTGGATTACGCTTACCGCCCTGAGCGGATTCACCTTTGATTGCCCAGACGCGACGCCCCAGACGCTCTTTAGCAAATTCGTAAACCTTTTGGGTATGATGGCCGCCTGAGTCCATACATGTCGCCATGACATGCAGGCCTCGACCATCCGCCCGGCGCCAGATTTGCCTCAGATACGCATCAAGGCGCTTCCATGGTTCATCTGTTTCCAGATCTCCATAGATGACGTCATGCGCGACTGACCAGGACTCCTCGTCTCTACCCCACCCGGTAATAGTGATTTCGAAGCGATCATCCTGCGTATCCACTCCCGCAGTTAACAGCGCCACCCCATCAGAAACAGGAGCAGGGAAAACTTCGCGACGCGATAGCAAGACATCAACCGGTAGCTGTTTCCCGTGGTTAGGCCTATGCGGCAATCCCATTTGGGTGTTCCACCAGGCCTGTTCCCTGTCGGGGTCACCTTTAGCATCAAGGTATTTCTTCGCAATATCCGATGGCTTGTCTTTTTGCCATGGGCTAAAAAGCTTTGATGCCTGATAACCGGCATGATGGTTATCCAGCGCTTCGGCTCCGCAGTCCGGGCAGATGGCCCGATACACAGCGTGCCGCTCTGATTCTGACCAGCGCCATACTGCATCAACGCTACCATCATCGTTTTCATGCCATCTCTGGTCATACTCCATTAATGGTGAATGACGGGATCCACAACATTCAAACGGCTTGGTTTGATGCCAGCGTATAGTCTGCAATGCCCGGAGTCTCTCACCCTCAGACCAGCCAGCACCGCAGCATTCGCAGTGAATCATCGCCGATTTTGTCAGGTGCTTATCGCCGTCTTTTGGCCACTGGACATGCTTAAAGAAGTCAAGAAACTGACGATGGCCACAATGAGGACAGACTACAGAAGCTCGCCGCTGATCTGACTCCTCATAACTGTCAGCAATCCGGCTTTCATCCTCTACTGTCGGAGAGCAAGCTCGTACAGAGAGCCATGTCAGGCCAAATGTCGCCGTTCGCTCCTCTGCCAGAGCAATAGGATCCCCCTCGCGAGTAATCGGGTATTTATCCACCTCATCCGCCAGGAGTACGCGGATTGGTCGGCGTGCGAGGTTATCGGGACTACCAGCACCGGCGAGAGCCAGAAAACCGCCGGTAAAAGATTTATAAAGGATGGTTTCTTTTGAGCTTTTCTGTTTTGTATCGCCGATGATTTTGCGAAGCACCGGCGTTACTCTGACCAGAGGGCTAATACGTTCTTTTGAGAACTGCTCTGCAGCTTCTTCTTTCGGCTGCAGAAGCAAAATTGGACATGGATCAAGGTGTGCAAAATACCCAAAAAGGTTTTCCAGCAACGCAGTCTTCATTAACTGTGTGCAGCACATCACCGTAATGATATGGACCCCTGATTCAGTCGCGGCAAGCATTGGTCCGCGAGCAACTTCTACAGTTGAGGTCTCCCATTTCCCCGATGTACTCCCAGCCTCTTTTGCCAGCTTGCGGTAATCATCAGCCCATTGAGGAACGCTGATACGCGGAGGTGGGGTCCAGCCTTTTCTGACGCTCAGAAGAAGTCTTTCAGTCTTCTGCTGGGTTAAATTCTGGCTCTCCGAGGACTGAGATATGTTTGTGGACATGTTCAATCAGCACCTCTGTCATCCTGTCTGCCGGTACGCCAAGATCAGCAGCCATTAACGGCGCCACCCTTGACGGCCAGTTGAGCCAGGAATCACGCTGTTGGCGAAAGGCGTTGAAAAGAACCTCCTCGGCTACAGTCATTTCAATGAGCTGACCATCTTTTTGCTGAAACTCTAATTTTGTCAGTAGTGCCAGGTAGTTTTCTTTTACACGACGCGCCTCATCGAGTGATAACTCTGCGCCGTTTTCCAGAATGAATTCCTTGGCAATGTTTTCCAGTGATGGAATACCACTTTCATCAGGATCGTTCACGACCGGTGGCATCGGGGTAATATTCTTTTTGGCTGGCGGTAGTACGTCGTTTTTAGAGGGACGGTTGACGGTTTTTCTGTATTTTTCCAACTGAGCGTTTGAAGCAGCAACGTCAATGTCATCGCCAGACATGATCAGCCATCCCCTGCTTTTCCACATCGTGACTGTTTTGCGACTGACATTGTGGAGTTTGGCAAAATCAGACTGGTTCATTGTTACCTCTGAGTTACCTAAGTCTGTTACCCAAATCTGTTACCCTGGAAGATAAGGTAACAACATGGGTAACAAATAATTTTTCGGAAATTCTTTTATAAACAGGAACAAACATGCAAATGAAACAAAATGTAACTGTTACCTGTTACCCAAATTTGAAAACTTGTAGCTAGGAAAACACTGCGGCGCGCAATGCCCGTGCCTTACAAAAGGCTCAGGAAGGACCCATTTTTTGAGAATGATTATCATCATTGATGATGTCGCCACTGCCCGCAAGATGCTGCAGGTCTGACGGAACATTGACCGTCTTACCGTGCTTGCTAGCGACCACCGTGCGGCATATCGCCGTGAGAGGGTCATCACCACAGGCGTCACTATCACGCTCAGGGTAAAGATCCACGTAGTGGTAGTCACCAATACCCAAGAAGCCATAGCAGTAATGCTCGGCATCTTTTCCGCAAATGAGCGAGATATTAAATTTCGCAATCAGCGGACCAGCAAGCGCCCATGAAGAGTGGTATTCGGGGACTGCACCTATAGGATGGCCAGAGTTAAACGGAGCGCGTTCTCCATCATGCCCTATCTGCACCATAGTGAACCTAAGATCGATACCAAGCGAATCGGCTACAAACCAGTCAAGAAGACGGCCAGACAATTCATTTACTGAGATTTCCATTAGTGACCTCATCTTATTTTGCCGTCCTTATGGCATCAGCTATGGCACGACTCAATGCAGCAGGCATCAACGCCTCTGCCATAGCCTTCGATCGGTCCATATACCCCAACACAGGCGTTACAGGAAGGGCATCACCAAACCTCACCAGCAGCTTAGGTGGCCGCTGTTTTGGTTTAGGCCTGCGCGTGCCATTGGGGGAGCGCTTAGCCCTCTTCTTCTTCGCCGGTTTTGGTTTACGACGTTGCCATACCGCATTGACATTGTTCACATCGCCAATAAAAACATTTGACTTTGCTTTCAACTGCGAAAGTTTATTTCGCGGCATGTTGCCGTATTTGTTCAGCTTGATATTTTTGGGGTTAAGCAGAGCAGAGCTGTTCAGCTTATGATCGCCGCCAAACTCAAAAGGCTCCAGGTAACCTGCAGCGATATCTCGTACATAAACCTTTGCGCGAAGATCGTTCTTGCGGGCCCCTGAAGAACCCACTGCATTGACCGTGAACGGCGTTGGCGATTCCAGCTTCCGACCCAAAGCTACTTTTTGCGCTGCTGCAATCTGACGAACAACGGCTGTCATAGCCTGAGCTGTGGCATAGGGGATTTGCTTCTGCAACGTCTGAAGTTGCCGGGATAAATCCTTAATCGTAGCCATAAGCTTGTTCCAGAGTAAGCGAAGTTATCAGGCGCTGTTATTGCCCCTCGGTTTCTTCTGAGGAGTACCGTAGCGGGCACGCATTTCGCGGCAGGACATAAAAGTAGGCTGAGCACCGTTTGAAGCGATCATCAAAACAATAGGTAAGCCTATGGTGATGATAATCAATAAGCCATTCCAGATGTAATAGAACATCATCGCGCCCTTATCTTCCCGTTAATTTTGTCAGGTGCCATGCGCAGAATTTATATCGCAACATTGCCACTTCTTCTCAGAGTTGCGCCGCCACTTCTCGTCTTTGCGAGCCGTCAAGATATGGATCACCTCTTTGGTTGACACCAGATCTATGCTTCTTGTTGGGTAAGCATTATCGAGCCATCTCGGAAGATGGCTCTGTAATGGCCTACTTTTTCAGAAAGGATTCAATGAACTCACGCCGGGGGTGGCGATAATTAAGAATATCGTCAGGCATCTTCATAAAGCGCTTGTTTTTGTCCCTGGGCGTAACAAAGCAACCATGGACTCCGCAAACGTTTGTTTTGATAGTATCGTCATACTCAAAGAGCAACTGAGCCATCTTCTCTTGCCATTCTTGTGGCATAGCCTCCATGAACACGCGAGGCATTACACAGAAGGCAGCATATGACAGACCAAACCACAATTGCAGGTCTTTACGATCATCTTCATCCATCGTCTTTACCTTTTGGAATTAAAAAGCCCCGCTATTGCGAGGCTCGTTTCTTCTCTGCTTGCCTGATGTCAGCCTTATCCCGGTTGCACTGCCCCATCGTAGAGTAAAGCCTAGCATTTAACTCCAGACTAGCACGCCACCTGAACAGAACCTCCAAATCCGGTGTTTGGTGTAACTGAAGCCTGCCAAGTCATGACAAAGATCACCCAAGGCGACCTTTGTCATAAGCATTGTAAAATAATTGAGAGAAGCACTTGTTCTTTTAATAAATACTTATAACTTATATAAACCTTTAAAAATTATTGACTTAGATGCTGGCACAACCCTTTTAGCCTCCTGCAAGACAAAGTTGGTGTGCCCCTCTAATTCATCCTTAGTTAACTGCACGCCTTGCGCTATCACGTACCCATTGCCACCATAGACAGCATTGCCGTTGGCATCATAAGCCTCATAATAGGAAACATAAGCTTGACTCATTTAAACTCCTAATTTAAGTAACTTAACAGGAAATGGAGGGTAAACGATATCATTATCGAGCCAACTCTTGAAGTGGCTCTGTAATGCCTTACTTCATGAAATTATTTCATCCGGCTTTACGCAGAAAACCTTTCACTTTATGTGCATTATGAAAATGCCATTTGCGGCATATCTCTGGGAAACTGAAATGATCCATACCGTACACTTCATGACAGATGTGACAGTTGCTTCTGTATCCAGCCTTATGGATGTTTGCCTCAAAGCGATATCAAGCCCTAACCAACCAGCCTCTGAGATCAGGATTTACATCTCTAGTAAAGGTGGAGATACCGTTGCAGGTTTTACCGCATACAACTTTCTTAAGTCTCTTCCTGTAAAGGTGAAGACACATAACCTTAGTAACGTGGAATCTATAGCAAATGTTATTTTCATGGCTGGATCTGAGCGGTTTGCTAATCCTCTATCGCGATTTTTACTACATCCTTTACATTGGGGATTTGCCGCCCCACAAGCAGATCACCTCAGGCTTAGGGAATGGGCGGCATGTCTGGATGACGACTTGCAAAGATTTGTGCAGGTGATGAATATCGAGGCTCTCGCTGTAGCCCCAGATGAGCAAATTGACTGGGCTAATTTGATCACTTCTGCAACCATCATTGATCCGGGAAGGGCCACCGAGTTGGGTATGATCCAGAATGTCGAGGCTGCAACCATACCCACAGATTCGATCAGGTGGTGGGTTCTGTAACTTTTTGAATCCTCCATAAGTGCGGGCTTATTGGCCCGCTTGTTTCTTTACAGCTTGCCTAATATCTGCCTTATCCCGGTTGCACTGCCCAAGCGCTGATAGCAAGCTGACGTTTAAATCCAGGCTTTGGCCCCACGTCAGGTTGTCAGGGATTTCCGGTTGCGGAGTGTCAGCCGTCAGGCTCGCCGGTAACGGGACCACCGGCACTTTGACGTAGACCGTTCGCGTATTGTTGCAGCCGCTTAACTGCGCCAGCAGGCACAGGGCGATTAGTGCAATCATCATTCGCAACAGCAAACCGGATATCAGCCGAGGCTCCCGATGCGTCCAGTGCGATCTGCTCTTTTGCATGCTGATTGGCCTCGACGATGGTGTTGAAGATGGTCATGGTGGTCAGAACGTTGGAGGTGATCGCCTGTGCTGCGTTTACCTGCTGCTCGGCGCTATCTGCTCGGGTTTTCTGCTCACTAGCAGCGTTGTGGTAATGCATTGCCAGCCACCCAAGGCAAACAACCAGGCAGATCACAACGGCGCTGATAATGGCTGCTAATCGGCTCATTCATCTATCCCCCAACATGCCAGTGCGCTTTCCTGATCACGGCGAGAGACCTGGCCGTAACAATTATTGGAACGCACGCGGCAATCTTTTCCGCCATCAAAAATCCACCGGCGAATTTCAGCACAAGCACCTTTCCGGTCACCGGCATTCAGCTTGCGGTAGAAGGTGGAAGGAAAGCACTTCCCGGGCCCGATGTTATAGGGGCAGAAACTGGCAATCCCGACCTTCTGCGGAGGTGTCAGATGAACACGCACATTCTGATCAACCCATGCCAGCGCTTTATTGCGCTCGACGGCATTTACCTGATCGCATTTGGCCTGGGTTAACTTCATCCCCTGCGTTACAGGCCTTCCATCTACCCGGGTAGCACCACGACATATCGTCCAGATACCGGCGCCATCGCGGTACGATATGAGGCTGTTACCCTCTTTCTCATCCAGGAACTGATCCATGAGAACGGGAGCTGATGCGCCAGCAGCGATAAGCGCCAGCATGGCCGCGCTGAGTTTTGCTTTCAGGTTAGCCATCGCTATTCATCCTGCGGTGGCGGGCCACCATAACCACGATCGAGGGACTGCTGATACATCTTCGTCCAGCGGCGCTTAAAGTAGAGATTGGTCAGGTAAGTCGCTACACCGATTATCACGCCACTGGCAAGGGCAATAAAATTCCAGTCAAGGCCATGAAACCAGTCATAGGTCCTTGCCAGCCCTGTGCATATAAGGCCGCCTGACGTGCAGTACGAGGCCGCCGAAAATATTTTGTCAGGCATTTTCATAGTCTCCACCTCCGTTGATGACGGATGGCGCTGTGTGTTTGAAGAATGGGCGGCTCAACGGGCTGGATTGGCAAGAACGCCACCAGTTCATTCCCGTGAGCCTTATGAGACATGGAATGGTTGCCTGATCGACGGTCTGGCAACGCAAATAAAAAACCCGCTCAAGGCGGGAAGTAATACCAAGGGTAAAAGCGACGGCGCGGTAGCCGTAATGGTCCCAAGGTAGAGGGATTGGAGCATCTGCCGGGGATCGAACCCGCATTTTCTGGTTGGAAGCCAGATGTAATTACCAAACTACGACAGATGCAATCTGGTTCAGGGCTCTGCGCGGAAGGGCTTTGAAGTGTCGTGCAGCACGTCTCTACCCAAGAACCCTGACCGGATTGCAGATACGAAAAAACCCCGGCGAGTACCGAGGCTTAGGAGTTGTGGGGGTTGCTCTACGACGATGTGACAGGGGTACTGATGCAATGCATCTCGCGAATACCCCTGTCGTATCGCCGGAAAGCAAAAACCCCGCAATGGCGGGGCTTTCGTCATGTTCAAATTGTCGCTTCTCATCGCTGCCATCGCGGCGCAGCTCTGCCAAGCATGAATGAATTATCTAAACTTCTGGGTGAAAATCAATGTCAATTTCAATAAAGAGCACAAAAAGCTAAAACAGCTAACTTCTCAGGTTTTTGCGGGCGGCTAAAAATGCCTTACCCTGAAATATCTTGAGGCACCATTTCACACGCTCTCTCGACTGGTCCGCCGTCAGCCAGGGCGCCAGCTTCTGAAGCTCTCTGGTTATGTCCGATATTTTTTTTCTGGTTGTGTAGTAATTCATTCCGACGATGTAAATCGGGTCGGTAACCTCAAAAGCATCCAGTACGCACTTCTCCATAAAGTCAGCGTCATCGTTACTGATGGCGGTATCTATCACGCTGCTCTCCTGCTTCGGCCAGAGAATTACCTGCGCACGCTTCAGAGCATTGGGCCCACGAAAGCCCTCTGCCCTTGCCTGCTCAATTGCCGCGGTAAAGCGCTCTAACGCTTTATCTGACCATCTTTCCCCCTTAACTGACCACCAGCAAGAGTGCGCTGTGGGCTTACGCGGGTATACCTCCCCTCTCTGGCTTTCCCCCCATACAGTAAGAAGTGACTTAATCCAGGCTGACTGGATGCCAGTCAATAACTCAGGGCGCCCAAGGTATCGTTTGTGCGTGGCGATCGCGACCTCTGACATAGCGGTGTTTTGTCTGCGGCGTTGTAGTGGTGTCATGCAATATCTCCCTTACCAGCAGCAAACTGCGCCAGTGACATAAATGCGCGGCCCTTTGCTTCAAGCACCGCTCGATTGATGTAACTAAACCGCTCGCCAGCCCATGACTTATCAAAAACGGCAATGGCGCCAGCGAAAAACGCACTGGTCGGCCTTTGTTTGTCGTCGGCTGGCTTAAACCACTCGGGCAGATCGAAACCAATTCGCCCACGAATAAAGCAGACGTGATCCGCATCTTCCGGCCACCACGTTTCGCTTGTTGCTGACTTCACCAGGAAGACATAGCGACCGCCCTTCTCTCGTTGCGCAGCTGCATAGTTCATGATGTGCGTCATACCAGTGATAGCTTGCTTTTCGTGGTACTGAGAGCGGCTGTAAGGCGGGTTTCCGTAAGCTGCGCCACCGAGTTCCGCCAGACGCCCCGACCAGTCCTGCGTCAGCGCGTTATCTTCTGCGGTGTACCAGACAGGGCATTTTGCATTGCTGTCGTCTGCGAACAGGTCCAGCATCAACGGACCAAACATTGCGTTAATACCCCAGAACAGCAGATCCGGAGTCCGCCACTGGTCGCCGACTTCTTTTAAATAGTGATGGGGTGCTGAACGCAGCGCCGTAAGAGCTTCACAGTAAAAATTAGTCATTCACGGTCTCCCCTAACTCCTGGAGTACCTGACTCAGTAACTCAGCCTCAGTACCGAACTTTTCTTCCCATGACTTACGGCCAGCATGAATAGCAACGCCATAGCCACCAGTACGGTGATGCGCATAGCATAGCGGAATGACATGGAAGTTATCAGCACGGACAGACAAGCCAGTACCAGAGCTGCAGTGATGGATTTCAGCAGGCGATTCGCCGTAATTGAGGTTCCGGCAAACGATGCAGCCCAATGCAGCTACGCGGCTCAGATGGAGCTTTTCAGCCTTGGTTTTGGATTTGCTCATATCGCACCGCCCTGGTGCGACAGACAAGCAGAAACACCAGCATTAGTGATAGCCGGTGTCAGGGGATAAATCTTTTGAGGGTGTTTCTTCTGCGCCATCGGTTTTTCTCCGTGGCACAGCAGTCGATAAGCTGGGTTGTTCAGACCCATCAAGATTATAGGTCAGGTTCACTCAATAAAAAAGCCCTCTCCGAAGAGAAGGCTTTTCATTTTTTTGCTCGGAAAACAGAATTGACGACGCAGTAGACAAGACCACAGATGTGGGGCATCGAGCATCCAGCGAAAATCTTCAGGACCTCATCAGATAGTCCCAGAAACCCAAGCCCCACACAGATAAATACCGCATTCACTACAACAACTTGCACAATTATTAAAATCAGCAACGTTATTGCATACAAGTCTTTTATCCGAGTTTTTTTAACTTTGTGCGCCATGTGTCCCCACTTGGCGCCGGATAATCGTGTCAGTTGCTCAGGCTGACGAAGTCATTATCGCCCTTCCCGGGGATAAAAGCAAAATGAGCATATACGATAAAACCCCTCCGGAGAGGGGTGTCATTGAGGGGATTTTTCGGCAACCTTGTTGTGCACTTCCCACAGGCTAATGCCACAGCTCGCGCAGAAGTTGGCAAGATAGTCCAGCCCAGACCACTCGCGGATGCCTCCGCGAGCAGCCTCCACAAACACAGCTATATCTTTACCCCGCCACAAGCCGAACAATCGCCAGCCGCCGCCATCAGGACTTTTTATCGCGGCTATGCGCGTTAATACGCCGGTTTGATAAAGCTCAGTGAAGGCCGGTTTCTTTCTGGTTATCATTCGCATAAATACAAACCTGTGATTTGTTGATAACAAATAGCGTGTTTGCGTTTTATGGCTTTGCGTTCTGCGGGGGATTTAGGCATCAGTCGTCATCCTCTTCCGGCTCTTCCAGCGCATCACGGAACGCCACTGCGATAACCTTACCGCCAAACACTTCCATGTGCGCATGTACCGGCGGCTCTTTGCCATCTTCGAACTCAACGACGAAAGTCATGGTAGACATCACTTCACCTCCAGACGCCAGACGGCCTGACCAATGCGGCTCTCGTGGGGACATTTGGTTACCAGCCCATCCTTCGCCAGCTCGATGAGCGCTTTTCGCAAGTCTGCGCTTTTCCACTCCACCCCGGGGAATTTGCGCTCCATCGCGCATCGAATATTCCAGGTAGCCATGCGGAACGGGTATCCACTCCCCAGTGTCGCATCCTGCTGCGCTGCAGCTTCAGTCATCACCTGCATGATTTTGGTTTTAACGTCACTCACCTTTCACCTCCTGCGGGGCGGCTGCGAGCATGGCGGCGCGGCAGGCGTTCCAGGTGCGCATTACTATCACGGACACATCATCAAACAACCGCATATCCTGGACAAATTTGCAGGCGTCCCTGATAGTCATTTCTTCCGGCACTACCGGCGCTGGCTGCGCGTGGCGATAGAGCTTTGTCCCGTATGGCATTTGCTGAATGCCGACAAGCGGTCTAATCTCTCGCTCCCCAAAGGCTTCGGGGTCGCCATAAATTGAAACCACTTCTGCCACCGGCTCGCTGTCGGCCTTGCGGCGTTCCTGTAGCTCTGCGCGATCCTTGCTGTTTTCCTCTGCGAAAATCTTTACCCTCCCCCATAGAGATAGCGATTCGCTTCCTTCAGTATCTGGTACTCCCAGATCATCGAGGCACATAATCAGACACTCGGCTTGCTCTGCACGCTGTTCCATTTCATTCAGGTTTTTATACCCTTCGGCAGCCTTGCGGCGCACCTGTAGCTCCATAATCATTGACTCAAACAGGCGTGCATCAACTTCAACAGAACCACGGACACAGCGCGAATTGTGCTCCATTATTGTCGCCTGGGTTTCAGAAAGGATTTTTACCAAACGTTCGTCTGTTATTTGAGCCATCACTCAGCCTCCACCTTGATGCCAGCGGCGCGAAGTTCGTCAGCACATGCAGTGATCGCCTTATTCCAAACTTCAGTTTCTGACCATAGTTGACTACCGGCGTACTCCGCAGGGCAAAATCTTTCAGCTGGCAGCTTCACGGTGCGGGACTCCAGCTCGGCGATGCATTGCTCAGCTTCGCGTTTCGCTTTCACCTCTTTCTGGATAATCCGACTTAATTCGTTGATGCTGGCGGTTCGTTCTTCGGTCATCTCATCGATGTGCGCTTTGAGCTTATCAGCGCGGAACCGCTCGTTATCAAAGCTGGTACGCCAGTTGTCACGCTCCTGCTGCGCCTTCTCCAGCGCCTCTACCAGCGCGAGGATGTTGGCAGGGTTAGCCAGGGCGATGAACTCCCCATTACGGTCTGTTTGAGCCTGTGTGAAGTCGCCACTATCGACATAAACGATTGAACCCTGGTCTTCATCCATCGAGTCAACGTTATATTCAATGCTCGTATTTCCCGGGTAATATTCCCAGCGCCCCTGGGTGGCCTTCTCTGCTGCCGCTGTCAGGCTCTGCGCCAGTTCGGTGATATCAGTCATGATGCATCCTCCAGACCGATTAGCTCGGCAATCTGCGCCAGCGTGTCTTCGCTTTCTCCAACCGGCTTGTCCATCCAGTCAAATGAAATCAACTTTCCGGCCTCGATAACTCCGATGTTGAAATCGTCGCTTTCACGCAGCTTAAATCCGTGCCTGATAGCCTTATCGCGCTTATCGAATTTGATGCAGTCCGAAGTGTATTCAATGCCTCCGCCAGTTTCGTTGCACCACAGGTATTGCAGAATCACTATGTATGACTTGCTCATGCGGCACGCTCCGCCTTCTGCTTGTTGTATACGGCCCAGTTAAGGGCATCGAGTTTGCGCTGTCCGGCTTTGTCGAAGAGGTGAATGCCGTTTTGACATGCATGCTCAGCCTTCACTTGTTCTTCCAGTTGAGCCAGTTGCTCATAGGTGAGCGTTGCCAGTTTCAGGCGGTTCCAGCCGAAATTAGGGATGCGGTTGCTCATTTGTCGGCCCCCTCGCGCAGTGAGTCTGCCAGCCACTGCAAATTCATGATCTGCACGCCGATATTGCTGAACTTCTTCTCCAGGTGGGCGATGGCCTTCTCAACTCCGCGCGCCTCGGCTTCGGCTACAATGCGGTCGGTAGCGGGGGTTTCGGTAAATTCGCTAACCCAGTCCTGACCGAATTCTTCAGCGCACGTCTTGTCGAGCTCTCGCTCTGACTGCTTCAGCTCCACATTCTCCGCCGCCAGCTGCTGATACGCTATCGCCAGCTTCAGGAACTTCTGCTCTCTGATCGACAGCTGGCCCGCGCTCTCAAGGGAGGCGATGAGCTCGTTTACTGCCTGTAGTGTGATAGTCATACAGCCTCCCCAAGCACCCAGCGCAGTGCATCAGCGTATTCACCGCTGGCACCTTCAAGGGCTTTTGTGATTTCTTTGCGTGATTTGAGACGTGGCTTAGTTTCGCCAAGCACAGCTCGCTGACGTCGAGCTTTTTCATGGCCGGTTGTGCCAGCAGTTGCCGCTTCGATTTCTGCCACCTTCTCCCGCTGTTCTTCGGGTTTCAGTGACGCCAGTTGACGCGCCTGAGTAACCGTCACTGTGCCGGACTCTACAGCGTCTTTGACTGCCTGGGTTGCATCCAGCAGGGATAGCGTTGCGCGTACTGTCTGGACACTCACGCCAAACATCAGCGCTAAATCGTCCTCGTCGTGCCCGCGCTCCAGCGCATCAGCCATTTTCTTTGCCCGGCCCAGTGGTGTGTCTGCCTGGCGGATTTCGTTAGCACTTACCATCGCCTGCGCCATGCGAACGGCGGAGCCACGTTTAGTGACTGCCGGAACCAGTAACGGTTCTTTGCCCTCTTTGGAAAGACGCTTGTTGGCTTCCAGTGTATGGCGCACACGCTGGCGACCATCGACTACACAAGACAGCCCTGTCTCCGGGTCTTTCCAGACGATAATCGGCTCAAGAACGCCCTGGTCCATGATGTTCAGCACCATTGCCTCGCTGATAGGCAGGTGGATACGTTCATCGTAAAGCGGGTGCGTTTTGTCGGTAACCAGATGCAGGTTTTCCGGTTCGAACATCAGAACGTTGGTTTTGCCGCTGGCGCCATACGCGTCGATCGAGTTTTTAGCCATTTTTCACTTCACCTTTTTTGTGTTCGACCTGCTGAGACCATTTTTCAATCAGCCGGATTTTCGATTTGCTCTTGCCACCAGCCCAGTAGCTATCCTGTACGCGGAGATGTCCGTAAGGGCATCGCAGGGCCCCGGAACAGGCGCCAGCCTGGTAATCCCGAAAATAAAACTCAGCAGCTGAACCGCAGACCGGGCAATCAGGTATCTCTCGCATCACCGGGTCACCTCGCGGATTTTCTGGAATTTAGTGCCGTGGTGCGGATTGCCAGGATTAGTAACCTTCGAATTCATAAACCCGGCGGCCACCAGACGCTCGCAGCGGTAGCGAGGGCGATCAACGAAACCAGCCAGGGACTGCCACTCAAACCAGACGCCAACCGGCACCGACTGGAGCAGCTTGATATCCAGCTCTGTGAGCTTGCTGGTTACCGCTGCGGGCTCGGAGCTTCCACCCGGCATCCAGTAGCCATTCAGGTTTTGCGCTTTGCCTTCGCGCTCCAGCACCATCAGGCGGGCCAGCATTTCAGGCGCTGTCAGGTCGAAATAGACAGCCAGCTCACGGCAGGTGACCTTCTCCAGCTCTTTCAGCACGTCAGTAATTTTTTCCATCAGAGATATCCTCACGGTTAAATTTGTTAGCCCCGGAAACCTTTCGGGATGTCGGTATCCAGTTTGCTGCTCACACCGAACGAGCTGCCGGTTGCCAGGTTTGCCGGGCATAACTTCAGAGCCAGCTCCTGCCATTTGCTGCGTAGGGTTTTCACGGATTGAACTCGGGAGCACCAGAACTGATCGCGCTGAATGCGCTCAATCATTGTGCGGATTTGGTCATGGCTGCAGCCGTGCTCCTGGCGCAGCATGCAAATTTCTTGCGCCCAGGCTGCGAAGTTCGGCTCTCTCGGTTTTGCCAGAGTGCCGTCGAACTCTGCTGCGCGTTCGTAAAGCTCGATGATGGTCGACCAGAACCACGTAGCGAGGTCGAAATCATCATCGGTAGCGTCAGGAATGACTGCTTCCGGGATGACAGTTTTCTGAGTCGATTCAGAAAAGTTATCCACAGGAGAAATCTCTCCCGAGTGGTTTTTAAGATCTGTTTTAAGATCTGTATTTTTAAGATCTGTATAGAGATAG
>OGXE01000615.1_pt1 | contig 33110 bp, 19 predicted proteins | sample 1576181 | NCBI WGS metagenome assembly OGXE01 (sample SAMEA3541478, study PRJEB24748) | human gut metagenome | biome: human gut; feature: human-associated habitat; material: faeces | place: China | collected 2012 | reverse complement strand
GGCCGCTACCCCCGTGGGCAAGGCTCTGCCCGCCTCTCCCGGCGCTGCCTGCGGCAAGATCGTCTACACCGCCGAGGATGCCAAGGAGTGGGCCGCCCGTGGTGAGAAGGTGGTTCTGGTCCGTCTGGAGACTTCTCCCGAGGACATCGAGGGCATGAAGGCCGCACAGGGTATCCTGACGGTCCGTGGTGGTATGACCAGCCACGCCGCCGTAGTGGCCCGTGGTATGGGCAAGTGCTGCGTCTCCGGCTGCGGCGCCATCGTCATGGACGAGGAGAACAAGCAGTTCACCCTGTCCGGCAAGACCTATCACGAGGGCGACTGGCTGAGCCTGGACGGCTCCACCGGCAACATCTACGACGGCGCTATGCCCACCGTGGACGCCAGCGTCAGCGGCGACTTCGGCCGCATCATGGGCTGGGCCGATAAGTTCCGCCGCCTGAAGGTCCGTACCAATGCCGACACTCCCCACGACGCCGCCAAGGCCCGTGAGCTGGGTGCTCAGGGCATCGGCCTGTGCCGCACCGAGCATATGTTCTTCGAGGGCGACCGCATCGCCGCCATCCGTGAGATGATCTGCTCCGACACCGTGGAACAGCGTGAGAAGGCTCTGGCCAAGCTGCTGCCCATGCAGCAGGGCGACTTCGAGGGTATCTACGAGGCCATGGAGGGCAATCCCGTCACCATCCGTTTCCTGGATCCCCCTCTGCACGAATTCGTCCCCACCGAGGAGGCCGACATCGAGCTGCTGGCCAAGGATATGGGCAAGACCGTGGCCGAGATCAAGGCCATCATTGCCTCCCTGCACGAGTTCAACCCCATGATGGGTCACCGTGGCTGCCGTCTGGCTGTTACCTATCCCGAGATCGCCGAGATGCAGACTAACGCTGTCATCAAGGCTGCCCTCAAGGTTTCTGCCGAAACCGGCAAGATGATCACCCCCCACATCATGATTCCTCTGGTTGGCGAGGTCAAGGAGCTGAAGTTTGTCAAGGACGTTGTCGTCAAGACTGCCGATGCCCTGATCGCCGCTGCCGGTGTTGACATGAAGTACGAGGTCGGCACCATGATCGAGATCCCGCGTGCCGCTCTGACCGCCGGCGAGATCGCCAAGGAAGCTGACTTCTTCAGCTTCGGCACCAACGACCTGACTCAGATGACCTTCGGCTTCAGCCGTGACGACGCTGCCAAGTTCCTGACTGCCTACTACGACACCAAGATCTACGAGAGCGATCCGTTCCAGCATCTGGATCAGATCGGCGTTGGCAAGCTGGTCAAGATGGCTGCCCACGATGGCCGCGCGACCAACCCGAACCTGGGTCTGGGCATCTGCGGCGAGCACGGCGGCGATCCCAGCAGTGTCGAGTTCTGCCACAACGTTGGCCTGGACTACGTCAGCTGCTCTCCCTACCGTGTTCCCATTGCCCGCCTGGCCGCCGCACAGGCAGCCATCAAGTCGCCTCGCGGCTGATTTGCCAGCGAGTATAACCATTAAGTTGAATTACGAACAGGCTCGCGCCTATCGAAATTCGCGTGGTTACGTACTTTGGCCGGGGAATTGGAAAGACCTGACAGTTAAGGTTCTTCTATAAATCCTATCAAGTCCCGAATTGCTTGTATCTGCAATTCGGGACTTTTTGTTTTATTTTGCCCCATTTTGTACATTTTCCTGAAAATGTACACGGTTTGATGGGTTAGACAAAAAAGCGCACACCCCTCGGTGTGCGCTCGGATTTCACGTCTGCGTCGATTCCCGCAGGCTTACCTGGTAACCCAACTCCATGCGGGTTTCAACAGGCTGCCCCTGCAAGGCGCACAGCAGCTGCTGCGTTGCTTTTAAGCCAAGGATATCCGCATTAAACTGCACGGCGGAGATGGGCGGCACGGTATTGACCAGATTCTCATTATCATACAGCGACGCCAGCCGGATATCCTGCGGCACGCGCAGGTTCAGCTGCTTGAGCATATTCAGAGTCAGCTGTGCCAGCCGTTCGTCCATGCACAGGATGCAATCCGCCCCGCGCTCTACAGCCTGCTGCACAGCCTCCATGCGCAAATCGTCGCTTTCCAGCTCCAAAAACAGCAGGTTTTCGTCAATTTTTTGCCCCATCTTGACATAAGCCTGGCGGAAACCCTCCAATCGGGATTGGTTGACGGTGTACAGCATACTGCCGCCCAGCAGCGCGATATGCTTCATGCCCTTCATCAGCAGCAGACTGGTCATCTCACGGCAGCCGCCCACCTGGTCATGGTCAACGGAAAGTACCTGATCGTCCTCCGGCTGACCGATGGCGACAAACGGCACCTTGCGCGCCTTCAGCAGCGGGATCAAGGGGTCACGCTCCAGTGTGCGGGTCAAGATCAGACCATCGATTTTGCGGTTATCCAACAGTCGCTCCACAGGACGGGTTTCGTTTTCGTCCACCAGCGTCAGCAGGACATCGTAGTCGGAATCCCCGGCAACCTGATAGACAGAGCGCATCACCTTGCGCAAAAAGGGCAGCTCAAAGTCGGAAAATTGCGTGGAAATCACCAGCGAAATATTGTAGGAGCAGCGCTTCACCAGCCCGCGCACCATCATACTGGGGGTATAGTTATGCTCTTTTACATAGTCCAGCACGCGCTGGCGGGTTGCTGCGCTGATGCGCCCATTGCCGGATATGGCACGGGACACGGTTGTCTTGGATACGCCAAGCGCCTGCGCGATTTGCGTGATATCGATCGGCTTGTCGTTCTTCGGCAAAGGTGGCATGGTCTCTCATCTCCGATATGTATTTACTTTTATCATAATCGTTTTTTGCCGAATCGTCAATTATTTCTTGCGTAAACCTTCCCCTTGCACAGCCCTCACACCGTTCGTCTGCACAGTTTTTTGCGTAATTTACGGCACAGGGTCTGTATCTCCTGCGCGGTTTCGGCGGTGCATGGATCGGGCGCAAACTGTGCCGCTTGTACGGCATCCAGCAGGTGCTGCACGGTTTCGCGGTCCGTCTGCGGGCAATGCGTTTGCAGAAATTCCGCAAATGCCGCTTCGTCAGAGGATACCTCCGCCGCCAGCCCACAGCGCCGCATTTTGCGATGGAGCGCACAAAATTCTGCCTGTACGGTCTGCAAAGGTGTGCGCCTTGCACGGCGCAGAAGTGCCAAGGCCAAGACGAGCAGCAGCAAAACCGTAGGCAGTACCCACAAAAGTGGGACGCTTTGCGGCGTTTCGGCAGGGGAGTCGGCCTCCTGCCGCGCGAGCAGGGATGTATCACTGTCTGCGGTATTTTGCCCTGCCTGTGCGGCATCGGCGGCAAGCTCGCCCTCGGTCAGTTCGGCTGTCATACCGGGGGTGACCTCCAGCGGCGTCCAGCCCTGCCCGGAAAGGTAAATCTCTGCCCAGGCGTGGGCGTTATCGTCCTGCAAAACGGCACGGCAGCTGCCGTCGCCCGCAGCGGTAAACAGACTTTGCGGTGCGGCGTAGCCTACCACATATCGGGCGGGCAGCCCCACCATGCGGCACAGCAGCACCGCTGCCGAGGCAAACTGTGTGCTGCTGCCCGCGTGGCTCTCGCTCAGGAAATACAGCAGCGGGTCGGTGTCGTCGGGTGTCTCGGCGTCCGCGCTGTAACGGCAGTGCTCGTTCAGCCAGCTGCGCACCAGTGCGCGTCGGCCATCGATGTCATCATCCCTGAGTTTGCGCTCCTTCACCAGCGCAGCCAGTTCCTTGTCTATGGCATCGTACCCGGCACCGTCGGGCACATCCAGGCAGCGCGCACGAACATACGCGGCGTAGGCGCTTTCCAGACGGTCCAGCACCCCCGCGTCATCATCGTCACGGGCCTCCAGCAGCTCCTTTGCCTGTTTGCGCGGAAAATAGTAGAACATATCGTCCTGCACGGTCTGCCCCGCTATGGCTCCGTCGCCGTCCGGCGTATAGTAGTCGTTAAAATATGCGTTGTACGGCGCAAACGTGTAGGCATCGTTTGCATGCAGATGCTGTACGGTCATTTGCTGCGGCTGTGCGCCGCTGTATGCCGCGCGCAAAAACGGCAGGTTCGCAATGGCAAGCCGCCCGTCGCCGTCGGTTTTCCAGTTTGCTGCGGCACTGTCGAAGGCAGCGGCATTCCCTGCCTGCCAGCTTGTGCCGTCATAGTCCACGCCGATAAACCCGCGCAGGTAGACGGTCTCCTCCGGCTTGGCGTCGGTCGTGACCATTATATCCTCCAGCCCCGTCAGCGCCAGGCCGTCGCCCCGTGTCAGGCTGCCGTCCTCCACGCCGCCCGCAGCAGCGCTGACATGGAAATTCAGTGCCCCGCCGCTGATTTTCGGCAGCCACTCAATCGCCGCGCTCAGCCCGGCCGCGCAGACTTTGTCGGTCACAGGCTGCAGCGCGTTCAAGGGCAGCATCAGCACGGGGCGCAGTGCCAGGGCAGGCAAAAACAGCACCGCGCAAATGGCAGCCATGCCGACACCGGCCAGCCTTTGGTTTGTGCGGTGGGTCTGCAGGTTGGCGGCATAGACAGCGGAATCCTTGCCGCGCCACAGCCGTTTGCGCACCAGCGACCGCGCCGCCGCACAGCTTCCCAACCAGCCCGGCAAAAGCAGCAGCCAGCCCAAAACGGCACGGCCCGTCCCCGCTAACAGCGTGAACACCACGATCGGCAGAAGCACCGCCCCCAGCAGCAGCGCGTCGGTGTGGCGGGCTGTCAGCGTGGCCAAAAACATTGTAAACGGCACTGCCGTCAGCAGCGCAAACAGGCCCATCTGCGCCGAAACCGGCGAGGCGGACACTACAAAATTTGCGTTGAAGCGTGTATTCAAGCACAGCCTGACGGCATCCGCGCACTGTGCCGCACCGGCCAAAAACGGCTGTTGCACGGCAAACAGCAGCACCAGATACCCCACGGCCAGCGCCAGCGCCGCGCCGTAACGGCCCGCCTTGGAAAGCGGGACGCGGTGCAGTGCCGGCCACGCCGCACACAGTGCCGCCACGCCAAGCCACACCCAAATCGGCAATGCCAGTGCAAACGCACCGTTCAGTGCCGTCAGTAAGCCCAAGGCCAGCAGCTCCGAAATCAGCAGATCCGCCGCCGTTTCCGCCATGGGGTGGGCAGCGGCCTTGGTGCGGGGCAGCAGCACACGGTCCACAAATACCAGCCCCGTAGCGGGGTCGGTGTCCTTGCGGCGGGTCAATCTGCGCAGCCGCTTTACGGCGGCCTGCCCAAAGTGCAGCAACTGCTGCTGCGCGTCGGCCCCCTCTGCCAAAACGCTGCCCGCAGGGTCAGCGCGGTAGGCTGCGCCCAACGGCTCGCGCACGGTCAACTCGCCCACGCGGGCGGTCAGTTTCCAGTGAATCAGCTTTGGTGAATCGCCTGCACGGTAGGGGCGCAGATCATAAACGCCGTCGGTCAAATCGCAGCCCGCCGCAGTCACTTTTTCGGCGCAGTTCTGCGGTTTTGTGCCTGCGCCGTCGTCCTCGCCCTCGGCGGGGGGCAGCACACACAGTTCTCTGCTTTGGGGCGGCACGGCGCAGTGCGCGGCAAACAGCCCCAACGGGTCGCGCACGGTGGCTTCCCGCACACGGAACCGCCACAGACCGCTTTTTGCTGCGCGCAGGGTCACGCGCAAATCGGCACACTGATGCGGGGCCAGCATCGCGCCGCAGGGCAGTTCAATGGCCGTTCCGCTTTCGGCGTCCACAGCCTGCAAAACGACACGCAGCTCCGGCATGGGCCGCCGCCCGTTGTTGAGCAGTTTCACCAGTACGGCAAAATCCTCGTCGGGGTGCACGGGGCGGGCAGGCAGCTGCAGCGTTACCGTCACATCCCTGCGCAGCGTGCGGACATACCACGCCAAAAAGCCGACCAGCAGCACCGCCAGTGCCGCCAAAAAGACCGCAAACGACGTGCGGCTGACCGCTGCCGCGGCAAACAGCACGGCCAGCAGCAGCGCGCAGCCCACCTTACCTGCCATGGAACGGTTTCTCCGGGCGGGGGCGCGGCACGGTGTGCAGAACATCGTCAAGGATATTCTGCACTGTATCGCCGCCGGTGCGGGCCTGTTCGGTCAGGCACAGACGGTGGCGGGCCGCATCGGCAAAAATCGCGGTAATATCCTGCGGGGCCACATAATTGCGCCCGCCCAGAAAAGCCGCCGCGCGCGCCATACCGGCCACTGCCAGCGACGCACGAGGCGAAAGCCCCAGCGTCAGGCGGCTGTCCTGCCGCGTCGCGCGGGAGAGCTCCACGATATACCGTCTGATTTCATCGCTCATATATACTTCGTCTACCTGCTGCTGCATAGCCAGCAGGTCGTTTTTGTCCATCACCGGCTGCACACGGTCCAGCAGGGCGCGGCGCGGCTGGCGGGACAAAATCTCCATTTCCGCCTCCGCATCGGGGTAGCCCATGACCACGCAGACCATAAAACGGTCCAGCTGGGATTCCGGCAGCATCTGCGTACCCACCGAGCCGACGGGGTTTTCCGTTGCAAAAACGGTAAACGGCTGCGGCAGAACGCGCGTCACGCCGTCCACCGTGACGGCGCTTTCCTCCATGACTTCCAGCAAGGCGGACTGGGTGCGGGCGCTGGTACGGTTGATTTCATCGGCCAAAAACAGGTTGCACATCACCGCGCCGGGGTGGTACACAAATTTGCCGGTTTCCTTTTGGTACAGCGAGAACCCCACAATGTCGGACGGCAAAACGTCCGGCGTGAACTGCACGCGGTTTTGGGTCAGGTCCATAGCGCGGGCAAACGCCTGTGCCAGCGTAGTTTTGCCCACGCCGGGGATATCCTCAATCAGCACATGGCCGCGGGCCAGTATTGCCATCATGATTTTCAGCACGACTTCCGGCTTGCCCAGCACCGCCTTGCTTACCTCGGCTGTAACGGCCAGCGCCTTTTCGTTGATATTCTGCATGGGTCAATCCTTTCTATGCCTGCGCCAAATCAGCATACAGCCGATCACGGCGGCAATCAGCAGGCATCCCGCCCACAGGGCGTTGTTTTCCAGCCAAATCACCCAGTTGGAGTACGCGCCGCCCGCGTTTTCGCCGCCGCCCTCGTGGGGCAGGGGAGTGATACTTTCGGGGGTGACTTCCTCCAGCGCGGAGGTACCGTCGGTTTCCACCGTCACTTGGCGCGGTGCAGCGTCCCAGGTTTCGTCACACTCGGCCAGGTCTGCCGCATGGGTGGCGGCCTCTGCGTCGGGGTCGCGCTCGGCTATCACCAGGTAGCGCTGGGTGTTTTGGGTGTAGGGGTGGCAGGTCGTCAGGGTAAGCAGGTCGCGGCCGGGCTGTATCAGCACGGCGTTTATGTCGTCCGGCTGTATAATTTTCAGCTCGCACACGCGGTAAACCAGCGTGTCCCACGGCGTTGTCATAGTAATTTTGTCGTCGATTTGTATCTGCTGCACGTTGCGCAGCATTTCCGCGCCGTAATAGCCGCGGTGGGCGGCAATGACGGTGTTGGTGTTTTCGCCGCCCAGCGGCATGGAGGTCTGCCCCAGCAGTGCGCCGCCGCGGGCCATGTTGGCCGCGTTGGCCCCCAGATAAACAGGCAATTCCAAGTCCAGACGCGGTATCCACAGCGCGGCGATAACGTCGTCGGGCAAGCCGTAGCCCGTCAGGTCAAAGGCGGGGGTCTCGTAGGCAAAGGGGTCTTTCAGGCCGCTTTGGCCTTGGGCAAAAAGCTGTTGGTTGTAGGCCAGAAACGCGTCGTACAGTTCGGGGTAGGCGCGCGCGGGTTCGGCGGCGGAGGTTTCGGGCGCGGCGGGGGCGGCAGCTTCGGCGGCCTGCACAAATTTTTGCACGGTTTTTGTGCTTTTCTGCTCCGTCAGATATCGGCTGACCGTGGGCTGCAGCATCAGCCCAACGCCCAGCAAAATTGCCAGCCATGCAAAAATTTGCAGAAACAGGCGTTTCATCAGTCTTCCTCCTCGCGCTTTTTGCAGCGGTGCAACAGCAGCAGCAACAGCAGCGCCTCGCCGCCGATAACCACACTGCCCGTCACGCTGATCCACGGCCAGGCGTCCACAATGCGCTTTACCACGTTGCCGGTATTCAGCTGTTGGTACTGCACGGTCTGCGGCGTGTCGGGCTGCTCGTCCTCTCCGGTATACGGCACACGGGCGCCGCGCACAAGCATACGGTGGGTGTTGATGGCATAGGGTGTGCAGGTGACCAGCGTGCAGTAGTCCCCGCCGGGGATAATTTCCAAATCCTCGGTGTTTTCCGGCTCCACGACCTTGACCTGATCCACCTGATACGCCAGCACCTCGTCCATGATGTGGAGGTAAAAACGGTCACCCTCGCCCAGCTTGTCCAGGTCGGTAAACAGTACCGCCTCGGCCAGACCGCGGTGCCCCGTCAGCACACTGTGGGTGCCCGCGCCGCCCAGCGGATAGCTGGAGCCTTCCAGATGTCCGACGCCCTTTACCAGCACATCGTCGCTTGTGCCCTCATAAATGGGCAGGTTTACGTCAATTTTGGGTATGGTAATGTAGCCAAGGCTCTCGCCCACGTCCAGCATGTCCACATAGCTTGTGCCGATGTCGTCCGCTTCGCCCGCCGCGTCGCGGTCAATGGCATTGTTCAGCTGTTGGTTGTAGCGGCGCGTAGCCTCCTTGGCGGCGTCGATTTTCTCGGCGTCCATCGACTGCACGGTGTCGTTGTAGCTTTCAATGACCGAGCTTGCGTGGCGCTGTGCCACCGCGTTGCTGACAACGGGGTACATGGCCACGCCGATGCCAGAGACGATCATCAGCGCAGCAAAGCCAAGTTTTAATTTGACGGTGGTTTCCATTGCAAAGAGCCTTTCTGTAAAGGGTTGACGCACTGCCACAACCGCCCATAGGGGAAGAACCGTTTCCGGCCCTTCCCCTATGGATTACCCGTTTATTTTGCTGTGGGTGTTTGGATGGTGTGCATTACGCACGGTTGGATTTCTTTTTCAGGCTGAACAGAACGCCGACGCCCGCCAGAACCAGCAGCACACCGATACCGCTGAACAGCAGCGTACCGAAACCGCCGGTGACAGGCAGCGTAAAGCCCGCGCGGTTGACGATTTCAATCTCTGCGCTGGGGTCCGTCACATCTGCGCCATCTCTCTTGTAGGTCGGTGTAGTTATTGTAGACTTGGTCTGGTTGCCATTTGCATCATACGTTGTCGTGGTTGACCATGCAGCAGCATAAGTAAGGTTCAGTTTTGCATCCACAGGCTTAGACAGCAGGTTGTAGCCGTTCACGGTCTTGGTCTCGACCAGTTTGTAGGTGCCGGAGGGCAGACCCTTTGCGGAGACGTAGCCGTTTTCGCCCGTTGTAAGGGTCTTGACCTTGATCCAATTTTCAGCAGAGTTAGTGGTCAAGCCCAGTTTTACGGCATCGTCACCACTGATAGCGGCGTATTCTTGGCCGCAGAAGGGATACTTACTATTTCCATTCAGCGTTTCCGTATCCACCTTCTTGTACAGGTCAAAGGTAACGTCCTTAAGACCCGCTCCGTCCTTGGTGCCGCCCTTGGCAGTCTTGTGGATGTTCAGACCAAAGGTGTAAACAACGCCCTTGTCCGTGATTTCGTAGGGCTTGTTGCCGCCGGTTTCATCCGTCAGGTTGGTTTTGCGGGAATAGACGATCTTGGCAGTGTTCACGTTGCCATCACCGGCAACAATTGCACCACTCTGAACGGTAGCGGTATAGGCAATGGTAATTTCGCCGCCGGCAACGCCAGTCAATGCACTCGGCGTAAAGGCAACCGTCATAACGGAGTTGTTGGCATCTGGTGCAACAGTAATGGTGTAAGCACTCTTAGCAAGGGTTACATCGCAGCCAGCATTATTCTTGCCGCTGATTTTTACACTGCCCTTATTCTGAATCAACTGTGCTTTAACCGTGGTATCGGTAACCGTAAAGGTTTTCAGGCTGGTGATGTTTTCAGGGACTTTGATAGTCAGGGTATACGGCACGGCATCGCCAACACCGTAATCGGCTTCATGTGTATTTGCGGTACCGTCGCGCTTGGTGACGGTCTTTGCAATATCGGGCTTGTAGTTCGTAACGGTCAAAGTGGCGTGGGTGCTGTCGATGGTAAAACTTGCGTCATCCACCTTACCGGCAATGGTATCGTCAACTTTCACAGCCTTACCATTCTCGTCAATGTCAAAGTAGAATTTGCCGGTGGTGTTCAGGATATAGCCCTTGTCATTTCCGTCGGTATAACCTGTTTCTTGCAGGTAGTAGCGGCCTTTGGCAAGGTTATCTAAAGTGATTTTGCCATTCGTATCCGTGGCAACGTCAGTTTTTACCGCAGTATAGTCATCATCTGTGTCATTCTTCTTGTTCAGGGTGAATTTGACGCCTGCCAGCGGTGTTGTTGTACTTCCCTGTTTGCCTTGCTTGACAAGGTTTACCGTGCCTTTGGCAATGCTGTTTTTGGGGTAGACAGTCACATCATACAGCCATTCTTTTTGGTTTTGGTTATCAGCGTCCGTAGTCTTGTCGCCAATGCGGGTCATAGGAATCGAAACCAAGAAAGGCTCTACGGGCATGGTAACAGCCTGCGGAGTTTTGGTTTCAATTACAAGGTACATACCGACAGGCAGTTCGGTGAAGGTAGCCTTGCCGTTTTCATCTGTACGGACTTCTGACTTATAAGCAGTAGCATAAGCAGTTTTCAGCCCTGCTGCCGTCTTATTCTCAGCATAGTTAGTAAAGTAGTCCTTAACATCTACCTGATCGGCAGTTGTGTTATCATTATAGTAGGCAAGCAACGTATTTGTATCCATGACCTGATAGAGGGTAAAGCCTGTATCCTTCAATGCTGCCCCCTGCGGACTCACCATTGTTTCGCCATCACCGGCAGTACCTGCATTTCCGCTACTATCCAGTGCCCGCTTATAGATGGTGATAGAGCCTTTCTGGTTTTTGTCAATCGTGCTTGTGCTTGTCTTAGGCATCGCCCCCGCCGTCGTCGCCCCTTCCGCCATGGCGGGCATGGCGCAAAGGCTCAGGGTCAGGGCGACGCTGAGGATTGCGGTAAATAAACGTTTCAGTTTCATTTTGATGCATACCTCTTTTTTCTATGTTGGTTTGTGTAGAGGGGTGGGGGTCAGGAACGTCTGCCCCCTTTCTTATTGTATCGGAACACCAGCACCAGCAGCACAGCCACCAGTGCGGGCAAACCTATCAGCAGCCACAGGCTGGGTGCGTCCGCGCCCGTGTGCGGCAGGGTAAAGCCCTTGCGGTTGTAAATGGTCAGGGCAATGTTGCACACGCCGTCGGCATCTGTGGTTTTCGCGCCAAACGCCGCGCCATCGCGTCGGCATTGCCCGTCCGCTGTCAGCGTAAATTCGATGGGCTCGGCCAGCAGGGTGTAGCCCTCGGCGGTCTTGGTCTCGGTCAGGCGGTAGCTGCCGGGGGTCAGGTCTGCAAAGGTAAGTTCGCCTGTACCCGCGGTGGTCGTGCCTGTTTTCGGCGTTTCAATCGGTACAGTGTTCAGCTTTTCCAGCTTGAACTCCACGCCGCCCAGCTTTATGCTATTATCCTGTGCATCCTGCTTTGTGATGACCAAGTTATATTTGGCATCTTGCAGTTGGTTGGTCAGGGTCAGCGTTTTGTTGGTCGAATCGCCTGTGACGCGGGTGGTATTGAGAACCTTGTACTTCTTGCCGGAAATCTCAATCACATCGCCAGCCGCGCCGCCGTAAAATTGCCCAGTTTTCGTCGCGCTTTCCAGCACGCGGTAGGTGTAAGGTGTGCGGTCTTGCCCCGTCTTGCTCGCATCGTACTTGTCCAACCCGGTAAACTGTTTGGTCCAGCCTTCGTAACCGTCGGGTTTTTTCAGCTCTACGCTTTCATACCCCGAAACCTTCTGCCAGCTATTTGCAACGTTCGGCGTTTCGGTGCGCTGCAGTTGCAGGTAAATGGCGTTGGGCAGGTCGGCTTGCGGAATGCTCGTCGTACCGTCCTGCTTTTTCCACTCTTTTTTGACCGTTATGTCAATCAGTTCGCGGGCGGTATTTTCAAACGTTGCCGTTGCAGCGTTCGCTTCGCCCTCCGCAATGGCGCCGTACACCTTTACACCGTCCGCGGCAACAGCGCAGTCTTTGCCGCCCTTGAAGGACACCGATTTCAGGCTTGTGCCCGTCTGTTCATTTTCCCACACAACAAACCGTGTGCCGACAGGGATTTTGTCGATCACGATCTCGCCGTAGTACTTGTCACCGTGTTTTTCCACCGTGCAGGTGTACTCTTTCGGCGGGATTATGTTGCCGAGGCTTTGGCCGCCAACATCTCCGAATCGGACGGTAAAGGTAAACGTCTGACCTGCCAGTGTCTCGCCTTCGGCGGGAACCTTGCGTATAATCAGCTTGCCTGTCTTGACCTTGTTGTTGAAAACCACTTTCAGCTTGGTCAGCTCGTTATCATCGGCCGAATTGCTGTAAGAGCGAAAAACCAGTGCAGTGCTCGGCTTTTTGGCCTCTGTGTACTCGTTCTTGGTGTTGTGTCCGTCAAGGGTTGCAACAACCGCCTTTTCCGTTCGGCCATCGTTCGGGGCGGTGCCGCTGATGTTTTGCAACGTGCTAACACTGCCCGTCGTAACAACGTCAGCCTTGCCGCTTACATTTGTAACAGGTACGCCGTTTTCGTATACCGTCCAAGTTGTATCGTACAGTTCGGTGTCGATCTGCTCTTGCAGGGCTATGTAGCTGCCGCGGCGGAACTGGTCATTAAAGGTAACGGTCTCCCCGTCCTGCAGCAGGAACCGTCCGTTTTCATCCACAACGTCGCCGTTGCCAAGGTTGGAGGAAAACACCGCAAAGGCCGCGTTTTCCAGCTTACCGCTTTCGGCAGAGCCATAGTCGGGGACGTTGTACTGTGCGGTGGTAAAGCCTGTTTGTTTCGGCAGGGTCGGCGCACTGCTGAATGTAAAGTTGCGCAGGTAAATGCTGCGCGCAAAGTTATCGCCCATCGTAATTCTTGTAAGCTGATTGTTGAAATGCTCATCTTTTTGCAGGGAGTTCAACATCAGCCGTACGGTGTACCACGTTCCCGGGTGCAGCGCGGTCGCCGCGCCGTAGACATCGCTGCTTTGCAGACCCTTGGTGCCAAGGCAGCCCATTTGCTTGCCGCTTGTGTCCCAAAGTTCCACATACAGGTTGCTCAGGGCGCAGGTATCGGTCGGGTTGCCCTGCACATAGACATCAAAGGTCAGGTAGCTGTACGGACTTATATTTATGGCGCTGTCCCATGTCAGTGTGCCGCGGCGCTGGTCGCGGTATAGGCTGGATGGGTCACTTTTATCCGATGACCACAGCACGGCGCTGCCTGTGCCTACACCCTCCGGCAGAGACGACGCATAGCTTAATAGTCCCGTGGCTGAACTGTATGCAGTGTCCGGGAGTATCTCGGTCTGGATTGCCGGTTCATCAGTTGCTTTTGCTTCGTAGTGGGTGGCCAGATTTTGGATGTTGAAGGTGAAAATTTTCTGGTTTTTGAAACTGTCTTGGAACAGCGGGTTCACATCCGAAACATCGACCTGCTTTTCGACCTGTAATTCGTTATGGTCGGGGAAGTTGAACGCCACCGCCATGTTGGACTCCCACATACCGCGCTCCATATAGAACATGGTCAGGGTGTGGGTGGATTGTTTTTTAAGGGTTTTGGTGGTGCTCTTCTTATTGAACGTGATCGGTTGGCCGTTGTAGTTGACGGTTTTGGTTGTTTCGCCGGACCCATAACCCTTGTAGACCATGGTATCATTTGAGTCGGTGTTCTTGTTGGAGCTGACGTAGGGGGTTACGGTGTTGTTTGCGCCAAATTCCAGCAGACCGGACGCTTTACCGTGCGCGCCGCCGACATCCAGCATCAACTCGCCGTCAATGTAGACCCACACGTCATCGTCGCCGGAGAAGAAGAACTTGATAGGAACTTCAATGTTCCTGCCGCTGGTGTCTTTTCCTACAACAACCTTGCCGTCCTCTGTAAGCGTAAAGTCAAATTGCAGCTTGGCGCCAAAGCCGTAGTTGTATTGGGATGCCCCGACTGTGCTGACTGTTTGGTTAAACGGGAAAAAGCCGTGGGTGCCATTGGCATTGTTTGGTGACGAAATGTTTTGTGATTTGCTGTCCGTGGTGGGGTTGCCGTCACCACCTTTGGGGGATTCCAGATAATACTTGCCGTTGGTTTGGTTCTGCTTCAAATACAGAGAGCTTTTGCTGCTGTCATAGTACCAATATTCGGCTTTGCTCTCCGGGTCGTTATCGTCCGGACTGTCCGGATTTTGCGCAAAAACGGCTTTTTGCTTGAGCGGGAAGGAAACATCCTCGTACACCTTGCCCAGCACGGTGTTAAAGGCGTTTTTGCCTTGCAGGAAGTCTTTGTCAAAGTGCGGGTCAACCGACGCATTTGTGTTGGAATTCTTGGTTCTTAACAGCGGCAGACCGTTTGCCGTACCGTCAGAGGTCTTGCTTTCCACAAGGCCCTGGAAGGTGCGATTGTAATCGGAGCTTCCATTACCATTATCATCCAAGGCCGAGTTATTCACGGCCATAAAGATATTGTAGTTGGAACTACCCTCAGCGCCCCAGCCGTATAGACCCATACCGGCGGCAACAGTTGCAAAGGGGTCGCCCCAGCCTGACTTTTGGAAATGCCCGGTATAAAGCGGGTATTTTACATTGCCGTTTGCAGTGTAAGCGCTGCTTAATGCGCGGTTGAACTGCTCAAAAGTGACGTACCCACGCTGGGAAGATGTGGTCACCCACGAGTAAGTGTCGCGGTTCAAGCCATTCAGCTCGTAGTCGGTGTAGTAATCGTACAGGGTGCTGGTGATATACTTTGTATCCTTTTGTTGGGTAAAAGTGCCGCTGTTATCAATGTCCACAACGGTCGCGTTTTTGCCGCTTTCGGCATCGCGGACAGAGGCTTTCTCGCCCCAGTAGCCGTCACGGTTGACACCTTCGCCGCCCGTGTAGGCCGACGGGTCGCCGTCGTCAGCAAAGAAGCAGGGTTCTTGCAGGGCTGGGGGGATTTCTGCCGTGCTGTACTTTCTGGTCTTGTTGTCTTTTGCGGGGGCGTTTTGGTTATCCGTTGCGGAGAATTGCACCGCGGTGTAAGTTTTTCCATCGCCGGGAATCTCGCAAGACCACAGCTTGCGGTCGGGAGTGGTGGGGTCGGCTGTTACCAACGTCATCTCCTTCGAAGTGACATGGTTCTCTGAATCCGTCAGGAAGCAGAACATTTTGTTGTCAATGCCCGGCATAGGCTGTTGCTGTAAACCCTCGCCCTCATAACCGTACGAGGACAGCGTGGCATCAAAGTAAATCTTTTTGTCCGCGGTAAGCAAATCACCGCCCGCGCTTGCCCAAGTGCCATCAGTACCATTGCAGGCATAGCAATTTGCCGCTGTTAAGTCCAGTTTCTGTGCGTCCGCGTAGGGGGATGTGGTGAAGTCTGTGGTGAAATCATACAGGGCGCTTTGGCCATTGTTCCAAGTAAACTGCACAAACCGCGAATCATTGTCGGGGATCCGGATCTGCTGCGCGGCAAGTTTGCCCGCATCCACCGTGCCGATCGTTTGGCTGTCGGTTGGTGCCGGGGCGCCGTTTACCAGCTTGTAAAATGTTGCGGTTACGTTGGTAAGCGCGGTGCCGCTTGCATTTTTGAAGTAAAGCGGTGTGCCTTTGTAATAGTACTCCACGCGCGTCCATTGGGCGGGGTTGTAGGGTTGATTCTGGTTGAAATGTGTGCTCTGCTGATCATTGTTAGTAATGCCTACACTGACAAGCTTTTTGCCGGCAAGCAAATCAATCGCTGTCAGCTTGTCAGTATTGCTAACATTGTCATTGCCAAAGGCGTTGATTTCTTCTTTCCAGCTATTGCCTTCCATATACTGGAAGATAATTCGATAAAACCCGCCCGCCGGATAGTCCGCCGAATTCAGCGTAACGCTGAAGATTTTGTGTTGTTTCCCATCTTGGTCGGTTACTGTCTCTCCGGTATCCGCCATGACCTTGTCTATGTAGGCGTTCGTTTTGCTATCGGTGCACGCATGGAAATGAATGGTGCATTTTCCGCCAAGTTTGGAATCGTATCTGCCGTCATCCTCAAAATAAATGGTTGTCGTTGCCGGGATAAAGCCCGTCGATACACTCGTGTCCGCTATCGTATCAGGTGTGTTCGCGTCATCGTTGTCAGGCAAATCATCCGCAGGCATAGTATCTTCTTCGTTGGGGTTGTCCCCGTCAGCAAAAAGAACATCTTGCTCTGTGTTGGTTTTTGCCGCCGTGGTTTCCTCTGCGTTGATGGCATGGTTTGGCGCGGCAGCCGTATCGGAAGTGTCCGCAGGGGTTTTGTTCGTCAAGGCTGGGTCGGCAGGGGCGGTGTCCGTATCGGCGGCGGGAGTCTGATTTTCTGCCCCTTCCTGGGTTTTGCCGTCATTGTTCGGAACCGCTGCTGTATTGTTTACCGTGTCTCCCGCTTCTGTTCCCGGCTCGTTCGCAGCGGGCGGGGTATCTCCTTCACCCGGAATCGTTTCCAAGTCGGATACAATAGGTTCTTGCGCAGGCTCTACACCCTCGCTTGACGTGTCTGCGGCAGGAATGGTCGGAATCGTTTCCGAACCTGCGTCAAAAAATAAAGCCTCATCCTCAGCTGCATAAACCGGCAGAGCCATACCGACCAGCAGGCACAGGGCGACAAGCAGTGCCGCCGCACGGTGCAGGATAGAAAATGCTTTCGTCATTTGCTTCGACTCCTTTTCTATATATGTGTATATGTGTGTTCTCACGATATATCGGGGGAACGCGCGCCATTCGGCGCGATTTTATGCGCTGCGCACATCTGGCCCGGAAACGGACTTTTTCCACAAGCTGAGCTGTATTTACAGTCTTTTTTGAGAATATAATCCGATGTGCAAACATTTGCGCTTACGTCGGGAAAAGTAAGACACGGTATGTTTGTTGTGTGCCTTTTTATTTATAAGGAACAGTATAATACTTTGGGATGAAAATTTCAATACGGCTACATTCAAGCAAGTGATTTTTTGGCAGATTGCAAAATTTTGACTTGTCGAATTCGTCACAATGACAAGCGCTTTCGGCAACTATTATACACACCGCCAAGCACTTGTTAAAATTTTGCTGATGCTTTTGCGTAACTATTGCGCAAAAATCGCCACAAAAAAAGCGTAAACACAACACAAATTCAACGGGAATGTCCGTGAGTTTGGTCGTGTGTGTGCTTGCGGTTTTATCCTTATCCGGAGCCGAAAAAGGCAGAGGTCAGCTTTGTTGGCTTGTCCAAAAGCGGACGGCTTCATCCAGCCAGCCCTCACAGGCAAGACCCTTGCCCAGCCCCACGCCGTGGTCAACGCCGTGGTAGACTGTCAGCTTATGCGGTGTTGACTTATATCTTCCCTGAGTATGCAGACTGTCAAAAAACTCTTGTAGGGGCGAGCATTGCTCAATAATAACCCGTGTGAAAAAAACTTACCCGGAAAAGGCGTTGCTGCGCCAAGTTGGCGGGCGACCAATGGTCGCCCCTAGATATTCAATAGACCACGAATGTGATTTTTTGACACGCCGGAGTATGAGCAGGAGCTGACAAGCAAGTTGCGGTGGCCGCATAAAAAGGCGCACGGCAAACACACCCGGGCAAGGACTGCGCTTGCCGGGAACAGCATGTGAGAGGTGTCCCTTGCGCTATAGGACACCCGGCAAAGGGGCGCACCTCGCCCCTGGTCGGAGCCTTTGGGGGCGGAAGGCTTTACCCGCTGATGGCATCCTCGACCACGTCCAGCAGGTGGCAGGGGTCGAGCTGGGCGGCGGTGCAGCGGCGTGCGAGGGCCTCGACGAGGGCGCGGTCCAACGATACGTCGGAGATAAACTGTACGACCTGCTGGCAGCCGCGGAGGTCCCGCGCGGCCAGAATGCCGTAGGTAGTGTAGGGCCCGAGCTCGGGCGCGGAGAGCTTTTGACAGACAACGCGATAGGTATACACGATTTTCACCCACTCCTGCTATGCTACATAACAAAATATATTGACAAAAAATGGTAACTAGAGTAAAATTGTGGTAGTGTTAGTGTACTTATAGATGCCGCCCTTCACAATATAGCATATCCCGGTGTGCAAAGTACACAACCAGTGCCGGGAATTTTGGCGGCGCATTTTGCACCGCCGCTTTGCTGTTTTTCCGGCGGTGAATCGCGTTTTGAGGGGAGAGAAGATGTTATGTCCGCATATCGATGCCGTGTGGCAGAAGCAATGACCGCTGCGAGGGAGGCAGCGGGTGTTTCACAGCGGGAACTGGCAGACCGCCTGGGCCGGGATAAGCGCACGATCCAGAAATGGGAAAAGGGCGAGATGAAGATCGCGCTTGAGGATTTTCTGGCCGTCTTTGATGCACTAAAAGTGCAGGTGGAGCCGTACTCCAAATGGATTCGGCACCCAGAGCTTTTCCCCCATGGACTGTCGGACATCCTGCAATACTCCACCGATAAAAAGCGCATGGCACTGGGGGATTTCTACAGCCGCCAGGCGTCGCCCATGGAGGTCGAGCAGGAATATTACTTTCTGTTTGCTGACCACGGCAGCGACTACCACGGCATGTACCAGCAGTGGATGGCCAACCTGCTGACACCGCTGCGGGATCGCCGCCGCATCTGTGCCCAGGTTATTGAGAATTATAACGAGGCCCTTGCCACCGGGACCATCACCGACCCGGACGCGCCCCAGCCCAACATGGAGGTCCTGCAGGCCTGCTATGAGGCGAGCGCCCAGAGCATCCAGAACGGCGCCAACGGCTACACGATGCTGAGCCTTGATTTGAACCGCTGACAAAAGCATAAACCTGCCGCCCCCTGCGTACACTCTGCGCAGGGGGCTTTGTTATGGCTGCACTTGTACAAAGGATTCGGGCGCGGGCGGCATCGCTGCCGACATTCGACATACCATTTCTGCTGATCTTGCTGCTGTTGTTGAGCTACGGGCTCATCATGCTGTTCTCCGCGGGGTACGCGGTGGCGCTCTACCGCCGCGGCGACGCCTACACCTACATCCGCCCGCAGCTGCTGTTTGCGGCGCTGGGCGTGCTGGCTATGTACGCGGCCAGCCTGGTGGACTACCACGTCTGGCACAGGCTGGCCTGGCCGATGCTGGGGATCTCGCTGCTTTTGCTTGCTATCGTGCTTTTCATGCCGGAGTACAACGGCTGCAAGCGGTGGATCGTGCTGCCGGGGCTGGGCACGCTGCAGCCCAGTGAAATCGCAAAATTCTCGATTGTGCTGGTGTTCTCGCATATCATCTCACTGAACCACGACAGGATGAAGTCGTTTTCCACAGGCGTTGTGCCGTTCGCGTTGATTCTGGGGGTCGTCACGGTGCTTATGCTGCTGGAGCCGCACCTGTCCGGCACGCTGCTGATCCTGTCCATCGGCGCGGTGCTGATGTTTGTGGGCGGCACGGGGCTGCACTGGTTCGGGCTGGCCGGGGGGCTGGGCGCGGCGGCCATTGCGGCGGCGGTCATTGCACTGCCGGAGCTGGTGCCCTACGCCACGGACCGGCTCGCGTCGTGGCGCGACCCCTTTGCCGACCCGCTGGGCGAAGGTCACCAGACGATCCAGAGCCTCTACGCCATCGCGTCGGGCGGGCTGGCCGGGCTGGGGCTGGGCAACAGCCGACAGAAATATCTGTACGTGCCGGAGCCGCAGAACGACTTTATTTTTTCGATTTTGTGTGAGGAGCTTGGTTTTATCGGGGCGGCGCTGGTCGTGGCGCTGTTTTTGCTGCTGCTCTTGCGCGGCATGTCGATTGCGGTGCGCGCACGGGATAAGTTCGGCGCACTGCTCGTCGTCGGGTTCGTCGTGCAGGTCACGCTGCAGGCAATTCTGAACATGGCCGTTGTGACGAACACGATCCCGAACACCGGCATCAGCCTGCCGTTTTTCTCGTCGGGCGGCACCAGCTTATTGATGCTGCTGGGGGAGATGGGCATCGTGCTGTCGGTGTCCAGGCAGACGGATATGGTGTAGGGAACATTCCCTTGGCCACCTCTGCGAGGGAGGCAAGGACGTCCTAAGGCAATACCGCACAATTCCCGCCTAACGGCTTAAGCACCGCTCCGGCGGCTGCGGCACGGCATCTGCGTTGCCAAAATGCTCGATAAGACATCCAGTATTATCTGCGCTTTTGGCTTAGCATCTGCCGCACCTCGCTCGCCGTATCGGCACTTAGAATTATGCGGTATTGCCCCAACATTTGTTCAACCTTTTTTCACACTCCCACCGTTGCAACGGCGGGAGTTTTGTTTTATAATTAAACTGTATTTTTGTGTGAAAGGGGTGCCGCATGGCAAAACCAAAAAACCAAAAACCACCCTTTGCCCTGCGGGCGCTGGCGGCATTCGCCGTGACGCTGGCGGCGCTTTTCGTGCTGCTGCTGGCGGCCTACGCCCTGCCCGGGGAGCCGGTGCGGGACCATGTCTACGACTCAGCGGTGAAAATCGCCGGTGAGGGGCTGTACCCGGAATATCTGAACTTCAAGTTGTTCCAGATGGACAACTACACCGACACGATCATGCTGACCGAGGCCGCGTCCGCCGACGAGGCCCCGCCGCTGACCGCCATGATGACGAATACGGCCTACAACGTCGATAACTTTGAGACGCTGGCCGACGACCTGCAATGGTACATAGAAAGGGACTGGGCCGCGGGCGCACAGCGCACCGACGCGCCCGCGCTTGTGCCGTTCTCCTACGCGCGGTACTGGCACGGCTACCTGATCTGGCTGCGCCCGCTGCTGCTGGTCACCGACATCACCGGCGTGCGCGTGGTGCAGTATCTGGTGCTGGCGGCGCTGTTTGCCGCGGTGGCGGTGCTGCTGCGCCGCCGCTGCGGGCTGCGGGCCGCGGTGTGGTTCGCGGTCAGTCAGCTGCTGGTCACGGTGTTCTGGGCACCGCATCAGGTACAGTTTTTCACCTGCTTTGCCGTTGCCTACGCGGGCTGCGTCTGGGTGCTGGCCAAGCCCCGCCGCAGCGATGATGTCTGCCTGGCACTGCTGGTTCTTGGCGTTGTGACGTCGTTCTGCGACCTGCTCGTCACGCCGGTCCTGACCCTTGGCCTGCCGCTTGTCTGCTGGCTGCTTGAGCCGCAGCAGCGCCTGCGGGCCGGCACAAGGCAGTGCGGCATCGTTGTGGGCGGCAGCCTGACGTGGGGCGTCGGCTACCTGCTCTGCTGGGCATCCAAATGGGTGCTGGCCGGGCTTGTCACCGGGCAGAACGTTATCGCCGACGCGCTGCATCAGGTGGGCGTGCGCACTGCCGCCGACAGCTGGCACGGCATGGAATTGACCTGGGGTAATATTTTACATTTTGTATACACGACGCTGGCGGGCAAACACCTGTTCTGGCCGCTGGTTCTGGCTGTCGTTCTGCTTCTGGCGCTGTTTGCAGCCAGCATCCGGGACAGGCAGCAGCTCGCACGCGCACTGCCGCTGGGGCTCTGCGCGCTGATGACCCCGGCGTGGTTCATCGTGCTGCGCACCCACAGCATCCAGCACGGCTGGTTCACCTGGCGCGCACTGGGACTGACCGTTTTTGCAGGGCTGGCGTTTTTGTATTATTGCTGTGATGTGCGGCAAATCGCCAAACGCTTAAAGCGCACGTAATATATCAGCCTGTCGAAAAAGGTGTGCTCACCCCTTGGCCCCCTCGCAGAGGGAGGTTTTTCGACGCGCTGAATATATGTAGGGGCGGCCATTGCCCCCTACACAACAGGATTATAGGTAAGGCAACAACAGGGGAAAGTAAAAATATGAACGAACTGAAAACGAAAACCGAAAAAACAACCGATGGAGCGCTAAAAAGGAACCCGTGGCGGCGCCTGCCCAAGGGTGGCAAAATCGCGGTCATTGTTGTCGGCATTCTGGCCGTGCTGGCTGTGCTGGCGGCCCTTTACGTCAACGGCAAGCTCGACCTGCTGCGCTATGATGACGGCAGCGTCAGCGAGATGGGTGAGATCGGCGCGGACGAGGACCAGGACCTGGACGGAACCGGCCTGACCCACACCGAAAGCGAGATGACAATGCCCGAGGGCAGCCCGTTCTCTGACGACAACGTGCTGAACATCCTGCTCATCGGTACCGACGAGCGCACCGAGGCCGTCAACGACGCCGATGCCTTCACCCACCTGAATCAGCTCGACGGCACGGAGGACACCACCGAGTTCAGCGACGACGCGCGCTCCGACAGCATGATCCTGGTCTCGCTCGACATCAAGGATCACGTCATCCGGCTGGTCTCCATCGAGCGCGGCACCGGCGTGCCGATCCTGCTGGACGGCTATGAGGGCCAGTACGACTGGATCACCCACACTTTCCGCTACGGCGGCGCAAAGCTGACAATGAAAACCATCGAGGACTGCTTCAACGTGCAGGTAGACCACTACGTCCGCGTCAACTTCAACTCCTTCGTCCAGATCGTGGACGCCGTCGGCGGCGTAGATCTTGATATTACCGAGATGGAGGCCAAGGCCCTGAACTGGGAGGTCCCCTCCAACTCGATGCTGATCGTCAACCACGTTGACCCGGGCCCCAACCATTTTGACGGCTACACGGCGCTGCAATACGCCCGTCTGCGCAAGATCGACAACGACTGGAAGCGCGTCGAACGCCAGCGCACCGTCATTAAGGCCGTGCTGGATCAGGTGCAGAACGCCAGCGTCATGGAGTTGGACAACCTGCTCAACACCATTCTGCCGCTGATCCAGACGAACTTTACCAAGTCCGAGATCGCCGCGCTGCTCGTGCAGCTGCCGGGCTTTTTGGGCTGCGATGTGCAGCAGATGTCCATGCCGCTGCAGGGCACCTACGGCATCCGCACGGGCATGGATGACCGCCTGATGTACGACCCCGACTGGGTCGTGAATATTAAGGCATTGCAGGACTTTTTGTACAATGATAAGACCGCCGAGGAGGTCATTGCCGCCACGCCGGAGACCGCTGCCGCCGAGGCCGCGGGCGAGCTGGTCATTGCGACCCGCGAGAGCGCCGACGTGACCAACCCCGTGGAGGAGTACAATAATAAGTATCTGCACCGCATTGATATGACTTATGCGCTCGATGCGTCGGACTTCGGCAGCGACGAGTACCGCGTCTTTGTGGCCGACACCGACAACCTGCGCGGCAATGAGCTGCGCGGTGCGCTGATCGACAAGCTGTACAGCGCGGGCGTGCGGGTCGTGGCCGTGCCGGACGGTGCCGCCGCGGGCGTGCTGCTGGACAACTATCTGCAGACCGGCAATACCGGGAGCCTGGACAGCTACCTGTCCGTGCTGCCCGCAGACCGGCGCGACAGCGCCCGCACCCTGTGGGAGCACGTCCGCACGCGCTACCCCGGTGTTTTCCACGCCGCGGGTCTGGGGGCAGATGCCCGCAGTGCGACAGTGGGCAAAGCGCTGACCGTGCTGGCCAATGCGAGCTACAACACGCCCGAGACAGAGATCGCCGAGGCTGTGCAGGTCATGCGCAGCGGCACGACCAGCAATGCCGTCTACTGGTTCAAGACGGCGATGGCCAAATATCCGCGCCAGATGGAGCGGTTCTTCGGCAGCAGTTACGCCGCCGTGTCCCGCCTGTACTACGCCATGCAGGGCACGCTGAACGTCGCGGACGACAGTGAGCTGCCGACCTACGACGCGAAGCAGCTGCTGAAAACCTATAAGAAGGACGGCATCCTGATCTTTACCGACGAGGCCAGCGCCCTGATGACCGAGGGCAGCATGGCGTCCGAGCTGCAGGCGCAGCTGGATAAGCAGAAATACGGCGAGGACGAGGACCCGCAGCGCGTCTGCGCCATTGGCGCAGTCTACGGCACCTGGAGCAACGCCGGCAGCTTCACGCCCGACGATACCGAGACCGCCTGGGACGCCGACAGCCTGACCGAGTACCTGGGCAGCGACGCCCTGCGCGGAAAAGATATGCTGCTGGCGCTGGACGGCGAGGACAGCCCCTACCTGACGGAGAACTGCCTGCTGAAGGACACCGACACCCCCGTGGCCGAACAGGTGCAAAAACTGTTTGTGCTGGATAAAAACAACATGGCGTCGCCGGAATCCGCAGAATCTGAATAAAATTTGAAATTGGGTGTTGACAATCACGCCCGTGTGTGGTATAAATGCTTTAAACCAATGAAGCGAAAGTAAAGCACACAGCGCAGTTACAGAGAGTCCCCCGATGCTGGGAAGGGGATACAGAGCGGGTCTGCATAATGGTTCGCGGAGGGCACGGGGAAACGGGCATGGCCCGCAGTATCCGTTGACGGGCAGCTCCCGTTACAGAGCAGGGGAATGTTGGTTCCCTACAGAGTGGCCGTGATTGTATAGTAAGCACGGCAAGCAAGGTGGCACCACAGATTTGTTTTATCTGCCCTTGCACAGGAGAAGTTCTGTGCAAGGGCAGTTTTGTTTTTGACAATGGGGGAGAGGGAACATGAACCTGATGAAAGAACGATGGCAAGCCTGAATTTGTAAATCTGGATGGCCCGGGAACGCGCCGGGCACTATAGGGGCAATGACCGCCCCTACAAACCTGACATTCACTACAATTTACAAATTAAGGAGAATTTACCATGAAAAAGTTTGTTGCTGTTCTGTCCGCCGCCGCCATGATGACCAGCCTGGCCGCCTGCGGCTACACCGCCGATACCGCCAACACTGCCGCATCTTCCGCCGAGACCACCGCGTCCGCTGCCGAGAGCACCGCGGACACCGCCGCCGCTGACAGCTACAAGGTCGCCATTGTCCAGCAGCTCGACCACGCCAGCCTCGACGAGATCCGCGTGGCTATTGAGAAAGAGCTGGACGCCAAGGCCGCCGAGAAGGGCATCACGATCGAGTACAAGGACTTCAACGGCCAGAACGACGCCACAACGCTGAACCAGATCGGCACACAGGTCGTCGCCGACGGCTATGACGCCATCATTCCCATCGCGACGCTGGCTGCCCAGTGCATGACCACCGCCGCCGAGTCCACCAAGACCCCGGTCATTTACGCGGCCATCTCCGACCCCGCCGCCGCAGACCTGACCGACATCGACTATGTCACCGGCACGTCCGACGCACTGAACACCCAGTCCATCATGGATATGATGTTCGCCGTTCAGCCCGACATCCAGACCGTCGGCCTGCTCTACTCCAACTCCGAGGCCAACTCCACGACCCCGATTGCCGAGGCCAAGGCGTATCTGGATGCCAAGGGCATTGCCTACGTCGAAAAGACCGGCAACACCAACGACGAGATCATGACCGCCGCGTCCAGCATGGTCGGCCAGGTCGATGCCGTCTTTACCCCGACGGACAACGTGGTCATGGCCGCTGCCGCCGCTGTCTCCGAGACACTGACCAAGGGCGGCATCCCGTTCTACACCGGCGCGGACAGCTTCGTCACGGCAGGTGCGTTTGCAACCTGCGGTGTCAACTACACCGAGCTGGGCACCTACACCGCCGACATGGCGCTCGACATCCTTGAGACCGGTGTTGTCCCCGCGTACCACATCATGGACGGCGGCATCATCACCGTCAACACCGAGACCGCCGCCGCCTTGGGCATCGACTACAGCGCCTTCAACGATCTGGCCGGCCAGGTCGTCGAGGTCACCACGGCGGAATAAAAAAATCCCGGCCCCCTCTGGGAGGGGGCTCCGCCCGCAGGCGGTGGGGGAGAGAGCCTGGCCATCACCTGAAATATTTCGGGCAGTGGCAAGGTTCTCTCCCCCTGTCCTGCGGACATCCCCCTCGCAGAGGGGGACAAGTTTAATCAGAGAGGAAGTCACCCTATGTTTACCGTTGCCACCGTGCTGAATGCACTGGAGCTGGGCTTTATCTACGCGCTGGTCGCTATGGCGCTGTTTTTGAGCTTCCGCGTGCTGAACATCGCCGATATGACCACCGACGGTGCGTTCACGCTGGGCTGCGCCGTGTCGGCCACCGCCGCCGTGGCGGGCCACCCGTTCCTGGGGCTGCCGCTGGCCATGCTGGCCGGTGCGGCGGCGGGCTTTATCACCGCGTTTTTGCAGACAAAGCTCGCTGTGCCGTCGATTCTGGCGGGCATCATCACCAACACGGGGCTGTACACGGTCAACCTTGCGGTCATGGGCTTCTCCTCCAACGTGCCCATGCTGAAAACCAAAACGGTCTTTACCGCTGCACAGGGCGTTTTTGGTGAGAGCGCACCCTATAAGCTCATCGTGGCGGCGCTTGTCACCGTTGTGGTCTGCGCACTGCTCATCGCGTTCCTCGGCACCCGGTTGGGCCTGTCCATCCGCGCTACCGGCGATAACCCGGACATGGTCCGTGCGTCGTCCATCAACACCGCCTTCACCATCACGGTGGGCCTCTGCATCGCCAACGCCATGACCGCGCTGTCCGGCGCGGTGCTGGCCCAGTACCAGCGCTCGGCGGACATCAACCTCGGCACCGGCATGGTCGTCATCGGCCTGGCCTCGCTCATCATCGGCGAGACGCTCTTTGGCCGCGGCGGCATGTGGGTCAAGGCTGTGGCCGCCGTCGCGGGCAGCGTCATCTACCGCTTCATTATTGCGCTGGCTCTGCGTGCCAACGTCCCGTCGGAGTGCCTGAAGCTGATCTCCGCCGTCATCGTCGCGCTGGCCATTGCAGCCCCAGCCCTCAAGGCCAAGGCAGATTTCCGCCGCCGCCGCGCCAACGCCCAGAAGGGAGGTGCCCGCCATGCTTGATCTGAAAAACATCAGCAAAACGTTCAATCCGGGCACTGTCAATGAGAAGGTCGCCCTCGAAAACGTGAACCTGCATCTGGACGACGGCGACTTTGCGACGATTGTAGGCTCCAACGGCGCGGGCAAGTCCACGCTGTTCAACGCCATTGCGGGCGAGTTCATCGCCGACACCGGCACGATCACGCTGGACGGCAGGGACATCACCTTCCTGCCGGACTTCAAGCGCTCCAAGGCGATTGGCCGCATGTTCCAGGACCCGCTGCGCGGCACGGCCCCGCACATGACGATTGAGGAAAATCTGGCGCTGGCCTTCCTGCGCGCGTCGGGGCACACCTCGGCGTTCTCCCGCATCAACAAAAAGGACCGGGAGCTGTTTGCCGAAAAGCTCTCCGCGCTGGGTCTGGGGCTTGAGGACCGCATGAAGCAGCCCGTGGGTCTGCTGTCCGGCGGCCAGCGCCAGGCGCTGACCCTGCTAATGGCGACCCTCGTCACGCCGAAGCTGCTGCTGCTTGACGAGCACACGGCGGCGCTGGACCCCGGCACGGCGGACAAGGTGCTGGAGCTGACAAAAAAAATCGTGGCCGAAAACCACCTGACCTGCCTGATGATCACCCACAACATGCACGACGCGCTGACACTGGGCAACCGCACGCTGATGATGGACCACGGTCATATTGTGCTGGACATCAGCGGCGAGGAGCGCACCCACACCACCGTGGACGGCCTGCTGGACCGCTTCGCAGAGAACGTCGGCCACGCGCTGGACAATGACCGGATCTTGCTGAGCAAAGAGAAGTAAAAAAGAACCGCCCCGCACGAAAAAACGTGCAGGGCGGTTTTTTTACGGTTACGCGGTAGGGGCCGGGTATGCCCGGCCCGGCAGGATAAGGCGGGCGAGCGTCTGTGGGAAGGCCGCGGGCCGCACATGTGCGGCCCCTACGACGCTGCTTGCCGGTCCGTAGGGGCGGATGGGTCTAGGCCCCTCCCTACAAGGCGAGTGAAAAAGGGGTGCTGTAGGGGCGAACATCGTTCGCCCGTTTTCACATCTCCGCCAAATCAAACCGGTAGATCGTCGTCGAGCTGTACGGCTTGTCCGGCAGCAGCGTCGTGTCGGGGAAGTTCGGGTGGTTCGGTGCGTCGGGAAAGTCCTCCGTCTCAAAGCAGACGGCATCCCGGGCAGCGTAGTGTGCGCCGTCCTTGCCCGCCGTGACCGGGGCCAGGAAGTTGGCCGTGTACAGGTGGACGCCCGGCAGGGTCGTCAGCACCTCCATGCGGATGCCGGTCTCGGGGCCGACAGCCCAGGCGGCGTGGCGCAGACCGCTGTCACGGATGACATAGCACTGATCGTAGCCGCAGCAATCGGTCAGCGGGGTGAAATCCGCGCCGATGTCCAGTCCCAGCGTCTTTTCTTCGGTGAAGTCCATCGGGGTGCCCTTGACCGGCAGCTTGCGCCCGGTGGGGATGCTGGCGGCGTCGGCCTCGAGGTAAAAATCGGCGTCCACCGTCACGCGATGGCCCAGCGCACTGCCGCTGGCGTGGCCGTTCAGGTTAAAATAGCTGTGGTTCGTCATATTGCAGACGGTGGGCGCGTCGGTGGTCGCCCCGTAGCGGATGACCAGCCCGCTCTTGGCCAGGCTGTACTGGATGGTCAGATCAAAATTGCCGGGGAAGCCGTCTGTCCCGGCGGGGCTCGTGGCCGTCATCGTCACGCTGTCGGTCTCGCCGGGGGTCAGCGCCACGTCAAACATCGTGTGATTGAACCCGTGCAGGCCGCTGTGCAGACAGTTTCCGTTCTGGTTCGGCGTGATATGGACGATCTCCTCATACAGCGGGAACTGCGCGCCCGCAATGCGGTTGGCAAAGCGGCCCACGGCGGCGCCCATGCTGTCGGTGTTCAGCTCATAGTCGGCGGCAGTGTCATAGCCCAGCACGACGTCCACGGGATTGCCCTTGCGGTCTTTTACGATGATGCGATGGATAATGGCGGCGTAGCTCAGCAGCTGCACCTCGATAAAATCGTTTTTCAGCGTCGCCAGCTTAACGGTCTGGCCGCTGGTGGACTTGCCGAAATCCTGAATCGAAACGGACATGGTGGGACCCTCCTTATTCCTTTGTGTCGGCGGTGACGCCCTGTGCGGCCAGGTCCTCGCGCACGCTCTCGGCCACGCTGCCGGTGCCGTAGTTCAGCATACGGTTCACGCGGCTGACCGTGGCGCTGGATGCGCCGGTCTCGCGGCGGATCTCGCTGTAGACCTTGCCCTGCAAAAGGCACCCGGCCACAGCGTAGCGCTGCTCCATCGTGCGCAGCTCGGTCACGGCGCACAGGTCGTCAAAAAAGCGGATGCACTCATCCAGGCTGTTCAGTCGCAGGATCGCCTCATACAGGGCGGTGTTACGTTCATTCTGCTGCATAGCGTAAAGGCGCACAGCGGTGCGCCGACCTCTTTCTTTGTAAAATTTGCATTTGCTCGGTCTTGGCATCTTTTAATATTCTAGCAAATTTGCCCAAACAAGTCAATACACTAAAGTGCGAAAGTGTGTTAAAACTGCTTGCATTTAACACCAAAATGTTGTATCATAGAAGTATCAAATGTTAGGGAGACTGCCATGCCGACAACATTACTGATTGTGTATCGCGTGCTGGGCACCGTGCTTTTTGCACTGGCCGCAGCTGCCATTGTGGAAAAATACCGCACGGTCCGCGGGGCCGTGCTGCTGCCCGCCCGCGTGCTGGAATGCCGCCGTGCGTCATCCACCAGCACCAGCCGGGGTGCGGGCGGCTACCGCTATCTGGTGGAGCTGTACGCCAACGGTCGGCGGCTGGAGCTGGAGACGAACGACGCCTTCTGGTTCAGGCACGACAAGGACAAGGGGAAGGTGCTGCAGGTTTGGTACAACCCCAACGCCCGCTGTGTGGAGCGCAAAAGCTGGGAGACGGAATTTTTTGCGGCGGTGCTGGCCGTAATCGGCGCGGCGCTGCTGCTGATCCGGTGAGGTACCTATGAGCTGGATTTTGTATGTGCTGCTGGTGCTGGCCGTGGCGGGGGACATCCTGCTGGCCGTGGTGCTGGCAAAGGTGATGCACAAAAATGACGAACCGCAGCAGAAAATTGATACGGCGGATGACTTTGTCCGCGCGGTGACGCCGGTTTTGCAGAGCGAGACCGACCTGCTGGCCGAGCAGCTGCGCGCCATGCAGGGCGAGAGCGCCCGCACAACGACGGCGACGCTGCGGGATTTTTCTGCCGTTCTGGCCGAAAACCAGCGCCAGAACGCCGCCGCCAGCACGGCGCGGCTGGAATCCATTGACCGAGCCGGGGCCGCCCGCCAGAAGGCCGCGAACGATGCCCTGCTGGCCCAACTGACGATGATGGAAACGCGGCTGAAAAATCTTGAGGACTCCAATGCGACCCGGATGGACAGTGTGCGCGGCGCGCTGGTGCAGGGTCTGAACACGATCCGCGCCGACAACAACAAAAAGCTGGATGAGATCCGCGGCACAGTCGAGGAAAAATTGCAGGACACGCTGCAGCAGCGCATCAACGACTCGTTCAAAACGGTCAGTGCCCAGCTTGAGCAGGTCTACAAGGGTCTGGGCGAGATGCAGAATCTGGCCGCCGACGTGGGCAGCTTAAAGCAGGTGCTGTCCGGCGTCAAGACCCGCGGCATCCTGGGCGAGGTGCAGCTCGGCGCGATTCTGGAGCAGATCCTGGCCCCCGGCCAGTACGCCTGCAACGTCGCCACCGTGCCCGGCAGCACGAACCGCGTGGAGTACGCCATCAAGATGCCGGGGCAGAACGGCACGGTCTGGCTGCCCATCGACGCGAAATTCCCGGGCGATACCTACGCGCATTTGCAGGCGGCGCAGGAGCGCGGCGATGCTGCCGCTGTGGCCGCCATGCGCAAGGCGCTGAACAACGTCCTGCGCGCCGAGGCCAAGGACATCCACGACAAGTACATTGAGGTGCCCTACACGACGAGCTTCGGCATCCTGTTCCTGCCGTTTGAGGGGCTGTACGCCGAGGTGGTTTCCAGCGGTGTAACGGAGCTTTTGCAGCGGGATTACCAGATCACGGTGGCCGGGCCGTCCACAATGGCGGCGCTGCTCAACGCCCTGCAGATGGGCTTCCGCACGCTGGCCATCCAGAAGCGCAGCGGCGAGGTCTGGACGATCTTGGGTGCGGTCAAGACCGAGTTTGAAAAGTTCGGCGCGGGTCTGCAGCAGATGCAGCGCCACCTGAACCAGACCGGCTCCGATCTGGAGGAGCTGATCGGCCCCCGCAGCCGCGCCATCACCCGCAAGCTCGAATCCGTCCAGCAGCTTGACCCGGATACGGCCACAGAGCTATTGGGCATTGAGGAGTAGGGGAGGAGCCTCCCTGCCGGGCCGTGTGCGGGTATTGCATTGCTAAAAGTTTATAGAGCAGTAGGGGCGGCATATATGCCGCCCGCCGCCTTGCGCCGCCGCCCTCTGCCTTTATTTATAGCTTCTTCCCAAATCACATCTTCCGTAGGGGCGGATTCCGTATCCGCCCGCCGCTTTCCCACAAATAGCCATTTGCTATACACGGCAGGGCCGGGTATGTCCGGCCCCTGCAGTGTGGTTGTTTGCTTTCCACGCTGTCATTTTTGCCAGAATCCGCCCCCGCAAGGGGGCTTTTTCTATGCCCTCATCCACTTTACAGCGCGGAAAAACTGTGGTATACTGAACGAGTTATTGAATAGTCAACAAACTGCACGGCCCCGCCGCCGCTTTATAAAAAGGAGTAGCTATGATCCGTATTCTCACCGATTCCGCCGCCGATCTGACCGCGGCGGAGCTGAACGCCCCCGGCGTTACCGTTGTGCCGATGACCGTCACCTTCATGGACGGAAGCTCGCAGGAGGATGACGGCACGATGACGAAGGATGATTTTTTTGCCCGTTTGGCCTCCGACAGCAAGCTGCCCCGCACCAGCCAGCCCAGCCCGGCCAGCTTTATGCAGGTGTATGAGGATGCCGCCGCAGCGGGGGATGAGGTCATCGTCATCACGATTGCCCAAAAGCTGTCCGGCACATTCCAGTCTGCAAGACTTGCCGCTGCGGACGCCGATTTTGCACCGTACATCGTTGATTCCGAGTCCGCCACCCAGGGCGAGGCTCTCATCGTCCGCGAGGCCCTGCGTCTGCGCGACGAGGAGCACCTCTCCGCGAAGGAAATCTTCAACGCGCTTGAGCAGTTCAAAAAACGGGTGCGCATCGTTGCCATCGTTGACAGCCTCAAGCATCTGCAGAAGGGCGGACGGCTGCCCGCCGCCGTTGCCATTGTGGGCGGTGCGCTGGGCATCAAGCCGGTGCTGGCCCTGAAGGACGGCGAGATCAAGCTCGTGGACAAGGGCCGCGGACGCCCCGGCGCGCTGGTCGCCATGTTCAAGCAGCTGGACGCGCTCGGCGGTATTGACCCGCGCTACGGCTATACGCTGCTCTACAGCGATAATAAGCAGCTTATTGCACCGGTACACCACTACATGCACCAGAATCTCCAACTGACCGGCGGCCGTGTGGCCCAGCTTGGCCCCACCATCGGCACCCATGTCGGTCCCGGCGTGGTCGGCGTGGTGTTTGTGGCGAAGGAGTAAACCTGTAAAATATAAAAAAGCAGGGGCGAGCAATGCCCGCCCCTGTAAGTTGAGCTTCTCCATTCGGAGAAGCTTTTTTATTTTCCGCTGAAAAACTTATTCAGTGCATACACCCCCAGCACGAGGACGCCGAGGACGAGGAAGATGCCGGCCATACCGGCGCAGAGCATCGAGAGGGTGACGGGAAGAAGTGCGGTTGACATGGGTTGACCTCCTTATACGCAGCTGCTCATAAGGGTCAGGATCAGGCCGCCGGCAATGACCGACGCGATCTGGCCCGAGACGTTGACACTGATCGAGTACATCAGCAGGAAATTCTGGTTGTCCTCAGCCAGGCCCATCTGGTTGACGACGCGCCCGCTCATCGGGAACGCAGAAATGCCTGCCGCGCCGATCATCGGGTTGATTTTTTTGCCCTCGGGCAGGAACAAATTCAACAGCTTGGCGAAGAAAACGCCGCCGGCGGTGTCAAAAATAAACGCGACCAGACCCAGCGCCAGGATCAGCAGTGTGTCGGGCCGGACGAATTTGTCGGCGGTCATCTGGCCCGCCACGGTCAGGCCCAGCACAATCGTGATAAGGTTCGCCAGTACGTTCTGCGCGGTCTCGGACAGGGCGTTCAGCACGCCGCACTCGCGCAGCAGGTTGCCGAACATGAGGAAGCCGACCAGCGCCACACTGGCGGGCGCGACAAGCCCGGCCAGCATAGTGACCACAATCGGGAACAAAATTTTGGTGGTTTTGCTGACGCTGCCCTTCTGG
>OGXE01000613.1_pt1 | contig 33127 bp, 17 predicted proteins | sample 1576181 | NCBI WGS metagenome assembly OGXE01 (sample SAMEA3541478, study PRJEB24748) | human gut metagenome | biome: human gut; feature: human-associated habitat; material: faeces | place: China | collected 2012 | reverse complement strand
AGATCAAAGGTTCTTGCGTAAAAAATTGCGCAACCCTTTGTTTATTAAAAAAAAGGCTCTATCTTTGCAGCCCGAATAAGTATGCGAATAATAATAAATAATATAGAAAGATGAAAAGAACATTCCAACCTTCCAACAGAAAAAGAAAGAACAAGCATGGCTTCCGTTCTAGAATGGCTACCGCTAATGGCCGTAGAGTATTAGCTTCTCGTCGTGCTAAAGGCAGAGCTAAATTAACGGTATCTGACGAATACAACGGATAATTAGTCACGTTCTAAAGATTTATAAAGAAAGTAGAGGTTTTTTCCTAAAAAGCCTTTACTTTCTTTGTTTTTGTAGTATTGTTCTGGTGGGTATTGGTCTATATGCCGTTTTTTTTCTACTTTTGAACCGCCTACAAATACATACGTGAAATGAGTAACTTTTTTGTAAAACTGATAAAGAATCCGTTTGTCATCAATCTCTTGTTGGTGATAGTCGTGTCGTGCGGCGTTGTTTATGGCGTACTGGCGTGGCTGGATTCTTATACCCGCCATAATCAAGCGGTGGTCGTTCCGGACGTGAAAGGAATGAAGCTAGAGGACGCCGCCGAGTTTTTCGGGAATAATAAGCTACGCTATAACGTGATCGATTCCGTATTCTCGAAAGATGTGGCTCCGGGCTCCATCGTGGAGTTGGTTCCCGGTGTCGGATCGAAGGTGAAAGAGGGGCGGATCGTCTTTGTTACGATTAATGCGTTGACATCCCAGATGGCCGTGATACCGGAGGTGGAAGACTTATCTTTCCGTCAGGCGTATGCCTTGCTGCGGGCCCGTGGCTTCTCATCGGTCGAGATAGAGTATGTGCCGGGCGATTATAAAGATTTGGCGATGGGGGTGGAGTTAAACGGGCGTACCTTGCTCAAAGGGGAACATGTACCGTTGACCGCTCATCTGGTATTGAAAGTAAGCAGTGGCGATCCGAATATGCTTCCCGACTCATTGGCTTTGGATAGTATTCCGGTAGAACCATTGGATAGTGATATAGAAAACTGGTTTTAAGGGAATGGACGAGTTTTTGGACGATATGGATGATGAACAGGTAGACGACCTGTTGATGCCGGAAGAAGACGAAACATCGTCGAGCCAGATGTATGAGCATTTCCGCTTCGTAGCGGACAAGGGGCAATCCCTGCTCCGGGTGGATAAGTTCTTGGTAGACCGTATGATGGGCGCTACCCGTAACCGCATCCAATTGGCGGCTGAGGCGGGTTGCATCTTGGTGAACGATAAGCCGGTGAAAAGTAATTACCGGGTGAAACCTTTGGATGTGGTTTCTATCGTGATGGATCGCCCACGCCGGGAACTGGAGATTATCCCCGAAGATATCCCTTTGAATATAGTATATGAGGACGATGATTTGCTGGTGGTGAATAAGCCGGCAGGCTTGGTCGTACATCCCGGTCACGGTAATTATACTGGTACATTGGTGAATGCCTTGGCTTATTATTTGAAGGATGATCCCTATTATGATCCTTCCGATCCTCGTTTAGGCTTGGTACACCGTATTGATAAGGATACGTCGGGCTTATTGGTGGTGGCTAAACACCCGGAGGCCAAGAGTAACCTGAGCCTGCAGTTCTTCAACAAGACAACCAAACGTAAATACCGTGCCTTGGTATGGGGCATCGTTCAAGAGGATGAGGGGCGTATCGAGGGAAATATCGGTCGTGACCCTCGTGACCGTATGCAAATGACCGTCTTCCCGGAAGGCGATCAAGGCAAGACCGCCGTCACCCATTACACCGTGTTGGAACGCTTGGGCTACGTGAGCTTGGTGGAGTGCCGTCTGGAGACGGGGCGCACGCACCAGATCCGTGTACATATGAAATATATCGGTCATACGCTTTTCAACGATGAGCGGTATGGCGGACATGATATCTTGAAAGGAACAACTTTTACTAAATATAAACAGTTCGTGCAAAACTGTTTCGCTATTTGTCCACGTCAGGCCTTGCATGCTAAGACGTTGGGGTTCGTTCATCCTACTACGGGAGAGGAGATGTTTTTCGATTCTGAGATTCCTTCCGATATGCAGCAGCTGATCGACAGATGGCGTGTATACGCGAACACTAAAGAATTGTAAAAATGAAAAAGAACATCGCTATCGTAGCAGGGGGAGATTCCTCCGAGATCGTTATTTCATTAAAAAGTGCGGACGGAATCTACTCTTTTATTGATAAAGACAAATATAATTTATATATTGCCATCGTTAAGAGGGATGAGTGGGCGGTTATACTTCCTAGCGGGGAACATACACCAATTGATAAGAATGATTTTAGCTTCAAGGAGAATGGCGTGACGAGGCATTTTGACTTCGCTTATATAACGATACATGGTACTCCGGGCGAGGACGGACGTTTACAAGGATATTTCGATATGATCGGTATGCCTTACTCGTCTTGCGGGATGCTGGTGAGCGCTTTGACATTCAATAAATACGTATGTAATCATTACTTGAAAGACTTTGGTGTAAAAATTGCCGCATCCATTCATTTATTCAAGGGAGAGACTATTACGGACGAAGAAGTCGTGACTCGTTTGGGTTTGCCTATTTTCGTGAAACCAAACGATGGGGGTAGTAGTTTTGGCGTGACGAAGGTGAAAGAGGTCTCCGCTATCCAGCCCGCTATCGCTAAGGCGTTTGGGGAAGGACGTGAGGTGATTCTCGAGCGCTTTATCGATGGAACGGAAGTGACATGCGGTTGCTATAAGGTGGAGGGTAAAGAGGTTGTCTTTCCTTTGACCGAAGTGGTTACGGATAACGAATTCTTCGATTTCGACGCAAAGTATAACGGGCAGGTGGACGAGATCACTCCGGCCCGTATCTCCGCCGAGTTGACGGAGTTGATACAGCGCAAGACATCAAGGATCTACGATATATTGGGCGCCAAAGGACTGATTCGTGTGGATTATATTATTCCGGCAGACGGGGAGCCTGTCTTACTGGAAATAAACACGACACCGGGAATGACGGCTACCAGCTTTATCCCACAGCAAGTACGTGCGGCGGGATTGGATATAAAGGATGTCATGACAGACATTATTGAAGACGAACTCAAAAACAGAAAAACAAAATGAATAGATATGGATACAGAAACAGTTTCCCCTAATTTCGACGACATCCGTCCGCTGAACAACAGTGAGGTGAAGGACGCGATTGAAAAATTGGTCGCCAATGAGGATTTCGAGCGGGCTTTACGTTACATAAAGCCGAATTTGAATTGGGAGGAATTCTCAGTTGCCATGCGTGCTTGCAAGACGAAGGAGGAGTTTAAATCTACTCTGGCCTATGACGCTGTAATGACGGTGGCGAAAAATACTACTTTCTCGCTTACTATCTCAGGGCGTAGCCGTCTGCCGAAAGATAAGGCGGCCTGTACGTTTATCTCGAACCATAGGGATATCGTATTGGATGCCTCCTTCTTGAATGTCATGTTATATGATGTGGGGTATGGTATGACGCAGGTCGCTATCGGCGACAATCTTTTAATCCGTCCGTGGATCGAGACGTTGGTGCGCTTGAATAACAGCTTTATCGTGAAGCGTGGCGTTTCTGTTCGTCAGATGTTGGAGGTCAGCAAAACGCTTTCCGCCTATATCCATCATGCGATCAAGAATGTGAACGAGTCTGTATGGATCGCCCAGCGTGAGGGACGTGCTAAGGACTCGGACGATCGTACGCAGGGTAGCGTATTGAAGATGTTGAGTATCGGCGGTGATAAGGATAATCTGTTGTTGAATTTGATGGACTTGAATATCGTACCGGTCGCTATCTCCTACGAGTTTGATCCTTGCGATTTCTTGAAGGCGAAAGAATTCCAGATGAAGCGGGATGATCCGGATTACGTGAAATGTCAGCGGGATGATTTGTTGAGCATGGAAACGGGTATCCTGAACAACAAGGGCCGTGTCCACTTCACGATCACTTCCCCGATCAATGATTCCTTGGCTAAACTGGACAAGGATATGGAGAAGAATGAGCTGGTAAGCGCTATCGCGTCCGTTATCGACCGGGAGATCTATAAGAACTATCGTTTCTATCCGTGCAATTACGTGGCGTATGACTTACTGAACGGCACTCGTCGTTTCCAAGAACATTATGGTCCGAAGGATAAGAAGCAATTCGAGGAATACTTGCAAGGACAATTGGATAAGATCGTCCTTCCGAACAAGGATGAGGCGTTCTTACGTAAGAAGATCTTAGAGATGTACTCCAATCCGCTGAAAAATTATCTGACAACTTTATAAGCGGCCTTTATCGGCTATGCGTAGCGGTTCGTACTTGATCCGCCCTTGATCCCCTCTTTCCGGCGAGCATGCCACCTTCGGGTGGCAGCCGCCGGAAAGGAGGGATTATCTTTTTTGCAAGAATTCGTCCAAGGATTCCTCTTTCTGCAATCCAAGTTTCTTGCGGATACGGCTGCGTCCGGAGTTGACGCTGGGACGGGAGATGCCCAAGGCCAACGAGATCTCGTCCGTGCTCTGCTTCAGGTAGATCAGCATGCAGAGCAGTTCGTCGGATTTGGTCAGTTCCGGGAAGTCCTTACGCAAGCCGGGCAGGAAGCGAGGGTACAGGGCGGCGAAGGATTGGCGGAACCGCAACTCGTCCTCGCCGCTCAGCAAGGAGGGGTTGAGCTTCTGGCGTACGCTGTCGATCACCTCGTTATGGGCGGCTTGCTCCAGCTCGGCGCTCAGTCGCTCATTGCGGCGGTTCAGTTCTTGTTGGGTAGCGAGGAGATTATCCAGTCGTTGACGCTGGATCTCCCGCTCACGTTGGTGAAGCCGGCGACGTTGGAGTGCGTAGACAATGATCCCGGTCAGCAGGCAAATGGCTAGGATCAGGATGACACGCGTATAAACGAGCGAACGTTCCTTCAAGGCCACTTCGGCGGATAAGGCCCGATTCTCCTGCTCCTTCCGTCCGGTCTCGTAGCGTACGTTGGCACCAATGGCGTACCGCTGCTTCTCCGCCAGTTGCAACGAGTCGTGTATCTCCTTGTATTCCGGGTAGATCTCGGCCATCTTGTCTCCCTTCTTCTGTTCGGCGTAAAGGTTGAGCAAATGCCGTCCGGTCCAATCCATCATATCGTTCGCCTCGTATTTCTTGTAGAGAGCGTAGGCCTCTTCCATCAGGGGGAAGCCTTTTTCCGGCTTTCCGTCGCGTACGAGGCAGGCCCCCAGCATGAATTTGAAAAGATCTTGATACCCCGCGGAGATCGCTTCTTCCTCTTCTATCAATTCCTTGTACCCTTCGAGGGCGGCAGGGATAGAGTCGGGCACATATTCGTAGTAATAATTGTAAAGTATGTTTTTGGCGGCGAGGACATAGGCGTTCTCTTTCATCTCCTCCCCTCTCTTTAAGGCCTGCCGTGCGTAATATAAGGTAGAGTCGTGCTGTTCCAGCTCCCAGAAAATCCCGGCTTTCATCCGGTAGAGGTCGCTGATGGTAAAACTATCCAACTGGAGGGAGTAGTCGATGGAGCGTGAGATGGCCTCCATAGCCTTGTCGTACAATCCGAGGTCGCTATAGGTGGAGGAGAGGTCGGCGAAGGTGTAGACGAAGCCCCGGTTGAGCTTCTCGGGGTGGGCTACGCACCAGTCCATGGCTTCCTGTATGACTTCCACCTCTTTTTCCCGCATTCCCTTGCGGCGGTAATAATGGCCGAGGGTAGAGAGCAGGTCGGCCGGATCGTCGGCGGCATCGGGGTGGAGGCGATAGACGGCGAGGGCCCTTTCTTGCACACGGATCGCGTCCGAAGGGTCGCGGCGGAATTTATAGAGCGTGTTGGCTACCGCTTGGGCGATACGGATCTCTAGCCACGGGTCGTCGGAAGGGGGAAGGGCGGCGAGGCTGTCGGCGAGGCGCAAGGCCTCCTCCCGGTTGTCGCGGTCGTTGAGCTTCCGGAATATCTCCTCGGTACCGGGCGGTAGCTGCCGGGAGAGGGGGCCGTCCGTAGGAGGCGTGTCGTGCCGGCAAGCGAGGGTGGCTAGCGAGAGGAGGGTGGCTAGCAGGAAATGCGTGATGTCTCTCATCTGCGTATGATTTTTCGGTTTCCCGCGAATATACGCCGTTTTTCTTGTAAAATAGCCTGTTTCGGGGTGTAAATCGATTGAATCATCTATTGGTTTTTTATCCGTCCGAAGGCCCGGCGGCGTACCTTTGACTTGTCCGTACCACCGGTGCCCCGAGCGGCGTGTCAATTAAATTGATGATCGCATTTCGTGCGGATAAGGCCGTTGTTGAGGACTTGTTGAGTGGATTGCTCAAAAAAGAATTCGTCGTATAAGGATAGGAATGGTTTCCTTTGAGAAACAAAAACGAAGTAGTAATGGAAGGGTCATACTTACGGATTTTGATGATGTGCGGGATGCTGGCGCTCCTCCTCTGCGGGGGCTGCTGGGTGTTCGCGTGGAAGCATCTGCGCCGGCGGATCGACGAGCGATTCGACGTACTGTCGGAACACTTGGAGCGTCACGCCGCCGAGTGCCCGATACGGAAGGAGCACCTGCTGGCCTCGTGCCTTCCCGCCGATCCGGAGCGAAAAGGGAACGGATCGTTCCACCGATCGTTCCGGGCATCGTATCCGGGTTTCCTGCCGACGCTTAGGGAGCGGGTGCCGGGGATCACGCCGGCGGAGGAGACGCTTTGCATGCTGATCAAGATGAACCTGAGCAACCGGGAGATCGCCGACAAGATGTCTATCTCCATTGGAAGCTTGCACACCACCCGCTACCGGCTGAAACAGAAGATGCCGCCGGAGGCCGCCAAGGGCATGGACGAATGGGTACGGGCGATCGAATAGGGTCATGGGGAGGCGAACTCCCTACATTATAATATAGAGTATACACCTTTATCTAAGAAGAATCAGTATGAGAAGAGAATCTTTATTTTTCGGTATTTTGACGCTGGTAGCGTCGGTCTTCCTCACGGGATGTTCCGACGACGACACGGAAGTGTACGTCCCCCAGCGTGTGGCGGAGTTCAACCTCTCCGACGAGTTGGATGGCAACCGGCTGTTCATCATCCATCCGTGGGAGGGCGAGATCGCCATCCCGGTGCACGATGACCGTATCCGCGACTTCGAGTTCAGCGGCAAGTATTTCGACTGGGAGATGAGGCAGGGGGCCGAGAGCCGCTTCCTCGTGCTCAACCTCAAGAAGGAGGTGGAGCTGAAGCCTTTCCTCGAGAAGGTCGCCCTGCGGGGGATCGCCAGCAAGTCGGGGGAGGCGGCGACGGACACGCTCTTCCTCGTGTCGCAGCCCAAGCTGGAAAGCTCCGTGGCGGATGACGCCCCGAGCTATATGCACAACGTAGGCAAGACGGTGAACGCGTCGGGCGATATCTTCGCCGCCCCCAAGGAGCCTTTCCTCGATTTCGACCTGATATACGGCACGAAGGCCTTCGTGAAGACCCCCCAATCCGAGTCGTGGGGACGGGAACGCTCCGGCGTGAACTACGAGGAGCTGGTGGACAACATGTGGCAGGAGCTCGGCATCTCGGTGAGCGGCCTCGGCTTCACGAACCAAGGCGCTCCCACGCCTACGAGGTCGAAACTCTTCTCCGGCTCCTTCAACGAGCGGTTCCAGCATAACCGGACCTCGTCCAACCGCTTCGAGTATCACGTGGACGTGCATGTCAAGCCGATGGTGGAGCTGCACATGGCCACCGCCATCTATACCACCGACAACGATCCCGACGTCTTCCTGCCCTACCTCACCGCGACCGCCCAGTTCTTGCTGAACGTGAGCCATGACGACCTCTACAAGCGATACCCCAATACCAAGGAGGGCATCTACGACCTATACGACACCTACGGAACCCACGTGCTGGTGGGCGGTGTCTTCGGCGGGAGCTATACCTATATCTATAGCCGGAAGGAGAACATGTATTACGACGAGACGGTGCTCGCCGCCGAGGCGGAGCTTTCCGCCAAGTCGGCGTCGCCGGCGGGAGAGAACGAGAACTGGCTCCAGACCTACTACCGCGTGATGGGTACGCACGGCGGAAAGATCGGCGCCGGGGGTGGCTATACGAAGTCGGAGCTGAACGAGCATATGTCCGAGGAGAGCATCATGATCATCACCGGCGGAAACGCCTCCGTGGACTTCGAGAGCTGGGACAACTCCATCGCCGACGAGAACAGCAACCTACACCTCGTGCGCTACGGGCCGAAGGGCGATTCCACCAATTGCTTCATGATCCCTCTCTATTACCTGACGAAGGACTCCACGCGGAAAAACGCGCTGAAGGAGCACCTGAACGCCTACGTGGAGGAGCATTCGAAGCTGGAGAAGGAACCGAAGCTGATCGTGGCCGACTTCATGATGCGTACCGGCAAGGACGATCACGGGGATCCCGCCGGGCAACGCGTCTTCACCGGGCCGGACGGCAAGGAGCGCATCTATAGCCCGCTGGTGCTGAACACCAAGGGGCCGGACAACTCGCGGGTCGGCAAGATGCTCGACACCTCGGCCCACCAATACCTCGACGTGGGGGATTACGCCGACCAGCTCTGGTGGGTAGCCTTCGATTTCGAGGGCGAGTGCCGACCCATCTACCACATGCGCTTCATGAAGGAGGACGACGCCCGCCAGCACGGTTTCGAGCCGCGCGGACAGGACGCCGAGTCGGGCATGGAATGGGAAGCGATCGACAACCATTACGTCTCCTTGCGCTTCACGGCCGACGATAGCCATAAGGAGCCTATCACCGGCGTCGGCATCGCCCGCAAGGGGAAGAGCGACGATAAGTACTACGTCATCGCCACCTCGCCCGGTACCGACATGACGCTCCCTTACTCCATCGACAAGCAATTCCCGGCCTATTGGGGAAGCGTGGAGTATAAGTCGAAGGCGGATAACCCGCCCTACCGCTTCGGGGTAGACCAGGAGGACGACCTCAACGAGGGCGACAGCTGGTTCGGCCGGAACAAGGCGACCAACCACAAGCAATGGATCTTCCCGGTCTACACCACCAAGGACTTGGAATGGCCCATCCGCTTCACGAAGGCGACGGACTAGCGAAACGCCTCGGAAACGATCCCCACGGCCGTAGCGATCCCTCCCGAGGCCTCCGGAGTGATGCCGACAGCCGTAGCGATCCCTCCCGAGGCCTCCGGAGCGATGCCGACGACCGTAGCGGCCCTTTCCGAGGCCTCCGGAGCGATGCCGACAGCCGTAGCGGCCCTTTCCGAGGCCTCGGGAGCGATCCCGACGACCGTAGGCGCCGCTCGAGAGAAAAATCACTGATTACCCTAGGGCTTGCCCTAGGTCTATAAGATACCTTACGTCTGCGGACAAGAGGAAAGTATTAACGAAAAAACAACAAACAGTATGAGTTTAGCGAAACAAATCGGATCGGTAGCGAAGACCGCGCTGAGCAACGCCGGCCACATGAGCATGAACAACGAGATCTACGCCCGTATCTTGGATACGACCGTGACCGCCCTCCATCTGGAGGCCCTTGCGCCGGGCTACAAGGAATGCCTCGACCGGGAGGCGGAGTGCGTGAACCGCGTCACCAAGAGCGCGTCCACCGCCCAGATGGAGGCGAAAGACGAGGAGCGGGACAAGATCCTCCAGTTCATCTATTCCATGAACGGCTCCTATAAGGTATGCCCCGACGAGACCCTGCGAGCTCCCGCCCTGCTGGTGGACAGCGTGCTGAGGGCCTACGACAAGATCTACGCCAAGGCCTACGCCGAGGAGACCGCCCTGATCGACGGCTTGCTGCTCGACCTCGCCAAGGCCGACGTGGCGGAAGCCCTCAAGACCCTCCGCCTCGACACCTACGTCGCCCAGTTGAAAACCTTGAACGATGCCTACAAGGCTCTCGACATCACACGCACCGACGAGTATGCCGCCCGCGTGAAGACCGATACCACCAAGGCACGCAAGGCGACCGACGAGACCCTCGACCTCATCATCCAGCGTGTCAACGCCTATGCCGTGCTCGAGCCTACCGAGGCCATCAACGCCTTCATCGACACCGTGAACCAGATCTTCCGCAAGTATAAGAACCTCATCGCCGCCAAGGGAGGCCCCACCAGCCCCTCCAAGCCCGACGACAAGCCTTATCCCACGCCCGACCCTACGCCCGACCCCGAGAACCCCGGCGGCGATAGCGAAAGCCCGGATGAGATCTGATCCGGACAAATTTTCAAACACTTAAAAACGAATTCATATGAACGAATTTTATCTTTCTAGAAAGATATCCGCGCGGCTCTCCCTCCGGGCCGCCGCGCGGATGTTCTGTATCCTGGCGCTGGCCCTCTGGGGGCCGGCAATGGCAGGAGCGCAAGCGCAGACACAGCCGCTTGACGTGGCTAGTACTAGTATTAATGATAAACTAACCCTCACCTATAAACTGAAACCCAACAGCTCGACCGATTACGCTTGGTTTTACAAGGTCGGGACTAGTGGCTCCGACACCGAGTTCTCCGGTACGCTGACGGGCACGAACGATGATTGGCAGCATGGGGCGATCGATATCAAAAGCGAGAAAAAGATAGAGGATCCTAATCATGATAAGCTTGACAGCTACCCGATCCTTCAACTGGATGGGCTAAACCTGACCTACAATGCCAACGACTCATTGCTTTATATGGTACAGAACGGTAATCCGCTCTGTATCCAAGCGACAGGCAGCTCTGCCAGTACCTTGAAATGCCAAGGAGTAGTAATCAACAACGACGTTGGGTGCGACCTGCTTCTGGATGGTGGAGCTGCTGGATTGAATATATTTGTACACTACTGGTCATTCAGTAGACCTCATCCTCAAAGGCAAAATAAATATCGTAGCGGATAACAAATATGGCGTGTCGATAGGGAATAGCGCTTCTTTATCTGTGGTCGAAGATGCGAAAATAACGGCTTCTGGAGGATTAAAAGCAATTCTTAACAATAATGTGCATTCTCCCTTCCTCGAATGGAGGTTTGAAGCCGCCTTGGAGAGCGGCAAGACGCTGGAAATAAAAGATGCCAGCGGCAACTCGCTTGATCCCGCTATCCAATTCACCACCGACGACAAAAATAAGCATTTCGCTATCAACGTCGCGAAGAACACCGGCTACACCGTTTGGCTGGGCGATGAACAACTCATGGACGGGAACAAAAGAACCGTCTTTACGACGACGGAGAATGGAGTATCCTCCTCCTTGAAAATGCAAACCCTTCCTACCGACTGGGCCGGATACGCTGAGACGGCCAATGTCGGCCCGGATAGCGTCGATGTCTCCGTCGACGCGAACACCTACACCGTCAAGACCCCCCGCGGCCTCGCGTGGATCGCTTGGGTGACGAATAATGGGAAGACAACCGCCAATACCAATGAGACATATAGCAGTTACTATCCCTCCGCAGGCTTCTCGGGCAGTACGGTTACGCTAGCCGATGATATCTCGCTGGCTACGCCTAAGGGTGTCACCGCTGATTTCAAGAATAATTGGGTACCGATAGGGACTTCCGGTAAAAGCTTTCAAGGCACCTTCGACGGGAATGGCAAGAGCATTACCGGAATGACGATATCCTCAACCTCGGTACACCATGTCGGCCTTTTCGGTTATCTGTATGGAGCGACCGTGAAGGATCTGACGATGGCAGATGAGAGAGACACCCAAACAATTAATTGGGAGACTATTCCGACTAGCTCTGATAACAACAACTACTATCTTGGCAGTGTCGCAGGCTGGGTGAAGAGTGGAAAAATCATCAATTGCCATAATAAATGTGCGGTCAGTTTCTCTGTGTCTGGCAAGGCTGGAAATGTCGGTGGAATTGCCGGTATGATAGCTGAAAACTCGGTGCTAAGCACTTGTTCAAACAGTGGAGCTATCACTGTCGATGGATCACCGGTTATGGGGGGTGGAATCGCAGGGGAAAGTGCCCAATCTTCTATTGTTTCCTGCTTCAACACGGGTGATGTCAGTGCTACTAGTAATACTAATACCGCCTATGCGGGCGGTATCGTAGGCGACAGTGATCTTAATGGTGATAGCAATACTCCGAGTCATATATCGTACTGCTATTCAACAGGGAAAATAACCGCTAAAGCAAGCTCGACAAGTACTTCCGGCGGTATTGTCGGAGGTGCTCAACATGTGGTTCTTGAATCTTGTTTTGCCACGGGCACTGTTTCCGCTGAATCATCAGGCAGCAGCAGCAACGCTGCTTATGCTGGCGGTATCATCGGGTGGATTTGGAGCAATAAAATTACTGTAAAGGATTGCCTCGCCTTAAATACCGAAGGAGTGAAAGCTATCGGAAGCGTCTCTAAAAAACATGTCGGTCGTATTGCCGGAAATAATATAGGTAATGATAATGGTACAGTTCCTCTTTCCAACAACTACGCCAGCACCAAGATCCAGTTGACGGTAGGAAATACCACTGCTGCCCCGACCACCGACATCGCCGCCGACGCGATAAACGGTGCCAGCACCTACCTCGACGATGTCGCCACGAATATCGCCACTTGGACAGGCTCCGGAATTAAGAAAGCCTTCACCGCCATCGACGCGAACGGCAACCTCCCGCAACTGAAAGCCGCCGAATATGATGCCGACGGACAGCTGACCATGTACAGCGACAATGCTGTCATCCCCGGCCAACCCAGCAAGTTGACCTCCGACTATCTGGCTTTACCGGATCCGCTGTCTTTGCCTACCGGAGACACCGATCTCATCACCCTCTCTCGCTCCGACAACAAATGGAGCTATACAAAGGGAGAAAGCGGAACGTCGGCCCGCTTCAACGGCAGGATCAAGATGGATGCTTCGTCCGTATCCACCAACAAGCTCATGGTCGCCACCGTCACCGGCAACCCGACGCTGACGTTCGAGCAAGTGACAATCAACGCGACCGGCGGCGCTGCCTTGACCGTCAACGAAGGTTGCGATCTGACAATTGCGTCGGATGCCGATTCGAAGCTCAGCGCATCCGGTGCCTCTACCTTGATCAATAAAGGTACCTTGAGGCTGTCGGGCGACTTCCGTATCGAAAACACCGGCTCGTCCGAGACGGATTACTGCCTCGATAACTCCGGCACCTTCAGCGTGCTTGATCCGGGCAAGACCCCTGCCATTTTCCATTGCGCCCATACCGCTATCCATAACACCGGCACCCTTACCAACGCTTGGATGGAATGTCGGTTCGCGGCTGAGGCGGGACAGTCTGGCGCTAAAATAGCCTTTGCGCCGCTTGACGGCTCATCCCAGTCCATCGATGCGATGCGCTACGGCAAGACCTTAGCCGCGATCGTTACGGCCGGCAAGACCTACCAACTCTGGGCGGTAGCGAGCGCTGATGCCCGTACCCGGCAGAAAGGCCTTGATAGCGGAGGAACGGCGATCACGCGCTTCCCCGCTCCCGCAGCCGATAACGCGGTAGCGGTCTTTACGGATGTGAACGACTTGAAGACGGTCGAGATCTCCGGCAATAAGGCTTTCTCTACGGCCGGCTGCGCGAATGAGGATGTTCTCGTCAAATCGGACGGCGTGCTTACCGTCGATGCCGACAATGCCGCCGTCCTCAACCTGACTCTGGAGGAAGGCGCGCAGGTCGTGACGACGAAGGGACTGAAGGTGTCCGATACCTTCGCTACCACCCGCTCGCTGGGTAACCAATGGACGGCCTTCGGTAGCCCGGTCGCCTTGAAAGCCTCCGTGGGGGATGCCGAAATCCTTTACGCCGCCACCGGCTACACCGGTACGGGCGCCGCCGACCAAGGTTGGAAGAACTTCCCCGGCACGACCGCCGACGGCACGACCGCCGACGGCACGAAAGCCGCCGACCTTGCCGCCGATAGCCCCTACCTGCTTGCCGCCGAGACAGCCGATACGAAGGTAGCCTTCACCGCTACCGCTTCCGCCGGCTCGCCGATCAAGATACCGGCCACGACTCCGGTCACTTTAGGCGATGCCCTCGCGAACGGCGTGTTCCTCTTCCAAGCGAACCCGAACCTCGCCGACCTCACGCTCAGCGGTATCTACGTGCTCAACGCCGAGGGTACCCGCTTCGACCTCCACGAGTCGGACTACGTGCTGAAGCCTTTCGAGGCGTACATCACCGCCAATGCCGTCACCCGCTCGCGGCTTCGTAGCGTGGGCGCCGCCGATGGTTCCGTGGTGACCGCCAACGAGATCGTCGCCGCTACCGCCGCCCTCCGTGTCTGGGCCACCGACGGGGCGCTGCATGTCTACTCCGGGGAAGCCGCCGCGCTTACCGTGGTTCGCTCCGACGGACGTGTCGTCTACGCCGCCTCTATCGCCCCCGGCGATACCCGCTTGGCCTTGCCTTCCGGTATTTACATGGTTCGAATCAATAACATCACTTATAAAATAGCGCTTTGATATGAAACGATATATTAGTTTATGGCTCGTATGCCTGCTGGCGGTCTTCTCAATGACCGCCCGGGCGCAGGAAGGGATCGAGACGAAGGCCCGTCCCGACTTTCCCGCCCTTCCTTTCACGCTGACCTATACGGCTCCGGAGCACGCTGCCTCCTTCTCGCTCTCAGCGAACGGCACGACGCTCCTTGCTTCTCCGACAACCTTGCATGCCGGCACGCAGGTGAAGCTTACGACCGCCCCCGCCGCCGGCTACCAAATGGCTTTCGGCTACCCGAAGGTTTACCGCACGGGTACGCCCGCCACTACGGTGCCGGTTATGCCGGTCTCCGGCAGCGATAACGCCTACACCTTCACCATGCCCAGCTACCCGGCCACGGTAGAGGCGCGGTACGAGAAGATCCCGCACCCCATCACGTTCGCCACTCCCGCAAACGGTACGCTGGCCTTGAGTGCCGCCGGTACCCCACTTGCCTCCGGTGCCAAGCTCGCCCCCGGCACGGTGGTGACGATTACCGCCGTTCCCGCCGCAGGTTACCGGATGGCTTCCGGCTACCCGAAGGCTCGCGTCACGGACTCGAACATTTATGAAGTAGAGGTAAGGCCGGTCTCCGGCAGAGATAACACTTACACCTTCACCGTGCCGGACTTCCAGATTGCGGGGATCACGGTAGTGGTGCAGTATGAGAAGATCCCTTACGCTGTCTCCTTCACCGCCCCTGCGAACGGTACGCTGGCCTTGGATACCGCCGGTACCAAGCTTGCCTCCGGTGCCAAGCTTATTCCCGGCACGCAGGTGACGCTTACCGCCGTTCCCGACGTCGGCTACCAAATGGTTTCCGGCTACCCGAAGGTTAAGCCCTATAATGGCCCCGAAGCTCCGCTGCAGGCAACGCCGGTCGATGGCCGCGATAACACCTACACCTTCACCATGCCGGACTACTCGGTTGAGGTAGAGGTGAAGTACGAGAAGATTCCGCAGGCCGTCACCTTCGCCGATCCTGCGAACGGTACGTTGGCCTTGAGTGTGAATGGTAACCCGCTAACCTCTGGCGACAAGCTCGCCTTCTTCAAGGAGGTGACGATCACCGCCACCCCCGACGAGGGCTGCCAAATGGTGTTCGGCTCCTTGAAGGTGTTCGGGAATGATGAAATCGGGAAAGAGATAATCGTTCCGTTGGAGAAAGGGAATGGTGCGACCTGTTTCTTGATGCCGGCTTTTGAGGTGAAGGTTGAGGTAAGATTTGAGAGGAGTCCTGCGGCTCAATCCTCGGAAACCCGTTTGAGTTCCCTCTCGTATCAGGTAGGAGGTGAGACGGCGAAATCGATCCCCGGCTTCCTCGCCTCTACGATAGCGTATGACGTGGTGCTTCCAAGCACGACCTCGCGATCGGCTACCCTCACCTTATCCGGCCAGCCGGTCGATACGAAGGCTACCGTAGCGCCTACCGCAGCTACCGTACAGCTCGTGGATGGAAAGGCCAAGGCTACCTTGGTCGTTACCGCCGAGGATGGACAGGCCAAACGCACATATGCGGTGAACTTCACGGTAGCTCCCCAGCCGGTATGTTACGTCACGATCCAACAGCCGGAAGGCGGCACGATCTCCGTTTCCTATAAAAAAGAAGGTAAGGAAGTGGTCGTGAAATCCGGTGATGCCGTACCCCAGAATACCGAGTTAAACTTGACATATACAGCCTTGCCAAATTACGATTTCAAAGAATACAGCGTGGATGGTTCCTCGCAGACAGCTGAGACGGTTAATATTGGCACCTGCCTCAGCAAGACGATAACCGCTGCCTTTACGCAGGAATCTTCCGTACCCCCGGAAGAGGCCGCTACGATCGGTACACCGGCCGTTCCCAAGGAAAAGAATGGGCAGGATATGAATGTTCCAACGGATGATAACCCGATCGTGATCATCCCCGATGCCGTATCCCTGCCATCGGATACGGAACTCTCCAGCCTCCGCTTGGTGAAGGAAGATATAGAAGACCCGGAGAAAAAGGCTAAGATTGAAAAGAAAGCGAAAGATGCCGCGGGTATCGCTCTTGCTCTTGATGCCACGAAGATCGTGATGGAAGTGACCTTGGTTAAGGTGACGACCACGATTTCCGGCGACAATGAGACGACCACGACCGCCGTAACCCCTGTGCAACCCTCCGATACCGTGACGGTACGTATCCCGTATCCGGAAGACGTAAGAAAAGACCAACATGATATCGTGATTATCCACCTCCGCTCGGACGGCAAGGTAGACGTGTATTCCGAGGCTAAGGACAACTTGATATTGGATGAGGACTATATGGAGATCTCCGTTTCCAGCTTCAGCCCGTTCGTGGTAAGCTATACGGCTAAATCGGTGGATCCCGGTTATCCCGACACCCCGGATACCCCGACATCGAACGCCTCGGTAGAGGGAGGCATGGCGGTTTGGACTTCCGCCAACGCTCTCCATATCCGTGCGGATCGTTCGGCTGAGGCATGGGTTGTCGGCCTGTCGGGTGCCAGTCGTGCCCGGTTCGCGGTCGTTCCCGGCGAGACGAGATACGCCCTTCCCGCGGGAGTCTATCTTGTCCGGATAGCCGACCAGACCTATAAGGTACGGATACGGAACTAAATGTTGTTTGTCTAATGTGCGAGGGATGCCCTTGTTTCTCCTTGGGGAGAGCGGGGCATCCCTTCTTTTTTGTGGATATGTTTCTTAACATACCTACCCGTAATCAATTGGTTAGCCGCAAATGCTTATCTTTGAGCTATCCCGATGTAAACGCTTACAATATGACAGTCATTTAAACTCAATTATAGTATGAAACCGGAAGATTACATTACCAGAGAGGAGAAGTATGGTGCCCACAACTATCATCCCCTGCCGGTCGTTCTCAGAAGAGGCGAAGGCGTGTTCGTGTGGGACGTGGAAGGAAAACGTTATTTTGATTTCTTGTCCGGCTATTCTGCCTTGAGCCAAGGACATTGTCATCCTAAGATCGTGAAGGCCCTGATGGAGCAGGCGGAGAAGCTTACGCTCGTATCCCGTGCCTTTCATGCGGATATACTGGGTGAGTACATGGAATTTACCTGTAAGTTCTTCGGATATGACAAGCTCTTGCCGATGAATACGGGGGCCGAGGCGGTGGAGACGGCCTTGAAGCTTTGCCGCCGGTGGGGATACCGTCGGAAAGGGGTCGCCCCGGAGCGTGCGAAGATCGTAGTTTGTAGCGAGAATTTCCACGGACGTACGATCACGATTATCTCTATGAGTACCGACCCTAGTTCCTACGCCGATTTCGGTCCTTATACGCCCGGGTTTATAAAGATACCCTATAATCATGTAGATGCGTTGGCCGAGGCCTTGAAAGATCCCGATGTAGTAGGCTTCTTGGTGGAACCGATCCAAGGTGAGGCCGGGGTCGTGGTGCCCGACGATGGTTATCTGCGGACTTGCTATGATCTTTGCCATCAGCATAATGTGTTGTTTATCGCGGATGAGATACAGACAGGTATCGGTCGTACCGGTAAGCTATTGGCTTGCGATTACGAGGGGATTCGCCCGGATATCTTGATCTTGGGAAAGGCCTTGTCGGGTGGGGTCAGTCCGGTCTCGGCGGTATTGGCGGATGATGAGATCATGCTAACGATCGCTCCGGGAGAGCACGGTTCTACCTACGGGGGCAATCCATTGGCGGCGAAGGTAGCTATCGCCGCCTTGGAGGTGGTACGCGACGAGCGTCTCTCGGAGAACGCTTTCAAGATGGGTGAATTGTTCCGTAGCGAGATTGAGAAGATCGATAATCCGATGATTAAGAAAGTACGGGGTAAAGGCTTGCTGAACGCTGTCGTGACGGAACCCAAGAATGGGAAGACGGCTTGGGATATCTGTCTGGCGTTGAAGGAAAATGGCTTGATAGCTAAGCCTACCCACGATCATATCATCCGCTTCACGCCTCCTTTGGTGATTACTGAGGAGCAAATGATGGAAGCTATTGGTATCATACGAGATACATTCGCTAAATTCTAAGGTATGAAAATAAATGTAATAGGCGTTCCCTTGAACTTGGGATGTGATCGGGAGGGCGTAGAGCGTGCCCCGAATCACCTCCGGGAACGGGGATTGATGAAGTTGATACGGGGAAACGGGCATCGTGCTTTCGATCTGGGTAACTTATATGTGCCTCCGGTTAGCGAGGCAGATAAATTCGCCCGGGGAAACAGCATGAAATACTTGGATGCCATCGTAGAGGTGAATAACAACTTGGCGGAGTTGGTTTATGATACCTTGAGAGGCGGCGCTTTCCCCTTGGTAATCGGTGGGGATCATTCGCTGGGTTTAGGTAGCGCCTCGGGCGTGGGTAAATGTTATGATGATTTCGGCATTATCTGGCTGGACGCTCATGGGGATATCAATACCAGCGAGACTTCTCCCAGTGGTAATATCCACGGGATGCCTCTTAGCGCATTGATGGGGATGGGAAGCGAGGAGCTGGTGAATGTCTACGCACCCGGGAACAAGGTGAACCCGCAGAACGTATTCTTGGTCGGGACCCGCAGTCTGGATGAAGGCGAGTGGGATTTGATCGAGCGGGAGAAGCTGAGTGTCTATACGATGGAGACGATCCATCTGAAAGGCATCGGCTTCGTAGCGGAGGACATCAAGCGGAAATTGAAGGAACGGAAGATCCGCAACGTGCATTTCAGCATAGACGTGGATAGCATAGACCCCCGTTTCGCCCCGGGCACGGGAACCCGTGTGTGTGAGGGACTGATGCCGGATGAGTTCAATAACTTCGTGGATCATATGCTATCGACAAACTTGATTAAATCGATGGATCTGGTAGAGCTGAATCCGGAATTGGATGTGAACGAGCAGACTACGAGCCTTTGTCTGCAGATCATTGATTATATTACCGCCCGTCTATAAGGAATCTAAATTCCATGGTTTATGATAAGAGTGTGAAAATGAAGTCCCCTTGTCCCGGTTCAGACCGGATACGAGGGGACTTGAAAATACGATATGTCTATCGGTTTATTTCATTTTTCGGATATTGGCGTAATTGAAGCTATCGCTCAAGAAATCATCTTCGCTGAATTTATAGCCTTGAGGGCCCCAGTTGCCCATAGCGAGCATGGCGATCATCTTCATCGGGTTGAAACCGCTCATATCGCCGCCGGCGGCCGCTAGAGGAACGGACTCCATCAGCTTGCGCATGGAATGTGGATAATTCTCGTTGATCACCATGTTGCGGTATAAGGCAAGGATTCCATCTCCTTGCTCCTTACGGTTCCAAGTCAGTATATATGTACCGTCGTTGGCTTCCGCCTTCGCTTGGAGATCGGGCAGTTTGGCGGAGTTGGCGTCCGCTATGATAAAGGTTACGAAACCTTCCTTGTCCACTTTAGGCATTTCTTTGTCGTAAATAGAGGCATACGAGTAGGTCTCGGCTGACCCAAGGCATATGGACCAGTATCGTACATCGGCGGTGGCGTATTCGCTTACGCTTTTAGGAGCCGTAGGAGGGATGAAACGGAAAGTTGCTACCTCCCCTTCGTTCAGTTTGATGCGGGCGAATAGGTATTCTGCCGGGCTGTTCGGGTACATTAGGCTCAGCGGGGCACGCATGAACGGGAGTTGCGGCAGGTCGGTGGAGAAATCCATCGGCGGCAAGTTCAACGATTCGTGGATGTTGCAGACCTCACGCTTCGGGAAATCCACTTCCTCACCTGTAGTCACATTGAAAGCTTGGATAGCAGGCATGTCCACGCCGCCATACTCATCGCTGCTATATTGTTTCGCCAAGTAAAGACGCATGAAAATGGAGACCATATTGACATCTTCCGGAAACTCGCATATGTTCTTCATCGAGGCACGTGCGCTGGCGGGGGTGTTAGCGGGAATGATGTAAATCGTATAGCCATTTGCTCCGTAGTCGTCTGTTTCCTTTACATAGGGGTTGATGGAGCTGTCATCGGGTTGGATATTTACGTCTTCAATGCTGGATACGTCTATTTGGGTCTCGTCGTTATAAACCGTGAAATTGAAGAAGCGTGACTTCGGGAACTTTCCAGTCAAACGAAGGCCGATGTTTGGATTATCTTTGTAAGAATAGGTGTATTCCCAATAATCGGCATAGATATCAGGAAAGGCCAGTAGGGTTTGATTGTCGCCTCGAAGCGTCTTGCCCCATTGTTCCTTGGGTTCCGGGTTGTTGATTTGAGGGGTATTCTCATCATCGTCGTCGCAAGCGGTGAACATACCCACAGTAAGGGCTACCAACATTAAGTAAAAAATCTTCTTCATGATTCTGTTCGTTAATTAATCTGTTTGTTATTAAAATGAGAGCGCAAAAGTATCTCATTTCCAATTAGGGTTGACCTATTGAAAATGAAATACCTTGGATAAGACCACAGAATCCTAGGAATGGAACAGCTAGAAGGGGTATCCGATAGCGAAGTGGTAACCCATGCCGTCCTTGAATTTCGGGATATTGTAATAGCCTTTCTTTCCGGTATCGTAAGGGAGATGCAGACCGATACCCACGTCGAAACGGATGACGATAAAGGTGAGGTCGTAACGCAGGCCGAAGCCGGTTCCCAAGGCTAGATCCTTGAGGAAGCTACCCCATTTCAGTTGTCCGCCGGGACGATCCGGATCGTTCCGGATCAGCCAGATGTTACCGCTGTCGAGGAAAGTGGCCCCATGCAGGTCGCCAAGGATCGGGAAGCGGTATTCGAGGTTGGCCTCGAATTTAAGATCACCCGTACGGTCGATGTAAGCGTATTTATTGTTATCGCTGTTTTGATAGTAGCGTCCGGGACCGATGCTGCGGATCGTAAAAGCACGGATGCTATTCGCTCCGCCGATGTAGAATTGCTCGTTATAAGGGGAGGTACGGGCGTTGCCGTAGCTATAAATAGCGCCGGCCATTAATCGGCCTACGAGATATTGCTTATGCCCGAGGGCGTAATTATAACGTATCTCGGCGGTTCCCTTGATGAATTGGGCGAAGGGGTTGCCGAGTAATTCCTTATCCTCTTTATTGAATTTCTTCCCGGCTAACGCATAAATCCCATCCAAGACAAGGCCCGCTTGGGTAACGGATGCCTGCCACCAAAGATGGTTCCGGCGACTGGTAATCGGGGAATCATCATAGGTATAGGTATAGTTCATGGCCGGGATGAATTGATTTTGCAAACTCTTTTTTAGAGCCTTATTCACGTTGGTAATGCTGTCGAACTCGTGCGTGGTATGCTGGAGCAAGTTGAACGTCAGCTTGAAAGGGGTGATGGAATGATGAGACGTGGCAGTAGGCTGGAACTCATACGAGGCGTCACCACCGAATGCCAGCAACTTGAAGAAACGGGCCCGGTTCATCTGGTCCGCATAGAGGCGGAAGGTGGTGCTGGCCGGGAAATTCATGTCCCGTTTGCTGAATGTAGGGAACAATACCCGTGGGAAAGTCAGCGTGGTAGTCAAGCCTAACTCATAACTGTTGATCTTGGAGTTGCTACCATCCAGCTTGTTGCCGGTCTGCCATTCGTAAGAGCCGCGGAGTTTCACGCCGAAGGTCTCGCCCCCTCCGAAGACATTCCGTTTGGTCACGCTGAAAATGGCGCCCGGACCCACTTGGTCGTTGCTCTTGGCGGTAACGTTCAACTCGAGCTCGCCGTCCAATGGAAGATCGTAGACCGTATTGATCCGCAGATCCAGCGTATCTTGACGGCGCATGGTATCACGGGGGGAATATTGCAACTCGGCATAACGGAAGATACCCAAGCGGGACAGGGCGGTTTGCGTCCGTTCCTGCGCCCGCTGGTTGTAAAGTTCCCCCGGCTTGAAATATAAACGGTTGTAAATGACCGAGGGGCGAACCCTTAGCTTGCCCTCATAATGGATCGTAAGGTCCTTATAGCGGATCGAGTCCGTGGGAGTCTCATTCTGGTAACCGTTTAGCCAGACGGATATATCCCCGAGCTTCCAAGGGCGGAGGGCCGAGGGGGGCAGGCTTTCCTTCGGGGCCACCCGTAAGGCCACTTTCCCGGGGTTCAACAAGGTATCCGCTTGATAGGTGATGAAATCGGGACGGAAATAGTAATAGCCGTTGTTACGGAGCAAGGACGAGATGCGTTCCCGCTCGGCTTGCAACTGGACGACATTGAAATTCTCTCCTTTGTGGAGGATACGATCGCCGATCGTGGCATCGATCAATGAGTCGGCACGGTGACGGATATGGACGTATTGGATGCTGTCTAGCGTATACGGATCGTTCATGGTGACGCTATATTCCAGCTTCGCCTTCCGGGGATTCTTGGGATCGGGTACGACCTCGAAAGAGGTCTCTCCATTGAAATAACCGTATTCGTTCAATAGGTTCCGGGCTACCTTGACACGGACTTCCGGGTTCACGGTGGTGATCAGCACCGGTTTCGACGCCAGCTTGTTGAAGATCCACTTGCCGACCTTCCCTTTCTTGTTCACGAAAGCGTTGTAGACCCACAGGCCGAAGGGGAAGGGCACCCGGATCGAGGAGCTTCCCAGCAAGGCGTTGTTGGGGGGATAGGCTAGGGCGGCCTCGACCTCTTCCAAGGCGGCTTCGCCGGGTTTGGTCTTATCCTCGTTCTTCACCTCTATTTTCTTGATACCGGTATATAGGACCGCTCCCTCGGGAAGGTTCTTCGTGGTGGAGCAAGAGGTGAATAAGAAGGCCAGCAGCCCGAGTAGCGCCAGCGACGATAGGATCGCTCTTTGGGTAGACACCCCCCCTCGTCCTAGGAAAGTATCCTTCCCTGCTTTGGGAAGGCATGTTTCCCTGCTCTGGGAAGGCATGTTTCCCTGCTCTAGGAGGGCATCCTTCCTAAAATATATTAAAACGTTTTTCATATTCATTCCTTTTCTGTTTCCTCTTTCACTGGTTTCACTTTCGTTTTCTTGAAGTTGAATAGCTCCCTGAGATGCATCATTTTCTTGCGGAGCACGATACCGGCCCCGGTCTCCGTGATCTCGCCTTCCAGCAGGCTCTCGTAGTTCTTGTCGTGGAAAAGTTTGACGTAACGGGAGCCACTGCTGTCTAACCGATATTCTACGGATACGTTATCGATGAACGGCTGCGCCTGTCCATTGTTAATGTTCTCGCCGGTAGAGATACGGCCGCCTAGAACCACACGGATACGGTCATTATAGAATCGCTTGGCGAAGCGGAAGGAGTAGTCGGTACGGGTACCACCTCCGGCGTCGCCATTATCGTCGTACGTCTCCATGCCGAAGCTGATATCCACGGATTTCAAGGCGCTTCCGGCGATGTTGTTGATCTCGCTTTGCAAGAAGCTGGTCAAGGCGTCTCCCATATTCACGTTCACCTTGCCGCTACCGCCGCCGCCGAGGTACATGCCGGTCACGAGCATGCTGACAGCCAGCTTCGCCCGTTCCTCCGGGCCTTTCGAGGTCAGTTCCTCCTGCATCGCCATGTCTTCCGGGGCGGTGAGGGTAAATTGCAGCCCTAGGTTCTCCAGTTGCTGGGTCAGTTCGATGCCTACGTCGAAATTCACCAAGCGGGGCGATGATTGCCCGGTTAGGGTGACGGACGTACGGACTCGCTCGGTGGCCGTAAGGTTCAAGGTCGGGTCCATGGGGTTACCCGTCCATTGCACGTAGCTACCCTCCTGTACGTTGAACTCCTTCAATGGGATTACCGGGATAGAGTACTTGATGGTTCCCCCGGATAGCGTGTAGCGTCCGTTCAAAAACATATCGCCTTGCGGGGTATACTGGAAGGAAAGATCGCCGCCACCCTCCAGATTGATATGGTTGGACTGGTCGGGACTTAAATCCACGTTCGCTTGTACGGCGGGATCGATGTGGATCGTCATCAGCATGTCCATGCCTCCCATCGGCAACGGGGGTTTACGAGGCATGCGCCGGCGTAAGGTATCCGTGAAAGAGGTGAAGGTTACCATGTCCGACATACGGTCTTGCACGGTCAGCGGGGAGTCTTTCAGCACGTAGGTGATATTCGTCCCGCCCAATAATTGCAAGTCGCCTCGCATGGTCAAGGCATCCAACGGCCCGCGTACGGTAGAATTCAGGTTGACGAACAGCTTTCCGTAGACAAGGCTTTCTTCGTTTTTCTTAACGTTCAGCAGTTGCAAGTTATTCGCCGTTAGTTTAAGATTGGCGGTCATGCGGGATAAATTGTTGAAATCCACTTCTCCGTTGATGATAAACGGATTCTTGTTGTATGCGTAAATACCATATTGGTTGAACAAGATCCGGTTGTTCTTTATTTCTATCTTTTTATCGTCGAAACGGAAGGTAGAACCTGCGGCGCCTACATAAACGGAGGCGGTATCGAGAATCAGATATCCCTCGGCCATGGGTTTATCGCTTTGTCCGCTGATAGCGAGCGTACCATCGAGGTCTCCGCCCATTTTCGCCATATCATCCGGAATGAACGGGTTGGCGATATCCAAGGGGAAGTGCATGAACTCGACAGTACCGCTGATATGGTCGGTCTCGCCCATCTGGTATAAGGCGGTAATGGCACTCACCTCTTTCCGGTCCCGGAAAAGGTGCATATCCACTTGATGGTTCCCCTGCTCTAAAGGTAGATAGACTGCGTTGAACATGAGTTCGCCGACCCGCTCGTTCTCATAATACAGATCATCAATGTTCATATCCGCCACGACCATGAAGGCCGAGTCGGAAGGAGCGTACTGGAAATCGGCGTTCAATATACCTTCCATCGGCGGGATATAACTGAACGCGTTGGAGATAACCCCAAGGTCGATCTGGTTCAACTCGGCGTGGACTTCCTCCATCTCGTCACTTTCCGCTTGGGAGTGTATCCACAAGGCGGCGTTATTATCTCCGCTGAGTCGCAGGTTCGCCTCGATATCCTTCATGCTGCGTACCACGACGTAATTATCCGGGTTCAGCTTGAAAGGGCGGAACGCTATGATCGGGTCATCGGGGAAGAGATGGAACTTGACCCCGTTCTGTATCTTATCGGCCCGGATTCCGAGCAACAAGCCGGTCTCGCCTTTCCCGTCCTTGAAATAAAGGCGGGCGTCGCCGAAGCCATAACGTATTTGCCCGTCCAGCCCGGCGCTGAAAGGTTGTTGCTGCCTGTATTTATTCTTGATCACTTGGGCGCTATAGAGTAATCCGAGCGAATCTTGGTGCATCTCCGCCCGGATGGTATCGATCTGCATCGTATCCCGTGCCAGATCGTAAATGGAGGCATCCATGCGTATACCCGTTTCCGGTGAGGTATAGGCGTTCATGGCGATGCTCTTGAAATCTACGTAATAGGTTTGGAGATAGTTGTAGATCGGATTGTCCTGTCCCGCCCGTACCTCGAGGTACATATCGGGGAGGAGCGGGCGAAGGATCTCCAGATTGACAGTCGAGTCCCGTTCCAATTGGAGGGTGATATCGTTCGATACCTTAGTCAACTTATCCGTGATGTGGTGTATGCAATCATTACCCGTGAGGATGATCCCCAAATCCCCGGCGTGGAAAGACACACGGGTGGTATCGATATCCGTCCGGGCATGCAAGGTCAGCGTTTTCGGCTTGAAACTTTGTTTTGGGGTGACGACCTCCCAGTTTCCTAACGTAACGTCGATCGTGTTATCTTCATCCAGATTACTTTCTGCCTCGGCGAAGAGCTGGAAAGAGGTGGCGAAGGGATTTGCCATCAGGTGCATGCCGTATAGATCCGCATTCTCCACGTCCGCTATCAGCATCGCCTTCACCTCGTGCTTGTGGAGGGTCGCGTTTAAGGAGACATCCATTTTCGCCAACGGGTATTTGCTAAGCAGATCCACTTTCAGTAAGTTCTTTTCCAGAGAGCCATCGATGGATACGTCTGATACCGATGAGGCGCCGTAGCGTATATCCGATATCTTACCGTCCAGTTTGGCCCATGTACGTTCAGAGAAAGGGTCTGTACCCCGGCCTTCTGCTTTAACAGAGGCGGTCAGCCAAAATAGAGAGTCTTTAGGCATGAAATGAGTAGGTTCCAGACTGTCTATCCGTAAATTAGCCTCATAAGCCAGTTGCACCGGATTATAGCGGGCGGTCAGACCTACTTTGCCTTTATCTTGGGTAAGAACAAGCTCGGTGCGGTATTCTTGATTTGCGACTGTAGCTTCCCCCTTCAACTGAATTCCTGCCGGAATGGCAAATTGATCCCGTTGGGAGGCGGGAAGCATCGCCAGCAAAAAGTCCAGATTACCGGATCGAGCCTTTAACTGAATCTCACCGGTTCGCCGGATGCTATCCGTCACGGACTCCATGCTACCCGTGACGTTCATCTGAAACGCTCCCGGCAGCATGATATCGCCTTGTGTGATACGTATACTGGAGAGGTTGCCTTCTACGCCAGCCGTAATGGCGAGAGGCTTGTCCGGATAGGCTTTCTTGAAATCCTCCGGTAGGGAACCTGCCGCTATCAATAAATCTTCTTTCCCCAACGAGGCGTTTAACAGGGCTTTCATGCTACCTTGCGGATGATCCTCGAGGGAGCTCCAAGGGATAGTCGCAGTCAATCTCACTTCGGAATTTGGTGTCTGGAGAAGTAGGTCCGGTACGTCTATCTGTTCATGGTCACTCCGGACATTTCCTGCTAATGCCGAAACCTTGAGGCCGGAACGTTCTTCCACGAAGAATTCCTTGATGTGGGCGTTTATTTCTTTTCCTTGATATAAGATGGAATCGATAGAGGTGTTCAGGTTCGTTAAACTAATATGGGAGAAATCGAGTCCTTGCTCGGGTGCCGCGTAATTCCCGTCATAAGCGAATGTAGAATTCGTTATGTCAAAGTTTCTCGCCTTATATTGTTCCGCTCCAAGATCTACGAGGCCGTTATTTAGCCCGGCTTTATTTACGAAAGCCGTAAGGCGTAAGGAATCCGAGGGCATTTGTAGGGCGAAGGCTACCCGGTCCAAACTGATTTTATCCAGCTTGAGTACCCAGTTCAGAGGTGTGGAAGTCGTGTCTTCTTTCGAGGTTGAATCATTTAATAGAAGGGTAATGGCGGTATCGGATAAATCTACGGTATTAAATGTAGCTTTCTCCTCGGACAGGTCTATACGATCGGCGTGCAGGTAAAGCTTTCCCAAGAATCCTTTGATTTCCATACCTTCAATCATAGTCCCGGTGTTAACCTTTACGTTCCGGAGGTCGATCGCCTCTACCAATACTTGCTTCCGCAAAAGAGGAAGGGCACGAACCCGTACCGTCAAGCTCTGTAAACTCAACAAGGTATCGACGGGAGGATTTACGACCTCGACACCCTTAACCGTAAGGTCTAACGGGAAAGATAGCCTAATCTGCTCGATCCCGATTTGCATACCAGTCGCTTTTCCCGCGTATTCGGTCGCTTTCCGTACCGCGAAGTTTTGGAAAGGAGGTATATATAGTAATATAGAGAGTAACAATACCAATGCGATCGGTATTAGGCATATCACTCCTATCCGTTTAATCCATACTCTCATGTTGATACGTTTCTCTTTTTCTTATTTGTTTATTTGCCTGTTTTTATGACGATCGCTCCGTTCGCGCCTCTCACCCCGTATTCACCTGCGTCTTTCAATACTTTTAATTCCGAGACATCTTCGACGGGAATCGTGTTTAGAACAGATAGGTCCATCGGTATACCGTCTACCACTACTAGCGGGTCACTAGGACTGTTTAGGGAAACGCTCGCACGGATGCGTACGGAACCATCGGCGAATGTTATGCCACTCATCCTTCGTAGCAGGCAATAGAGATCCCGGCATCCGGTTTTCTGTATCTCTTCTTTATTCATAACGCTTGAGCTTACTATTTTGTTTCGTTCCCTTTCCATAATTTCTTTCAGGGCCTCATCCGGTTCAAAACTACGCTCTGCGTTGAATGTGCTATTCTCTAAAGTAATGGTTATATAATTGTATCCGTTGACTGGGACTTTGACTACATTTCTTGTTTTCTTAATAGTGACGAACAAGGTATCATTCAGGTTAGCCCCCGGGATGGTGAATACGCCATGTTTGTTCGTTTTCACGGTGATCGGATTCTGACTGCCTAGCGTGACCGGATAGCGTTTGATTATTTTATCGCTGATGTCACGCAATACACCGACTAAAGTATCATTCTGTGCCAAAAGTATTTGACTGCTGAATGATAAGATGATGATTGAAAGATAATGTATTGTTTTCATAGCTCAATCTTTTTAGCTGAACATAACACAAAGATAATATAATATTTCTTAAAGGCAGAGTTTTAGGGCAAATTCGTAATAGGTATTATTTTTACGTTTCTATGTGGTCTCATTTGTCGCTAAAATGAGATTACTATAAATGGAAATCATTACATTTGCCAAAATAAAATGAACGGTATGGAATTAGATTTAGCCTATTTGTGTAAGGAGGTTCGAGAAATAGCTCGTGCTTCTGCGACATTCTTAAAAGAAGAACGCCGAAAGTTTGACCGGAACTTAGTGGAGGAAAAAAGTGCTCATAACTATGTATCTTATGTGGATAAAGAATCGGAACGACAGATCATAGAGGCTTTGTCTACTTTGCTACCCGAGGCCGGTTTTATTGCGGAGGAAGGCTCTGGAAGTTTGACCGATGAGGAATATTGTTGGGTAATTGATCCATTGGACGGTACTTCAAACTATATTCATGATATCGCACCTTATTGCGTGAGTATCGCTTTAAGAAATCGGAAGGAGTTATTGTTAGGAGTAGTCTATGAGGTGTGTAGGGACGAGTGTTTTTATGCAGTGAAAGGTGGTAAGGCTTACTTGGATGGGAATGAGATATATGTATCGGATGTATCAGTATTGGATAAGGCATTTATCGCATTGGGTTTCCCTTATAACTCTGATGCTTATCGTCCGGTAGCCGCTCATTTGGTTGATAGGTTGTATGGTTTTGCGGGAGGTACCCGTTTGATGGGATCTGCCGCCGCTGAACTGTGTTATGTGGCAGCAGGACGTTTTGATGCCCGCATAGAGGCCTTTTTAGGCCCTTGGGACGTAGCTGCTGGTGCCTTGATTTTATTGCAGGCCGGAGGAAAAATATCGGATTTCAATGGAGGAGAGAACTGGGCTTCGGGTGAACAGGTAGTTGCCAGCAATGGCAAGGTTCACTCTCTTGTGTTGTCTTTGTTGCCCTAATACTAGAGTAATCCTGCGTATTCTAGTGCTTCTGTGTGTATTTAAAAGGTAAAAGAGTTTAAACTTACTTCTTATTTGCGGGGTGTTTGATCCGTTTTGATTTTCAAAACAGATGGAGGAATACAAATACCCGTAAATCCTTGTATGTGTCTAATTCAGTAAAAATCAAGACTTTTAGGATTAGAGATTTTACTTACATTTGTGGAAAATAAAAATGTTACAGAGTATGAAAAACAATCTATACGTCTTTTTTCTGTTCTTTATTACTGGACTAATGTCATGTAGCCATCACTCAGGTCTATATGAACATGCGGAAAAGATAATGTCCCAACATCCCGATAGCGTTTTAACATTGCTATCAACAATACAAGATGTAAATGATCTTTCAGAAAAGGATCGTGCTATGTACTACCTACTTTTGACAGAAGCTCAAAATAAGACTTATATCAAACCTACTTCAGATTCGTTAATTACAATAGCAGTTGAATTTTTTGATAAAACGGAAGATTGGGAAAGAAAAGCAAAAGCTTGGTATTATAGAGGGAGAATAAACCAAGACCTAGGTGATGCTCTTCATGCGCAGGATTATTATTTGAAAGCGTTACAGGATGAGAGTAAGGTAGAAGATCATGCGCTACTAGGACGAATATATAATAGCATAGGAATGTTATATACATATCAAAATGTGTATGAAAAGGCTCTTCCTTACCAAAGGAAGGCTTTAGATCGCTTTGCTTTAATGCAAGATTCTGTTGGTATATCGTATGTTTTGAGAGATATAGGGAGAACTTTTACTGCTTTAGAAAAGAATGATAGTGCAATAGCATATTATGAACAAGCTCTTCTTGTTTGTAATAATCGTAATAAGCCTTTGGTGTATGGAGAATTAGCCAGTTTGTATATAGATAAAGGAGAATATTTAAAAAGTTATAAATATATACAGAAAGTTTTGAGTTCTCCCTCAAAAAGAATTTTGTTGGATCCTACATATCTTACTTTAGGAAAACTTTTCCATAAAACAAATCAGATAGATTCTGCCTATTTTTATTTACGACTTTGTACAAATAGCCCTATTCTTAAAACACGTGCGGGTGCTTTTTACTATTTGGCGCAATTAGAATTAGAAAAAAAGCATTGGAAGTATTATGCTATCAATCAGATACAATATGAAGAATTGAGAGATTCTATTAATTTGATTAAGCAGACTGAGTCAATTCGTAAAATGGAGAGTTTATATGATTATCATCAAGCTGAATCAAAATTTTTGAAAGCGAAGATTTTGCTTGATAAAATGAAGATAAGATATTTATATATGTGTTTGTTTGGTGGAATTTGTCTGATTTGTGTTGTAATGGGGGCAATATGTGTATATTTTTCTCTGAAAAGAAAAAAGATGAAACTGTGTGAGCAACGAGAAAGACTATTTGCTCTAAAGAAGAAGAGAGACGAAGATCAAATACGTCTTGAGCATAATGAAAAGATGATCCAGTGCTTGGAAAAGCAACTGGAAGAGTCTTCCATGGCCTATACTGAAAAAGATAAAGAACTTATGGCTTTGCAAAAATTAAAATTAGAAGCTGAAAATCAGACTTTAAAATGCGTTAAAACGGAAAAGCAGCTTCTGATTGAGGAATTTTGTATGTCGGATATTTATTATAGATTCCACCTTAAAGAAGAATGGAGGCCTAAAGAAGAGGATTGGGATGAGTTGTTTAAGGCTATAGATAATACATATGACAATTTTACTCATCGTTTAATGGGTGTCGCTCCTAGATTAACGATGACAGAATTGCGGGTTAGCTGTTTAATTAAAGCAAATGTTCCTCCTGTTACTATTGCTATGTTGATTGTGACAACTCCAACTAATGTTTCAATGATAAGGAAACGATTATATGATAAAATTCACTCAGAGAAAGGTTCTTCTGAGAAGTTTGATAAGTTTATACGTGACTTTTAATAGGATTGTGCATAATTTGTGCAATTAGTAATGCCTTGCTTTTTAACTAATCATGCTATGTTTGTTTCACAATTAATACACATTTGTTATGAGAAATGCATTTAAATTTGCTGTTTTAGCAGTTATGTTGTTTTTAGTTCAGTTTTCTTTTGCGGATACTATCCCTACAGAAGGACAATGGAATGAGGAGGATTATTATCGTTCCGTTAACACAAACCGTCCTCCAGTTGCATCAATCGAAGGAGACATCCTTTCCTTGAGCTTTGAAGATGATTTATCAAACTTGACCGTATGTGTCATGAATGATAAAGGAGTGAAAGTCTATGAAGATGTTGTTTCTTCAGAGGCAGGTGGAACTTATTCTTTCTCTTTAGCGGGAGAAGCAAATGGCCAGTATCAGGTTGTGTTGTTACATCGATTGGGACACTTGACCGGTAGCTTTACCTTGGAATAAAAAATTAAGAGGTTTTGTAAGAAGAAAGAGCTGTTAAGCTTCTCGGTAAAATAGGAAGCACAGCTCTTTTTTATTTGGACAACTGTACCATATACGAGTCTTTACTTGAAAACGTATCTATGTACATGTTTTACCACTAAACGTATCATTAATCAGCCGGGAGCCATTCTGTTTATTGTATATTTCTTGAAAATAGGCTTCATTGTAGCCTGCTTTACTATCCATAGAAATAGCGATTAGTATTAATAGAAATTCAAAATACTATGGATACTAATCGGAGTTTGGATAGATACGATTTTATTGTATGTTGATTATTAGGTGTATAGGTAATAGTTTGGAAATATTAGACTTATTGTGCTTTTTAAGAGATCAAATTTGGTGTGGTTGGGCTATTTTTATTTCCAAATGGTGTTATTTCATGACTATATTATAACTTGAAAAATTCATAGTTATGAAATTCACAACTCATAACTATGTTTTGAAAAAAACATAACTATGAAATTTTATAGGATTTAGCTGTTAAAATCAATATGGATTTCCCCCTTGTCTAAGAAATGACAGGACAATACTATTATATATGCCGTTTATTCTGTATTTTTGCCAGAAAAATTAGCAGACATGGCTGAAAGCAAAGTTGAACACCTATTGGATAGCATTCATTTTCCGGAAGACTTGAGACATTTGTCACAGGATAAGTTGGAGCAGGTATGTGCCGATTTGCGTCAATATATTATCGATGTTTTGTCTGAGAATCCCGGCCACCTAGGTGCAAGCCTTGGTACGGTAGAGCTGACAGTCGCCCTTCATTATGTATTCAATACCCCCTATGACCGTATTGTCTGGGATGTCGGGCATCAAGCTTACGGACATAAAATACTTACAGGAAGGAAAGATATTTTCCATACGCTCCGTAAGTTTAAAGGAATTAGTGGCTTCCCTAATCCTGCGGAAAGTGAGTATGACGCTTTTATCGCCGGACACGCCTCAAATTCAATCTCTGCGGCGATGGGTATGTCGGTAGCCTCGGCCTTGAAGAAGGAACTGGATCGCCATGTGATCGCCGTGATCGGGGATGGCGCTATGACCGGAGGACTCGCCTTCGAGGGGTTGAATAATGCGTCTGCCAACCCTAATAATTTGTTGATTATCCTGAATGATAACGATATGGCGATAGA
>OGXE01000600.1_pt1 | contig 33336 bp, 25 predicted proteins | sample 1576181 | NCBI WGS metagenome assembly OGXE01 (sample SAMEA3541478, study PRJEB24748) | human gut metagenome | biome: human gut; feature: human-associated habitat; material: faeces | place: China | collected 2012 | reverse complement strand
TGGAAGCGGCCCGCCATATGAACACGCCGCTGCTGAAGCTGATCCACGGGTACGGCTCCTCCGGCAAGGGCGGGCGCATCCGTACGGCCAGCCGGAAATATCTGCTGGCCCAGCAGGAGAAGGGGCGCATCGCCGCTGTGGTGCCGGGGGAACGGTTTAGCATCTTCGATGAGACCACCCGCCGGGCCTTGCAGCAGTATCCCCATCTGCGGCAGGACCGGGATCTGGAGCGGGAGAACATGGGCGTGACCTTCATCTTCCTGCGCCGCTTCTGAGGAAAAACCGCTATACCACATATATTTAATACGGAGGAATGGATCATGGAACGTACCTATGCAGAATACGCCGCCCGGCAGGCCATGGAACTGCTGGCCATCGATAGCCCCACGGGCTTCACGGCCCGTGCGGCAGATTGGGTGCAGCGGGCCTTTGAAGAGCTGGGCTATACCGCCCGGCGCACCGCTAAGGGCGGCGTGCTGGTGGATCTGGGCGGCCGGGGCGAGGGCCTGCTGCTGGAGGCTCACGCCGACACGCTGGGCGGCATGGTGGCGGAGGTGAAGAATAGTGGCCGCCTGCGCCTGACGCCCTTGGGCGGGATGCGGGCGGAAAACGGCGAGGCGGAGAACGTCCGGGTCTATACCCGTGGCGGGCGGGTGCTGGAGGGAACCTTCCAGCTGTGCAACGCCTCCGTCCATGTCAACGGCCAGTACGGCGATACCAAGCGCACCTTTGACAGCTGCGAGGTGGTGCTGGACGAGGACGTGAAGTCCGCCGAGGAGACCCGCACGCTGGGGGTCGAGGTGGGGGACGTGGTGTGCTTCGAGCCCCGTACCCGTCTCACTGCCTCTGGCTATATCAAGAGCCGCTTTCTGGACGACAAGCTGTCGGTGGGCATCCTGCTGGGTCTGGCCAAGTACCTTAAGGACACCGGCACAGTCCCCCAGCGCCATGTATACCTCCATGTGACGGTATACGAGGAGGTGGGCCACGGCGGCGCCGCCAATGTCCCGCAGGGGGTGACGGAGGCCATCAGCGTGGATATGGGCTGCGTGGGCGAGGGGCTGCAATGCACCGAGCGGCAGGTATCCATCTGCGCCAAGGACTCCGGCGGCCCGTACAGCTATGAGGTGGTGGGCAAGCTTATCGATGCTGCCCGCCGCACCGGGGCGGACTATGCGGTGGACGTGTACCCCCACTACGGCTCCGATGTGGAGGCTACCCTGTCGGCAGGCCATGACCTGCGCCACGGGCTCATCGGCGCCGGGGTCTACGCCAGCCACGGCTACGAGCGCAGCCATGTGGACGGCGTGTGGAACACCCTGAAGGTGCTGGCGGGCTATCTGGAGGCGGACGGTGTCCGGTAACACCTTCCCGCCCCGGCCCCACCTTACCACCCCACGCCTGACGCTGGATGCCCTGACCCCGGCAGACTGCGGGGACTATGCCGCCCTGTGCCGGGATGCCCGGCGCAACCGCTGGTGGGGCTACGACTACCGGGAGGAGCAGCCCCATCCCCCGGAGGAGTGGTTCCTGCAGGCGTCGGAGGAGGACTACGCCGCCGGGCGGGAGCTGGGCCTTGCGGTGCGGCTCCGGGGCCGGTGCATCGGGGAGGTGGTGTTCACCCACTTCGACGGCCGCGGCACGGCGGAGCTGGGCTGCCGCATCGCTGCCGCCTATGCCGGCCACGGCTACGGCACCGAGGCCTTTGCTGCCGCTCTGGCGTGGGGCCTGAAGGGCTGGGATCTGCGGCGGGTGACGGCCAAATGCTTCCGGGAGAATCATCCCTCCCGGCATATGCTGGCAGCCTGTATGGACCCCACCGGTGAGGACGAGACGTACTTCTATTTTGAGAAATGTATACAAAATTAGAATGATATGCATATGGATATTTTATCAGAATGAAAAAAATATATAATTAGATGAAAGTATTGACAAATATAGACGAGATGTGATATGCTCCGAGTACACCAATAAAACTATGGGGGCATCTACCGTTGTGAACCTGTGAGAGTAAGGAGAACCCTATGACAAACAAAAGCGCACTTGGTTTGGGCCTCATTATAGCTGCTGCCTACGCATTTGGACTGGGAGCGGGCCTCATAATTCATGTCGGGTATGCATTTGTACTGATAGGACTATTTATCCTGCTGTTGGAGGCTATTAAAGAGTAACAGCGTTACATGAAGACGGATCGGAGAACGCTCACCTCGTGAGGTGGGCGCTCTCCTTTTGCATATTCCCCGGCAGAAATTCCCATACTACCTCCAAACGCAAGGCGGAGGAGACGGCATGAAACGGGTGAAGGATGCATTTGACGAAAGGGCGGCGGCGCTGGACGGCCTGCTGGGGGTGGGGCGCAGCTTCGACATGATCGGGCGGACCCTGCGGATCGGCGGCCGCCGGGCCAGGCTATGGGTGGTCAACGGCTACGCCGACGACACGGTGCTGGAGCGGGCTATCTCCGCATGGCTGCCCATCCCGTCGCTGGAGGACGTGGGGACATTGCAGGCCTTTGCCGACCGCTACGTCAGCGTCTGCGACGCAGCAGTGGAGACGGACCGGCTGAAGGCGGTGACGTCGGTATTCGCCGGCAAGACCCTGCTCATCATCGACGGCTTTTCCGGCGGCGTGGTGCTGGATGCCAAGCAGTTCCCCCTGCGCTCCGTGGAGGAGCCGGATACCAGCAAGGTGCTGCGGGGCAGCCACGACGGCTTCGGGGAGAGCGTCATGAAGAACGCCGCCCTGCTGCGCCGCCGCATCCGGGACTCGCAGCTGACGCTGGAGTCTTTGCAGGTGGGGACCCGCTCCCGGACGGACGTGGTGCTGTGTTACATGGAAAACCGGGTGGACCGGAAGCTGCTGGATCAGCTGCGGAAAAAGCTGGAGGCCATGGATGTGGGCTCCACCGCCATGAGCCAGGAGAGCGTGGCGGAGGCCATCGCCCCACCCCAATGGTGGAATCCCTTCCCTAAGACCCGCTACACCGAGCGGCCGGATGTGGCGGCGGCCTCGGTGCTGGAGGGGGATATCCTGCTGATGATCGACAACACCCCGGCAGTGATGCTGCTGCCGTGCAGTCTGTTCCGGTTTCTGGAGGAGGTCAACGACTACTATTTCCCACCGCTGGTGGGGACGTATCTGCGGATCGTCCGGGTCATCGTGCTGTTTCTCACGCTGTTTGTAACGCCCCTGTGGTATCTGCTGGTGAAGTCACCGGATACCCTTCGCCAGAGCCTGCACTTTCTCCTGATCGAGGACGAGTACTATGTGCCGCTGATCCTGCAGCTGCTGCTGGTGGAGTTCATCATCGACGTGCTGAAGCTGGCCTCCCTCAACACCCCGGATGTGCTCAGCAACTCCTTCAGTATGCTGGGAGCACTGATTTTAGGAGACTTTGCGGTGCAGGCCCGATGGCTGGTACCGGAGGTGCTGGTATATATGGCCTTCGTGGCCATCGCCAACTACGCCCAGCACAGCTACGAGATGGGCTACGCCGTGAAGCTGTGCCGCATGGCGCTGCTGCTGCTCATCTGGCTGTTTGACTGGTGGGGATTCATCGGCGGTATTCTGGGGATTCTGGCCCTCATCGCCAGTACCCGTCCCCTCATCGGAAAAGGGTACCTCTATCCCCTGATCCCCTTCAACGGCAAGGACCTGTGGGCCCTGCTGCATCACCGCCCCATTGACCGGAATAACAGCTGAGGGTTGCAAAATTTCCAAAAACAAGGCCGTCCCACTTGTCAGCGGGGCGGCTTTGTGCTATTCTTAGCATGGTTTTTTGTATAAAGACGCATTTCTGCGGAGAGAGGAGAGAAGATCGTGGCGCAGCTGCGGGAGAAGCGCCTGTTCCTGCTGGATATGGACGGCACCATCTATCTGGATGAGCAGCTCTTCGACGGCGTGCCGGAGTTTCTGCGATACGTCCGGCGCATAGGGGGACGGTATCTGTTCCTCACCAACAACTCCTCCCGTGGAGTGGAGGGGTACATAGAAAAGATGCACCGGCTGGGTATTGACACCTGCCGGGAGGATTATCTGACCTCCGTGGATGCCACCATCCGTTATCTGCGGGCTCAGATGAAACATATCATTGAAAATAAACATAGGCTTGATACCGGCAGCCAGAAACTGATTGGCGCGGAAAGCCTCATTATACATCAGCTTACTATGCGGAGTCGGCGAAAATTCTGCAGCCTGCATCATTGTCGCCGTAAAATTCTCCGAGAAGTTTCTCGATGAATACAGCGCTTCCGCCATCCATCCCAAAACAAATTTAGGCGCCATACTATGATATGCTTCTTTCATATAAGAAATCTGTAACCATGATTGCCGTTCCTGTGTAACAGGCTGTTCTGTCGGATTTCCAGGCTTATATCTTTCTTTTCCCGTAAAAATCTGAGCTATTAATTTCTCGTTATATCCTTTTGTAGCGTATTGACGAGAATTCAGTGTACTTCCATAAAAACTAATAGAACCGCCTATAAGCCTGTATAAGCTCCTGTCCGAACGGTCTTCTTCAAAGTTTATCACACTGGACTGAAAATAGTTATCTTGCAATTTCCCAATACCAAAGCCAAATTCTGCCCGTTTATTCGCTAAGAACGGTAAAGCGATAATCAACTTCAGAAATCGTTCATCCTTTGAATTAAAGGAAGGTTTATCGTTTTTAGAGAACAGTTTCTCCTTCTTGTAATAATCAAAAGTACTGATAGACGCAATAAGCCGATATGAAGTAGGAATATGAGTAGGCAAGTCTATACGCGCCATCAGTTGGGCATTATTATAAACTTTACCCAATTGGCCATCAAACGTAAACTCTTTAGCATAATAATTTAAGTTCTGATAGCCCAATCCCAGATATATCTGATTGGAACTCGTCGTAGACACACTACCCCCCAAGCGGACAGAGAAATTATCCTCCATCTTTACTTTCAGATGCAAATCGTACATATCGGTTTCCTCATTGAATACCGCCTTCGGAATGATTTCCGATATCATGTTATCCGCAAGTAAACGGAAATATCCACGCTTCAGATCTTCGTAGGTGAATGGTTCATCTTCTTCATCATGAAATTCCTTCTGAATATAAGCCTGTTGCTGGGGGTTAGCTCCATCAATATAAATTTTCTGGAAATAGAGCTGCGGCAGATTACTGCGATAAACCAAACGGCGTAAACGCACATTATCTGCATTCACCCTACGATGAATACGCCCCTTTATAGAATCCATCAGGCTAAGAGTGCGATTGTAACCTATATCATGGAGTTCCTGAAGACGGTCGAAATCAAGTAAATTCACATCATCATACTTGAATGTCATGAGGATGCCGACAGAATCCGGAATAGAATAGTCCGTCTTCTGCATCACCATGTTCTCAATCTGACTCATAAGGTCATTTTCTTTAGGCTTAGATGGATTGGCAGCCACCACACTACCAATGATAATATCCGGATGGAAATCATCCCGCATTACATCCGTTGGAAAGTTATTGTAAATACCACCATCATAAGCCAGCACGCTATCTATCTCAATAGGCTTAAAAACAAACGGAAAACTCATAGAAGCACGGACAGCATCTCCCAGGTCACCTTTCCCTAACACTATTTGCCGTTTATTGTATACATCAGAAGCGATACAGCGGAAAGGAACAAACAGCCTATCAAAATCACCGTCACAAGCAGCCGTAGCACGGGCAAACAGCTCCACAAACACCAGATTCATCTGAATGGGGTTAACCATACTGGTCGGTAATTGCGGTTTGACATTCAAGGAATCCTTAAAATCAAAACGGATATTAAAAAACTCCGGTGTGGGAATACTTTTCTTGAAATAATAGGCATATTTAGGTTCTACTTTTCCCGAATACCAGCGTTTAAAGTCTTCTGAACGCAGCAAAGCCTCCATATCATCGGGAGAGTATCCCATGGCATACAACGAGCCGATAATGGCTCCCATGGATGTACCGGTAATATAATCGATAGGGATATTGTTTTCTTCCAAAGCCCGAATGATGCCGATATGCGTCATACCTTTCGCACCACCACCACTCAATACAAGTCCAACTTTTTGGGCATGCAACATGGGCAGCAACAAGAAACAAAACGATAAAAGCAAAAGAATTCTTTTCATACTTCAAAGTTCCGAGCTGAAAATATATTATTATCAAAGCTCAAATATATGCAATTGTTTCGAAATTGGACGTATCCAACGCTAAAAAACAAGCGTTCCCACACAAAATATACGAAAAAAGGAGCATTACAACTCTTATAAAAGTTGCAATGCTCCCAGCATATAGATTGTGAATAAAGGGCGTATTTAGATTAGCTCGATGCTTCTCTTCACAAAGTTATTCAAAGCTTCACCTTTCAGCATGCCATTTTGCAGCAATGCTAGGTCAATCAATTGGCGGACAACTTTATTTTTAGCTGCATATCCGGCAAATACTTCGTCTTTCTTTGTTTTCAGTTCTTCCCACTTCTGATCCAACCCGTTCACTTCGTCCTTTTCAGCAGTAGAAATTTCTTCGTCTTTCTTACCTTTTTGTTTATCTTTCAGCTCATTACGACGTTTGTCTACGTCATCCATTTCTTGCTGAATAGGAGCTACAACAGAGTCGCATTCTTTTTCTTCGTCTGCAAGAACTTCTTTCACCAGTTTATGATCTGAATTCAACACAAGGTTGAACATATCAGGCATTTCTCCATAGAAACTCATACCTGCCTGAATATTAGCCATTTCTTTCATACGGCGCATATATTCGCTTTGAGTAATCATCACAGGAGAAGAGTTTTCACCCAAAGCCTGCGCAGTGATATTAAACTCAACCTTTTCCAGCTTAGGCAACTGGCTCTTGAACACAGCAGAAAGAGCTTCTTGTTTACCTGCTTCCAGAGTTTCACCTTTTTTGTCTTCTTTGATAATCAGATTATCTATAACATCACTATCTACACGGGTAAAGCGAGATTTCTCAAACTTTTGCTCCAACATGCTTACTACAGCAATATCCAGTTGACCATCCATCAGCAACACATTGTATCCCTTATTCTTAGCAGCCTCGATATAGCTGAATTGCTCATCTTTATGATTAGCATACAAATAGATCAAATTGCCATCTTTATCAGTCTGACTATCTTTAATCAACTTCTGATACTCTTCAAATGTATAGCATTTACCATCCGTATCGGTGAAAAGGGCAAAATCTTTTGCTCTGTCATAGAAGTCTTCCTGAGTAAGCATTCCGTAATTGATGAAAATCTTCAGGTCATTCCACTTTTCCTCGAACTGTTTGCGATCATTTTTAAAGATAGATTGCAGACGATCAGATACTTTCTTCGTGATATATGTCGAAATCTTCTTCACGTTAGAGTCGCTCTGTAGATAAGAACGGGATACATTCAACGGAATATCCGGAGAATCGAGCACACCATGCAACAGTGTCAGAAAGTCAGGTACGATACCTTCTACTGAATCCGTAACGTATACCTGGTTGCTATAAAGCTGTATCTTATTCTTATTCAGTTCAATATTGCTCTTTACTTTCGGGAAGTAGAGGATACCTGTCAGATGGAACGGATAATCTACATTCAGATGTATCCAGAACAGAGGTTCATCAGACATCGGATACAGGTCACGATAGAACTTCTTATAATCTTCATCCTTCAGTTCGCTGGGCTTCAATGTCCACAACGGATTACTGTCATTGATGATGTTATCTTCGTCTGTTTCAACCTGTTTCCCATCTTTCCAGTCTTTCTTTTTACCAAAAGCAATAGGTATGGGAAGGAAACTACAATATTTCTTCAACAGAGAAGAAATGCGGGCCTCTTCCAGGAATTCTTTACTTTCATCATCAATGTAAAGTACTATATCTGTACCACGGTCAGCTTTATCAATGTTCTCAATGGTAAACTCCGGACTACCATCGCAACTCCATTTCACTGCTTGAGCACCTTCCTTATGGGATTTCGTGATTATTTCCACTTTCTTAGCCACCATGAAAGCTGAATAAAAGCCCAAACCGAAGTGTCCAATAATTGCATTAGCATCATTCTTATACTTCTCCAGAAAGTCGTTGGCACCTGAAAAGGCAATTTGGTTGATATATTTGTCGATTTCTTCGGCAGTCAAACCAATACCACGGTCTGAAACAGTAATTGTATCTTTTCCTAAAGACACATGTACGGTCAAATCGCCAACCTCACCTTTAAACTCGCCAATAGAGGCTAAGGTTTTCAACTTCTGCGTAGCATCTACGGCATTAGAAACCAACTCACGGAGAAAAATTTCATGATCGCTGTACAAGAATTTTTTGATAACGGGGAAAATGTTTTCGGTAGTCACCCCAATATTTCCTTTTTGCATACTACTTATGATTTATATTTTTAAGTTTATATATTTAATCGTTTGGCAAGTGTAATGCAAAAAAAATGCCAGCCCATAAGGACTGACATTTTGACTGTTTATCATCTTCTAAAAAGACTTTATTTTCATGCTTTCTTGATGTCCAGTTCTCCTTTTTCTTCGTTCAAAGAGACAGAAATCGTATCGCCCGTCTGCAATTCGGAAGAAATAATCAATTCCGAAAGTCCATCTTCCAGATAAGTCTGGATGGCACGCTTCAACGGGCGGGCACCAAACTGCACATCATATCCTTTAGATGCCATGAACGTCTTGGCTTTAGCATCAATAACAAGCTTATATCCAAGAGATTCCACGCGCTCATACAAGCCTTTCAACTCAATATCGATAATCTTTTCGATAGCATCCAGCGAAAGCTGGTCGAAAGTAATAATCTCATCGACACGGTTCAGAAACTCAGGGGCAAACGACTTATTCAAAGCCTTTTGTATCACGCCGCGTGAATATTCTTTATCATCCGTACGATTTTGGGCGGCAAAACCTACACCACGACCGAAGTCTTTCAATTGACGTGTACCGATATTGGAAGTCATGATAACTACTGTATTCTTGAAGTCTACAGTTCTGCCATAACTGTCAGTCAGACGACCTTCATCCATCAGTTGTAACAAGATGTTGAATACATCCGGGTGGGCTTTCTCAATCTCGTCCAACAATACGATAGAGTAAGGTTTACGGCGCACTTTCTCTGTCAACTGTCCGCCTTCTTCGTATCCTACGTATCCCGGAGGTGCACCAACAAGACGAGAAACGGTAAACTTCTCCATATATTCACTCATATCCACACGTATCAGCGCATCGGCAGAACCAAACATATATTTCGCCAACTGTTTCGCCAAGTGAGTTTTACCCACACCCGTAGGCCCCAGGAACAAGAATGTTCCGATAGGACGGTTAGGATCTTTCAATCCTACACGACTACGCAGAATTGCTTTCGTCACCTTTTCAATAGCCGGATCCTGAGCTATAACTTTAGCTTGCAACTCTTCTTTCATACCCGCCAACTTGATACCTTCAGCCTGCGCCATACGCTGTACAGGCACACCGGACATCATAGAAACCACATTCGCAATTTCCTCCTCGCCAACTATCTGGCGATCATCTTTTAAACGAGCTTCCCATTCAGCCTTCATCTCTTCCAGACGAGCAGAAAACTCTTTCTCATGATCACGGAAACTGGCAGCAAGTTCGAAATTCTGCGATTTCACCGCATCCGCCTTTTGTTGACGGGCTTCTTCAATCAGTTTCTCCTGTTCTTCAATCTCTTTCGGAACAGTAATGTTTGTCAGATGGACGCGCGAACCGGCTTCGTCCAAAGCATCAATAGCCTTATCCGGGAAATTACGGTCAGTAATGTAGCGGTCTGTCAACTTGACACATGCTTCCAGCGCTTCATCCGTATAAGCCACATTATGATGGTCTTCGTACTTCTCTTTGATATTCTTCAATATCTGGAGCGTTTCCTCAGCAGTGGTCGGTTCAACAATCACTTTCTGGAAACGGCGTTCCAAAGCACCGTCCTTTTCTATATTCTTCCGGTACTCATCAAGGGTAGTGGCACCTATACATTGTATTTCACCACGTGCCAATGCAGGTTTCAGCATATTGGCAGCATCCATAGAACCGGCAGCTGCTCCGGCACCCACAATCGTGTGAATCTCGTCAATAAACAGAATTACATTCGGATTCTTCTGTAACTCATTAATGATAGAACGAATACGCTCCTCAAACTGTCCGCGATACTTGGTTCCGGCCACTACAGAAGCCATATCAAGCATTACCACACGTTTATCAAACAGAATACGGGATACTTTCTTCTGAACAATACGTAATGCCAATCCTTCTACAATGGCTGATTTTCCTACACCAGGTTCACCTATCAATACCGGATTATTCTTCTTACGACGGCTCAATATCTGAGCCAACCGCTCGATTTCACGTTCACGACCTACCACAGGATCCAGTCTACCTTCTTCCGCAGCCCGGGTCATATCCATACCAAAGTTATCCAATACCGGAGTATCATTGGATGGTTTCTTAGACGCTGTTTGCGTAGAAGACTGTGAACTACCACTTTGAGAAGAACGTGAAGACATATTCATCTCATCTTCTTCCTCGTCATCATCTTCCGTAAATCCCATACCTGCGTTAGGGCTGGCTTTCATAGAAAGCTGTTCGAACACCGACTTATAATCTATATTATCTTCTTCCAATACCGTAGCGGCCAAATTATTACCGTCTTTCAAGATAGCCAGCAATACATGTTCAGTATCAGCAGTGGCACTCTTCAGCAGACGAGCCTCGAGTATACACATTTTCAATATCTTAGCTGCCATCGGAGACAATGGAATGTCTGCATCGGGCAACAAGTTATCATCTTCAATCTCTTTTAAAAAACCTTCCAGGCGTTTCTTAACCCTGTTTAGGTCTATATCCAGTTTCTGCAATATTTCTATAGCTTTCCCTCCGCCGTCTCGCAACATGCCGAGTAGAAGATGCTCCGGACCGATATATCTATTTTTCAGCCGGTTAGCTTCCTCCTTGCTGTAAGTGATAATGTCAGAAACTCTTTGTGAAAACTGATTATTCATACTTAATATTCTCCTTCCTTATTCTAAGGTGTTACTTAATACAAAGATACGCATTTATAATTTCCAGTACGCATTTCATCGTTTTATTTATTATTTATATACAAAACCCGTGCCACAGTTTAATATCCGTTCACCAGTATCATACTAAAATGCTTTCATTCTAGGGAAAAAGCTCCTTATTAATACCTTATTTATATATTATAAGAACAAAGTAGGTGAGAGAATGGTTCTGAAATAAAGTTTATGGGCGAAAACTTTTGTATATCGTAAAAAAGCAGTACTTTAGCGTGGTTTTTTATGAACCAAAGTATGTATAATTAATAATCTTTTTAAATGCTTGAACAAGACAGAATTATAAAGATTAACATCGAGGAGGAAATGAAGTCATCGTACATTGACTACTCCATGTCGGTCATCGTTTCGCGTGCCCTTCCGGATGTTAGAGATGGTTTTAAGCCTGTCCACCGTAGAATTCTCTTCGGAATGATGGGACTGGGAAATACGTCTGATAAACCTTATAAAAAATCAGCCAGAGTTGTAGGTGAAGTATTGGGTAAGTATCACCCGCATGGTGACTCTTCCGTTTACGGTGCATTAGTTCGTATGGCACAGCCTTGGGCAATGCGTTACATGGTGGTAGATGGCCAGGGTAACTATGGTTCGGTAGACGGCGATAGCGCAGCAGCTATGCGTTACACCGAGTGTCGCTTGCGCAAGATTGGTGAAGATATGATGCAAGACCTCGACAAAGAAACCGTTGATATGCAGAACAACTTTGACGATTCTTTGCAGGAGCCTACCGTTATGCCTACCCGTATTCCAAACCTTTTGGTAAACGGTGCTTCTGGTATTGCTGTAGGTATGGCAACCAATATGCCGACACACAACCTTTCAGAGGTTATTGATGCTTGCATCGCATACATCGAGAACAATGATATTGAGATAGAGGAGTTGATGGACTATGTGAAAGCTCCCGATTTCCCAACAGGAGGATATATATATGGTATGAGTGGCGTACGCGAGGCATATCTTACTGGTCGCGGTCGCGTTATCATGCGTGCAAGAGCAGAAATTGAAACCAGTTCTACACATGACAAAATTGTCATCACGGAAATCCCGTATGGTGTCAATAAGGCGGAACTGATCAAGAATATCGCTGATTTAGCCAATGATAAGAAAATAGAAGGTATTTCCAATGCCAATGATGAGTCTGACCGTGAAGGTATGCGTATCGTGATTGATATCAAACGTGATGCCAACGCCAGCGTAGTCTTGAATAAGCTCTATAAGATGACGTTATTACAGACTTCTTTTAGTGTGAACAACGTAGCATTGGTACACGGACGTCCCCGTTTGCTGAATCTGAAAGACATGATTAAGTACTTCGTAGAACATCGCCATGAGGTGGTTATCCGTCGTACTCAATATGACTTACGTAAGGCTAAAGAACGTGCTCATATATTAGAAGGCTTAATCATAGCATCAGATAATATCGATGAAGTAATCCGCATCATCCGTGCTGCAAAGACACCTAATGATGCCATTGCTGGCTTGATGGAACGCTTCCAATTAACTGAAATTCAGTCTCGTGCTATCGTAGAAATGCGTTTGCGCCAATTAACCGGACTGATGCAAGATCAGCTCCACGCTGAATATGAAGAAGTAATGAAACTGATAGCTTATTACGAAGAAATTCTTTCAAATGACGAACTTTGCCGCAAAGTTATTACTGATGAATTAATTGAAGTAAAAGCAAAATACGGAGATGAACGTCGTTCTGAGATTGTTTATTCATCCGAAGAATTCAATCCGGAAGATTTCTATGCAGATGACGAAATGATTATCACCATTTCTCATATGGGCTATATTAAACGTACTCCGTTGAGTGAGTTCCGTGCTCAAAACCGTGGTGGAGTAGGCTCTAAGGGTACAGATACCCGCGATGCAGACTTCATTGAACACATATATCCGGCAACCATGCACAATACCATGATGTTCTTTACTCAAAAGGGTAAGTGCTATTGGCTCAAAGTATATGAAATCCCCGAAGGTACCAAGAATTCCAAGGGACGTGCCATCCAAAACTTGCTGAATATTGATTCAGACGATGCTGTAAATGCATATCTGCGTGTGAAGAACCTTTCTGACACAGACTTCATCAACAGTCATTATGTCTTATTCTGTACCAAGAATGGTGTTATTAAGAAAACATTACTTGAACAGTATTCCCGCCCTCGCCAGAATGGTGTAAACGCTATTACTATCCGTGAGGACGACCGCGTTATCGAAGTACGTATGACTAACGGTGACAACGAAATTATCATTGCCAATCGTAATGGACGTGCTATTCGCTTCCACGAAAGTGCTGTACGCGTTATGGGACGTACTGCAACCGGTGTGCGTGGTATGACGCTTGACGAAGACGGGCAAGATGAAGTCGTTGGAATGATTTGCATCAAAGATCCTGAAGCAGAAACCATTATGGTAGTTTCTGAACAAGGCTATGGCAAACGTTCTGATATCGAAGACTACCGTAAGACTAATCGTGGCGGTAAGGGTGTTAAGACGATGAATATCACCGATAAAACAGGTAAATTGGTAACAATTAAGTCTGTAACAGATGATAATGACTTGATGATTATCAATAAATCTGGTATCACCATTCGTCTGAAAGTTGCTGATGTCCGTATTATGGGTCGTGCTACCCAAGGTGTTCGTCTGATCAATCTTGAAAAGAGAAACGATGAGATCGGTTCAGTATGTAAGGTTACATCAGAAAGTATGGAAGATGAAATTCCTGTTGATGATGAAAATTCTCCAATTCCGCCTACTATAAATGAAGTAGAAGGAGAGGAGAAAGACTATAACTCTGATAATGAAGTCAATAATAAAGATGAAGAATAGACATAATATTAATTTTAATTTTACAACTATCATGAAAAGAGTATTATTTTCAGTGATTTTATTGCTCGCTGCAGGCTTCACTTTCGCTCAAGAAAAGACTGTGAAAGAAGCTAAAAGCATTGCGAATGAAGTAAAGCCGAACTTTAATAAGGCCGAACAGCTCATCAATCAAGCCTTGACTAATCCTGAAACAAAGGATAATGCCGACACTTGGGATGTAGCCGGTTTTATTCAAAAAAGGATTAATGAGGAGGAAATGAAAGACGCATTTTTGAGAAAACCTTATGATACTCTTAAGGTATACAACAGTGCATTAAACATGTGTAAGTACTACCTCAAATGTGATGAACTGGCACAAGTTCCAAATGAAAAGGGAAAGATTAAGAACAAGTACAGAAAGGCTAACGCTGCTGCAATTATAGCAGAGCGTCCTAACTTGATCAATGGAGGTATTCAATACTATAATTTGGAGAAGAACAAAGAAGCATTAGATTTCTTTGGAACTTACATTGAAATAGCTCAGAATCCTATGTTTGAAAAGGAAAATTTCCTGCAAACAGATACTATTTTACCACAGATTGCATATTATGCAAGTTTGGCAGCGGCTAAGATGGAAGATTACCCTAGCGTTCTGAAATATGCTCCTTATGCACAGAATGATAAGGAAGTAGGTCAGTATGCAATGGAATTCATCTCTACAGCTTTAAAAGCACAAGGTGATACTATTAAGTGGGTTGCTTCTTTAAAAGAAGGTTTGCAGAAATACCCTCAACATTCATTCTTCTTCGGTCATTTGATTGATTATTATAGCAATAATAATAAATACGATGAAGCTATGCAGTTTGCTGATGATATGTTGGCTAAAGATCCTAATAATACATTCTATCTGTATGTAAAAGGATATCTTTATCACAATATGTACACTAACTTGAAAAATGAAAAGAAAGAGCAAGAAGCTGCAGATGCACTTAATAATGCTATCAAGTATTATACTAAGACAACAGAAATAGATCCTAACTACGCAGAAGCATTTTCTAATTTAGGTTTAATCTACTGTCTGCAAGCACAAGACTTCTCAGAGAAAGCAACAGCAGATGTAAATGATCCTAAGTATAAAGAAGATCAGGCAACTTTGAAAGCTTTCTATGAAAAAGCAAAACCTTGCTATGAAAAAGCAAGAGCATTGAAGCCTGACCAAAAAGATTTATGGTTGAATGGTTTATACCGGGTATACTACAATTTGGATATGGGACCTGAATTCGAAGAAATCGAAAAAATGGTTCAATAAACACATCAATAGTTTTTAATAAAAAGCCTAATCAACATCGTTGATTAGGCTTTTTATTTTTTAGGAGCTTCTTACTAAATACTAAATTTTTATAATAGGGAAGTATAATAATCTGGTCCAATGAATATTAGTATTATATATTAAACATAATACTGATTATTAATTTGAAATGCTCGCGCTATTTACTTTAGCTTGGGCGTCCATAAATAACTAACAGCGGTGTATCGGAATGAAAAATCATCTTCCGAGCAATACCTGGATTAAATAAGCGAGAGAATATATTGCGTTTATAAGTAGTCAACGTAATTATATCAATATGATTAGTTTTTATGTAATTATCTAAGCTGTTCAAGAAATCATCATTCATCACAACATCATAATGAATTTCCAGGTCCGGATACTGTTTTTGAAAATATTCCTTAATACCACCTAATTTAATTTCATTCCAAGTGTCCTTAACATCTGACAGATGAATCAAAGATACAGAGAAATGAAATGGCTTTAAAGCAGCAATCAAAGAATCGAATGCAATTAAATCCCGTTGATCAAAATTGGTGATAAATGCAATACGTTTAGCTTCTGCCAACTGTTTAAATGGAGTATTCTCGGGAATGGCTAAAACTGGTACACGGCTTCGCTCAATGACCTCAGCAGTTACACTACCAATTAAATCTATATCTTTCTGATTTTTACCACGAGTCCCCATAATAACAATACGTGGCCGATATTCCTTCGAATAACGAAGAATTTCCTCTTCTGGAATACCTTCACGCAACACACAATTATATTTTACATTCGGAAACTCTCCTGAAGTTACTTTTGCTTTTACCTTGTCAGATAAAGTATTTAAGTCTGCATGAACTTTTTGTAATATGTTTTTTACATTTTCATCGTCTGTTAGCTGATAATTAAAAACGTCTCCATAAGGTAATGACGTGGTATAGATTGGTGTAAAATAAACATGAAGCAACACAACTTCTGCTCCCATATTCTGAGCGAAATTAAAACCAAACTCACATGCCTTCATTGAATAATTAGAAAAGTCTACAGGAATTAAGACCTTATTACTCTCCTTTTCTACTTTGGGTGACTTCCCTCCCACTACCTCTTCAGAAAGCCAAGCAGAGCTCTCAGTTATCTTCAATGCACGCGGTAGATCGCTTTCTTTTATACGTAAGCGCACACCTGAAGACACTACAGGTTGTATTTGATTTACATTATGAATATAGGTTTCAATACCTTCATTTTCAAGCACATTCTTCAATATCTGAGCTTTTGCATAAGTCAGAATAGCTAAGGTTACTAACTTGTCTTCCATAATCAACTGTTTTTACTTTATAAACAAATAAGAAATCCCAATTGTTTGTCTATCAATTGGGATTCATTTATAACTTTCTTTTCTTAAGCTCGAACAGGCTCAGCACTGGCATTCATCTCATCTAGAATTTTTAGAGCTCTATCAAGGACGGTAGTATCATCCAACATAACCAAACCACCATCCGGACCAGGCTCTAAATGTATCCCAACACTCTTACCCTCCTTAAAATTGTGACCGCCAAAAAAATTTCTAACTGTATCGACGTTCAATCCGAGCTCATCGGCTATTCTATGCATACTACCAGTAGGTAATGAATCTTTAATTCTGCGAAGTTCATTAAATGTTATTGTTCTCATATTTATAAATTTAATGGTTAATAACTCTGTGAGTTTCACTTATCACGCTATAAACTTAAGGAAAAAAAAAGATAAAACAAACTATTTCGGTGTCTTTTTTACAAAAATAAAGAAGCCTGTCAAAAGGAGATTTGTATTTTCCCTTTCAACAGGCCTCTTTCTATTATTAACTATCTTATTATGAAAGAATTATATCTATCAGATAACTTCAACAGATGACGCAGGTACCCATCCTACTTTACCATCCTCTAAGCGGATTTCTTTCCATTCACGCATGGAGTTATCTTTAATTTCAACCTTCCGTCCCTCATGCAATATGAACAAACTGGTGCCACTTTCACTCGGAGTACTACGTACTGTTACACTTGGAGTTAGTACGATAGCATTGTTACGATTCAATAGCTCATTTTTTTGTTGAAAAGCAAAGACATTCGCTAATAAAACTAACACCAGAAATACTATCCCTGCAATAAATCCGATTTTCTTCCACACAATTTGCTTGGAAAAGAAGAAGAAATAAAGAGATGCAAGCAACAAAAAGAAACAAACGACGCCTACCTTTGCCCAAGCATCCACACTCAAACAATTAATCAATGATTTCGTCCAAGATACAAAGAAAACCTCGGGTACAGGGATCACTTTATCAATCGTTTTTGCACGAGCAATCTCTAAATTAGCCCGAATATCAGCATTGCCTGGCTGTATTAAAAGTGCACGCTCATAATTTAAAATGGCTTTTGCTATATCACCAGTCTTATAGTAGCTATTTCCTAAGTTATAGTATACCTCGGCCGCTTCTCCTTCTTTCAGCAGAGCTTCATATATCTGAATAGCAGAGGCATAATCATTCTTCACATATGCGCTATCTCCTTCTGCTTTTGTCACACTATTCTCTTGCGCAGCAGCTGAAAATTCAGTGTGTGAACCTATTGTTACCGAATCATTCGCTTGTTGTAATGTATCCGATGCAGTCTGTCCAGAAGAGGTCAATGCCATTAACAGACCAACAAAAGTAAAAAACAGTATTTTTTTCATCATATAACCTCCTAATTAATGTTTAATCGAATTCTCCATTTTACTTATTACTGCTAATGAAGCCGAATAGACTTTATCCATAGCCTGATTATCATCACCAGGAGCAAAACGGGCAAACTCACAATCATTCAATGCAGCCAAGAATTCTTTAATCAAAGCATCCTCCACTCCATATTTACGAAGTTTCTCTTCAATATTATCTTTTGAAAGTCGAGAAACCGGAATATTCAATTTATCGCTTATATATCCCCAAAGAGCCTTCAAGACTTCGTCATAGAAAACATCTTTTTTATTCTCAGCCAACAATTTACCAGCTAACTTCATACGTTTAACAGCAACCTTATTTGCCTTTTTCGTACGCATTTTCGCAACATTAGCATTAGCAGCTATCTGCTTACGGTAAATGATAAAGAAAATGATAAACGCAACGCCAGGTACTAAATAGAGCAACCAATATAACATAGAGTCAAAGAAAAAGTCTCCCTTTTGAGAAAGCGTCACATCATTTTGCTTGATGAAGCGAATATCCTCATTCAAGACTTTCAAATCCTCTTTATTCGTAAAGTTAGCAATAGTTTGCGCTGCATTTCCTTCACCTTTCTCTACATGCAATTCATACTCTTCGGTAGTCAATATCTTATAAGTACGGGATTTGATATCAAAATAGCTGAATTTCACCGCTGGTATTTTAAATGTTCCGGCATTGCGTGGAATAGCCAGATATTCAATAACCTTACTACCCGAAAGCCCTGCACTTGTCAGCCTGAATTTATTATCAACTTTAGGGTCATATACCTCGAAGTCATCCGGGAATTTCACCTCAGGATCACCTATTAACTTCAAATTGCCTGTACCGGAAATGACAAGTTTAATAGTTACAGCATCGTTTGTCTTTACATTAGTACTATTAATGGAAGAAGAAATGCTAAACTCTCCCACTCCACCGGAAAAATCAGCAGGTTTATCGCCTGGTAAGGGTTTTACATCTACAGTTAGTTTCGGTGTCATCAATGTCTTTTTGACTTCAATGTAGTTACTGCCACCATTAAAGAAAGCTTCAAATGGATCAGATACTTGAGTAGCTTTAGCAATAGAAGCATCAAAACGTGCCGGATCAATAGTCAAATTACCAGACTGCTGCGGAAACAGCACAAATTGCCGATAAACGGTAGTTTGATAATTCCGCCCTTTATAATGTTCCAAGCTCCATTTTCTATCACCCGGAAGTTCTACTTCTTGTGAATGAAATCCCTTAAAATCAGGAAGTTTTACATTGTCAAAACCGCGAAGGTCAACCAGAGTGTAAATTTTATAAGTCAGCAAAAATGCTTCTTGTTCATACACATTGGTCTTACTAATAGTAGGCAAAATAAAGAGGTCCTGATTGGAAACAGAAGTTCCTGAAGAAGCACGGCTGGTATTGCCCTGCTGGCTACTATTACCTCCGCCTGAAGAAGCTGCTCCGACCTGATCTGCTGGCAGAACCTTGATTTGCACAGAATTAGAAACCATCTGATTACCATCTGCTGTAATTGTAGCTCCTGGAATTGTGAAACTACCTTCAGCAGTAGCCATCAGTATATAAGTGAAAGTAATACTGCTGGTTGAGGTCGATACCCCATTAACTATTTGCATACTACTTTGCTGAGAGCGACTGGGTCCCATCAGTACGTCAAATCCCTTAATAGAGGGAGCACGGAAATCTCTCACCTTCTGTGTAGTCACTGTATATGCCAGTCTGAACTGGTCACCCACCGCTACCGCATCAGGAGCTGATGCGGTAAATGACACCTTGTCATTAGCCAAAGCTTGCAGACTGACTACTACCAGTGCTATCCATAAGAAAATTAATTTTCTCATATATTATCGTATTTTTTATTATTTACCAATCCTTTTCCAAACGACCACCCTGGATAACTTGCTGTTTCTTCACCTTATCCTGTACATCTTTCTCATCCTGCATCACCGACTTCAAAAGCTGTTCAGCATTTTCCTTTGACATCTGATTTTCTTGTGGCTGAGGAGGTTGCTGCTGTTGATCCTGGTTCTGCTGATCTTGTTGATTTTGGTCTTGTTTGTCTTTATCTTGTTCTTTTTCCTGCTCCTTTTTGTCCTGATTCTGATCTTGGTTTTGGTCTTGATTCTGCTGATTCTGTTCCTGATCTTTCAACATTTTCTGAGCCAAAGCCAAGTTATAACGCGTCTCGTTATCTTTCGGATTATTACGTAGTGACTCTTTGTATGCTTCCACAGCTTTGGCATAATCCTTACCGGAGTGGAATATTACTCCCATATTATGATAGATTTGAGCAAGATTACCCTTATCTTTCTCCATTTTAGTGGCAGCAACAAACTGCTCCATAGCCTCCTGCAACTTATTCTGTTGCATAAGCGTATTACCCAGATTATACATGGATATCGCCGACTTCGGATTCACATCAATAGCCTTCCGATAATTCACTTCAGCATTTACATACGTACTATCTTTATAAGCACGGTTTCCCTTACGAATATAGTCGCGTTCCGCTTTCTGTGCAGAAACTGAAATAGCCGTCAGTAGCAGCAAGATAATTCCGATAGTTCTATTTCTCATCATCATACCTTTCTTCCTTTTTAAACAGATGGATATTACGGAATAACGGGTTTTTACGTTCCAAAATCAGCATTTCAGCCAACAACAGTAACAATATAATCCATGCAACAGCCTGGAATTGTTCGTTGAACTCTGTATAAACCTGTGTTTCTACATCCGCTTTCGCCATTTTATTAATCTCCTGAGCAATCACCTTTTGTGCAGCATTTGAGTTGTCTACACGCACATAAATCCCATCTCCTGCCTGAGCTATTTCCTGACACATCTGCTCATTCAAGCGGGTTACAACCACGTTTCCATCACGGTCACGGCGGAAGTCATTGGTTCCTTCTACGGGGATAGGTGCACCATCAGGCATACCCACACCCAGAACACTGACTTGAATACCTTTTTCTGCAGCAGCCTTGGCAGCTTCCACAGCTCCGCCTTCATGGTTTTCACCGTCAGTAATAACGATGACGGCACGCCCTACTCCTTCCTGGGGTGTAAAACTGCGGGTAGCCAGATTAATAGCTGCACCGATAGCCGTACCCTGCTTGGATATCAACGACGGATTAATAGATTCCAAAAACATCTTGGCAGAAATATAATCGCTTGTAATAGGCAACTGTGTAAAGGCATCACCGGCAAACACAATCATACCTACCTTATCATTCTCCATCTTGTCAACCAATTGTGCTACCAGTCTCTTGGCCTTCTCCAGACGACTGGGTTGTACATCTTGTGCCAACATAGAGTTAGAAATATCCAACGCAATCATTACCTCTACTCCCTGACGCTTCACAGTCTCCAACTTAGAGCCAAACTGCGGACGTGCCAGCAATACAGCAAACAGTCCGATTGCAGCAAACACCAGCCAAAACTTCACATCCGGACGATATTTAGATACATCCGGCATCAACTGTGCCATTAGCACCGGGTCGCCAAACTTGCGGATCGCTTTCCGTCTCCGATAATTGGAGTACAGGTAGAAAGCCGCCAAGAAAGGCAACAGGAGCAACAGGTATAAATATGTAGGTTCTTCAAATCGAAACATCTTTCTATGTACAATTTAGTAATTTACAATTAATGCATTGTTTTAAGGTATCTTCTTCAAGATAGAATTACGAAGCAATACTTCAAGTAACACGCACAAGAATGCCGCCAAAGCAAACCAACGGTATTCTTCCTGGCGCTTGCTGTATTCCTTCACATTCAACTTGGTTTTCTCCAACTTATCAATCTCCTCATATACCTCTTTCAGCTTAGAATTACTGGTGGCACGGAAATAATTACCTTCTGTGGTAGCCGCAATCTGCGTCAGTGTCTTTTCATCAATCTCCACCGGCATATTGACATACTGCACAGTGTTACCCACCGGATAAGGATACGGAGCCATTCCGTTCGTACCTACACCAATAGTATAAACACGAATACCAAAACTCTTAGCTATTTCTGCCGCAGTCAGCGGAGATATATCTCCTTTATTATTTGTACCATCCGTCAACAGAATGATTACTTTAGACTTCGCTTTACTGTCTTTCAAGCGGGTAACGGCATTAGCAATACCCATACCGACTGCTGTTCCATCTTCAATAATACCACACTTAATGCCTTGAAACAGATTCAGAAGCACTGCATGATCCACCGTCAACGGACATTGCGTAAAACTTTCACCGGCAAATAAAGTTATACCGATATTATCATTGGGCCGACCATTAATAAACTCCGCAGCCACATCTTTAGCAGCTTCCAGACGATTCGGTTTCAAATCCTCTGCCAGCATACTGGTAGATACGTCGATGGCCATCATAATATCTATACCTTCAATTTCACTGTTTTGCCAGCTATTAGTAGTTTGAGGACGCGCCAACACTACGATAATCAATGCCAAAGCAATAATCCGTAACATAAAAGGCACATGCAACAAATAGTTCTTATAACTCTTCGGCGTATGAGCATATACACGAGCATCCGAAATCTGAAGTGTAGCTTCATTATTCCTCCGCCTCATGATATACCATACTATATAAGGTATAAGCAACAGCAGCAAAAACAAATATTCAATATTGGCAAAAACCATTGTATTTACTATTTAACAATTTACTATTTAAGATTGGAGTTACCCTTAAATTCTACTACTACGCAAAATAATTGTATAACTGCATTCCAATATAAACGAACGAACCAATCAAGGCAACCGACAATACTACGATGCCTATGCCCAGCAATATTTTAGTACGCAATGAACGTTTCTCAATGATGGTAATTTCAGTGGGTTGCGGTTTTGCATTCTCCACTTCTTTCTCCTTGGTTTCATTGATAAATTCAATGGCATTGATCAGATTCGCATCATTTTCGTTCATCAACGGATTATGTTTAGCGAACTTCACCAAATCGGCAGTCTCAAAAAGAGAACGTAAATCTGCAATAGCTTCTTTATCTTGCATTTCAAGCAGCTTTTCTATAATCTCCGAAGAGGTCATTTCCAAAGCATTGAAACCAAAACGCTCTTTAATATACATACGCAAAATATCTGTCAATTCCGTGTAATACTCCTTCGGCTGTCCCTTTTGCCATACTTTTTCCCCTTTGATACGCTCTATTTCTTTCATCGCCATCTGATGCGGAGGTAACTTCGGTTCAACCTTTACCTTACGGATGATAGGTTTATTGTCACAGATACGCATGATCAGATAGATAAGTAATAATGCAATCGGAATAAGCAATATGCCACAGGTGATAATCCCATACCAATCTTCCCACACAAAAGGAGGTTGCATTACTGTCTTCGGACCAAAAAACTGTTCCGGATTCTCTGGATCCAATGGCACATTCATCGAATATACCTTCAGTGCCAATGCCTTCGAACGATATGCCTTATTATCCACCAATACTTCCATCGGTGGCAGATAATACAATGCCGAGTCGAATGATGTAACAGTATACTCCTGCGTAATCAGCATTCGTTTATCATCATTTATATACTGCGTATCCGGCTTTGCAACATCTATAATCTCCACACCACTTACCAGTGTATCCGTATAAACAGGGAAAATAGCCCGTTTATCGGCATCCAAGGCTACCTGAAGTTTAATCTTCGCCTGGTCACCGATATAAATTTGCAGAGAATCAATGGTAGCATCTACTGTTACCGACTGAGCCACTGCCTTGCCAGTCAACATCCCCAATAGGGTTATCAGAAATAGATATCTTTTCATTTTTCCGATTAATTTCGTTTCGCAAACAAATTCATCAATGCTTTGACATAGTCCTGATCGGTGCGTACCGACACATTATCGACATTACTTTTAGTGAATGTTTCGTTCAGTTCCACCTGTTTATTCACCCACCAGTCGTGATGAGCACGACGAACAGCACGCGACGAAGTATCAATCCACTGCTCATGTCCAGTCTCAGCATCCTTTATTTTCATCAAACCGATAGCCGGCAGTTCCTCTACCCTGCGGTCATACACCTGGATAGCTACCATATCATGTTTCCGGTTGGCGATAGTCATTGCATTCTTAAAGTTCCCCTGATCGATGAAATCGGATAACAGGAAGGCTGTACAACGACGCTTCATCACGTTTGTCAGATATTCCAGTCCGAGCCGGATATCAGTCCTTCGACTCTCCGCTTTAAAGTCAATCAGTTCGCGAATAATATATAAGATATGCTTACGCCCTTTCTTAGGCGGAATGAATTTCTCTATCCGGTCAGAGAAAAAGATAACCCCGATTTTATCGTTGTTTTGGATAGCCGAAAAAGCCAATGTTGCAGCTATTTCCGTCACCATATCCTTTTTCATCTGCTTCACCGTACCGAATTCCAAACTACCGGAAACATCCACCAGCAACATAACGGTCAGCTCGCGCTCTTCTTCGAACACCTTCACGTAAGGCTTATTGAAGCGAGCGGTCACGTTCCAGTCAATGTCGCGTATGTCATCGCCAAACTGATATTCGCGCACCTCGGAAAATGCCATACCCCTACCCTTGAAGGCCGAATGATACTGGCCGGCAAAGATATTGTTGGATAATCCGCGCGTCTTGATTTCAATCTGACGGACTTTTTTTAACAGTTCACTTGTTTCCATCTATATCGTTAAATAATTCCGTTAATAAATACCGGCAACGTTCTTTAAAAACGTTGGCTAGATTCTTTAAAAACGTTCACACCATTTATTAACAGGCCTCGGAAGACCTTTAAAAAAATGATTACTTAATTAAGGTACTTCAACCTTATTCAGTATTTTGCTGATAATCTCGTCAGAAGTCAGGTTGCTGGCCTCTGCTTCGTAAGTCAATCCGATACGATGGCGCAATACGTCATGAGCCACAGCACGAACATCTTCTGGAATCACATAACCACGACGTTTGATGAAAGCATAAGTACGGGCAGCCAATGCCAGGTTGATAGAGGCACGGGGAGAACCACCGAAACCAATCATATCTTTCAGTTCCTTCAGATCATATTTCTCCGGATAACGAGTGGCAAATACAATATCAACAATGTAGCGTTCAATCTTCTCATCTAGATATACCTGACGAACAACTTTACGTGCTTCAATAATCTCCTGAGCTTTCAGAATAGGCTTCACATTGAATTTATCGCCATTGATGTTCTGGCGGATAATCAGTTTTTCTTCTTCCATCTTCGGATAGTCGATAACCACTTTCAGCATGAAACGGTCTACCTGGGCTTCAGGCAACGGATAAGTACCTTCCTGTTCGATAGGGTTCTGTGTAGCAAGTACAAGGAAAGGTTCGGGCAACGGGAATGTTTCCGTACCAATAGTTACCTGACGTTCCTGCATTGCTTCCAGCAAAGCACTCTGTACCTTGGCCGGAGCACGGTTAATTTCATCTGCCAGAACAAAGTTGGCAAAAACAGGTCCTTTCTTTACTTGAAACGTTTCGTCTTTCTGACTGTAAACCATTGTACCGATAACGTCGGCAGGCAGCAAATCGGGAGTAAACTGTACACGACTGTATTGTGCATCGATCAGTGAGGCAAGCGTCTTAATCGCTAATGTCTTTGCCAAACCGGGCACACCTTCTAATAATACGTGTCCATCGGACAGCAAACCGATTAACAATGACTCTACCAGGTGTTTTTGTCCTACAATGATCTGGTCCATACCAGCAGTAAGGTTGGTAACAAAAGAACTTTGTCTTTCAATCCGCTCGTTCAGTTCGCGGATATCAATTGTTTCAGCCATAAATACTATTATTTTTATTGTTTAAATTCCATTGATTTCTCCAGTATGCTACTGGTAATTATTTTTTTCGCTCCCAAAAGTACAGGAATAAATTAACCATACCAACTAATTTTTATTAAAAAACAATTAGATTAAACTACTTTCATAGAGTTTAGTAGTTAACAATAGTTTCTGAAAAGAATTTCAAATTCGCAGACAGGGATAAATAGCAAATCACCCCTGCAAGTGAAGTATTATCAACTTGCAGGGGTGCAATATTTTCTTTTATTTCTTTTCAAGCTCCGGTATCTTGATTACAGTACCATACGGCACATGATCGGGATTCTTTATAACACCCGAATTATGCTTCACAATATAGGGCCACAGAGCCTTAGTTCCGTAAAAGCGAAGTGCAACCTTTGTCAGAGTTTCTCCTTCTTGGATAGTATAAGTAGTTTTCGTACCTACAATCTTATAATTTACAGAGTCTGGCTCAAAAGGAGTAGCAGCAGCCTTCTTTGTCTCTTTTTTAGGAGCAACAACAGGAGTTTCCTGTTTTACAACCGGCTTCGGTTCTTCAACAACTTTAGGAGTAACAACTTCTGCCACAGTATCTTTCTTCGCAACCACAGTTGCGGTATCTTTTTGAGTAATACTATCCGTCAGAACGACTGGAGCAGCTGGTTTCTCTACTTTTTCATCAGCAACTTTCTCTTTTGATGGCGTAGACATCCTATCCAATAAATCCGGATAATACATAAAAGTAACAGCACCTATACACAGCAATACTACAAGCACTACAATTCCAATGAAAAACTTCATTGTAGAGCTATCTTCCTTATTCACAGGAGGTAATGGAGGTTCAGGAACTTCATAGGTAGGCACCAATTCTTCTTGAGCCTTTTGTTCTATAGGAGCTTCTGCTACAGGCTCATCCATTGGAATTACTGATTCCGCCACAGCTAAATTAGATTCTTCAGACGATACTACAGATTCCTCGGATGAAAGAATTGATTCAGCCTGATAAACAGAGGGTGCTTCTTCCGAAACCGACTGTTCTTTTATATCCTCTACGACTTCCTCAACAGTCTGAATCACTTGTTCTTCAACTGTCTCTATCAATTCTTGTTCAGCATTTTCAGTTTTCTCTTCAATTACTTCAGCCGTTTCTTGAACAACAACCTGCGATTCTACAACAACTGTAGAACTTTCAGGTTCTACAAAATTCTCTTCTTTTTCCTCTTCTTCAGAATTATCCCCCATTGCCGTATCTTCTAACACTGTTTCATCGTTCAATACCACAGTTTCAAAATGCGAAAAAGGTTTGTTTATCAAATCTTTTAAAGTTGGCTCCGGAGTAAATGAAACCTTTGTATGTCCTTGTATTTCAAAACGTTCACCCGTGTTTATATTTACGCTTTCACGACTATCCACGTCAATCAGCTTAAATGTACCCAAGCCTTTAATCTTCACATACTTATCGCTCTCCAATGATTCTTCAATCAACTGGAAAAATTCTTTTACGAAGCTCTCAGCATCCGTTTTATCCATGCCATGCTTTTCGGCAAGCATTTCTATTAAATTCTGTATGTTCAGCTTTTCATTCATATTTATGAAGGGTTACTTGAGTAGAAGACGACATTATTTAAACTTATCTTTCAGAGTCGTACTGGGTCTATAGGTCAGCACCAACTTAGGTGGAACCAACATACGCAACTTTGTCGTTGGATTGATGGTAATACGCTCCGCTTTCTTCTTTACCTCAAAAGTACCGAAACTTTGTACGGAAACAATATTCCCTTCTTGCAGCTGTTGTGTCATATCCGACAGTAAAGATGCAATAAGTTCGGATGTATCCTTTATGGTATATCCCAATCTTCGTGACAGTTCTGAAGTAAATTCTTTATTATTCAAAATCCAGCTATTTTTATAAAGTTCGGTGCTATATTAGCAAAACTTCCGCATATACACAAATTCTTCGGGAAAATTATTTAAATAACCTGTCCAAAAAGGTCGAAATCATCGGAACTTATTATCTCTACCTGGTAAAAGTTACCAATAAGCAATGTTTGTTCACCACGCTCTATCAATACTTCCGGATCCACTTCAGGAGAGTCAAATTCAGTACGGCCGATATAATAATCCCCTTCCAGACGATCAATGATAACTTTCATGGATTGCCCCACTTTTGCAGCGCTCAATTCGGCAGAAATACCTTGTTGAATGGACATCAACTCATCCAAACGCGCCTGCTTTACTTCCTGAGGTATTTCATCCGCATAATGCGCAGCCGCGTAAGTACCTTCTTCTTCCGAATATGCAAAAGCCCCCATTCTATCGAAACGCACCTTACGAACAAACTCTTTCAACTCTTCAAAATCCGCCTCTGTTTCTCCGGGATGCCCTACCATTAAAGTCGTACGCAAATGGATACCAGGCACTTCTTTGCGGAATTGTTCTATCAGTTGATAAGTTTCTTCCTGAGTTACATGACGACGCATTTTTTCCAACATCGGATTGCTAATATGCTGAAGAGCTATATCCATATACTTACACACATTAGAACGCTCACGCATCACCCGAAACAAATCTGTAGGAAAATGTGCGGGATAAGCATAATGTAAACGAATCCATTCTACCCCGGGAATTTCAGATATACGTTCTATAAGTTCAGGAAGCATTTGCTTCTTATACAGATCCACACCATAGTAAGTCAACTCCTGAGCAATTATCTGAAACTCTTTTACTCCCTTATTCACCAGGTAACGGACTTCATCCAAAATTTCCTCTACCGGTCGCGATACATGCCGCCCCGTAATAATCGGAATAGCACAATACGAACACTTCCGGTCGCATCCCTCCGATATTTTCAGGTATGCATAGTGTTTAGGAGTAGTGAGAGTACGCTCTATATGAAGTTCTTCGTGATAAGCTTTACCCAAATCCTGCAATAACTCCGCCCAGTTAAATTTACCATAAAACTTATCCACCTGCGGAATTTCAATCGCCAATTCTTTCAGATAGCGTTCAGAAAGACAGCCCATTACATATAACTTTTCCAGATTTCCTTCTTCCTTTGCCTGTGCAAATTCCAAGATCATATTAATGGACTCTTCTTTAGCATCGCCGATAAAACCACAAGTATTGATAACGGCAATCTCTCCTTTAGGCTTTTCCGTATCATGAGTCACGTGATATCCGGCTTCTTCCAACTGGCGCATCAAATGCTCCGAATCCACTAAATTCTTAGAACACCCTAAAGTTATGATATCAATCGTTTTCCGTTTCATGCATTCTCCCCAAACAACGAGTCAACAAATTCTTTCTTACGGAACACCTGTAGATCTTCCATACCTTCACCCAAGCCAATATACTTAACAGGTATCTTAAACTGATCAGAAATGCCGATAACAACTCCGCCTTTCGCCGTACCATCCAACTTAGTGATAGCCATTGCTGTTACTTCCGTAGCTAACGTAAATTGCTTAGCCTGCTCAAATGCATTCTGCCCAGTAGAACCATCCAGCACCAATAGAACTTCATTGGGAGCATCAGGAACCACTTTCTTCATTACATTTTTAATCTTAGTCAACTCATTCATCAAGCCAACCTTATTGTGAAGGCGGCCGGCAGTATCAATAATTACCACATCAGCATTATTAGCAACAGCAGAGCTTAATGTATCGTAGGCCACGGAAGCCGGATCAGCTCCCATCTTTTGTTTTACGACAGGTACTCCTACACGTCCACCCCAGATATCCAACTGTTCCACAGCTGCTGCACGGAAAGTATCCGCCGCTCCCAAATAAACGTTTTTACCTGCTTTCTTGAATTGGTAAGCTAACTTACCAATAGTAGTTGTTTTGCCAACGCCATTCACCCCTACTACCATAATTACGTAAGGTTTCTTCGCAATCGGTGCTTCAAAATCATCTACATCGTCCGAATTATTTTCCGTTAGCAAAGCAGCGATTTCATCGCGCAAGATAGTATTCAGTTCCTGCGCATTCATATATTTCTCAGATGCGGCACGCTTTTCTATACGTTGAATTATATTTAACGTCGTCTCTACCCCCACATCCGAAGTAATCAGCACTTCTTCCAGATTATCAAGCACTTCATCATCTACTTTCGACTTTCCTGCCACAGCACGGGCAATCTTTCCGAATACACTTTCTTTCGTCTTAGATAATCCTTTATCTAAAGTTTCCTTCTTTTCCTTTGAGAAAAAACTAAAAAATCCCATATCCTATTTTTTTGTACAATACATTATGCTACAAAGATATAACAAAGTAATGAAAGTACGGGGATAAAGTACAAAAAAAATCCCCTTACCGGAATACGATAAGAGGACTTTATAATCAAACGTCTTTCGACGGACTATCTTATTTCTTGAAAAAGTCTTGTACTTTTTCGTTCAATACCATTTGTTCATCAAAGATGTAAGCACCAGTCTTCGGAGACTTAACCATCTTGATAACCTTTGTATAAGCACGACCTTCTTTAGAACCTTCGTGCAAACTTGCTACAGTTTTCTTTGCCATGGGTTATACTTATTATTTAATTTCTTTATATCGGATTTCACATTCTGTGTCAATCACTATTCACGATTATGTTACTGTTCATGACCTTCACAATAACACGATTATACCTGCATATCTTTTCCAGACATGGATTACCATTCATTCCGCAGCCAATATTAGAGCCTGTTTGAACATCCATTGTCAGGCATTTTTCTTTTTCAGAACTCCCAGGAGCACTGCGGAAACAACAGTTCCCACTACCAGTGCACTCACATACTGCCCTGCATTTCCCATAACCGGAACCACGAAGATTCCACCGTGAGGTGCCATCAGGGTACAGCCAAATGCCATGGACATTGCACCTGCAAGACCAGATCCCACAATACATGCCGGAAGCACATGAAGCGGGTCGGCTGCTGCAAAAGGAATGGCTCCCTCTGTGATAAAGGCAAGTCCCATAATAAAGTTGGTAGGACCAGACTCCCTTTCTTCTTTCGTAAATCTGTCTTTAAAAAGAAGTGTAGCAAGTGCGATGGCGCATGGCGGAACCATACCACCAACCATAACAGCTGCCATAATATCATAGTTACCAGCTGCAATCGCTGCAGTACCAAATACATATGCTGCCTTGTTAAACGGACCACCCATGTCGATTGCCATCATTCCGCCAAGGATCAGTCCAAGAATGATCTTGCTGGAGCTTCCCATGGAGGTAAGTCCGTTATTCAGTGCTGTATTGATACCCCCCATGATGGGCTCTACAACAAACAGCATCAGAAGTCCCATGATCAGAATACCAACAACCGGATAAATCAGAACCGGCGCGATCTTCTCAAGAGCTTCCGGAAGCTTCTCACATACCTTACGAAGTCCCAGAATAATATATCCTGCTGCAAAACCAGCTACCAGAGCACCAAGGAAACCTGAAGTTCCGCTGTGTGCCATCATTCCACCCACAAAGCCAAGTGCAAGTGCCGGTCTGTCACCGATTGCCATGGCAATAAATCCTGCCAGAACCGGAAGCATAAAGCCAAATGCCACATCACCAATCTGCTTGAACATGGCTGCTGCCGGGGGGATGGTACCAAAATTAGCTCGCTCTGCCACATCCAGAGCATTCATATCAACCATAAGACCATCGATCAAAAAGGCAATGGCGATCAGAATACCACCGCCAACTACAAACGGAAGCATATGGGAAACACCATTCATCAGCTGGGTGTAAATCTTGTGTCCCACACTGCCGCCGGCCTTATTCTGACTCTGTGATGAGGCTGATGCATTTCCGCTGTGATAAACCGGTACGTTTCCAGACATGGCAAGCTCTACAAGCTCATCAGCCTTATTGATTCCATCAGAAACCTGACGCTGAATCACTTTCTTGCCATCGAAACGATCCATGGGAACCTGGGCATCGGCCGCAACGATAATGCAGTCTGCATCCTGAATCTCCTGCTCTGTAAGCACATTCTTGGCTCCGCCAGAGCCTCTTGTCTCAATTTTCACAAAACAGTTCTTCGCCTTGGCAGCCTTCTCAATTCCTTCTGCTGCCATGTAGGTGTGGGCAATTCCTGTAGGACAGGAAGTAACAGCCAGAATCTTAAACTGATCCGCTTCAGCCTCTCCCATATCGGCCAGACGCTCATCTACGCTCTTCTTCTCCTCATCTGCCTGATCAATGATCGCAAGAAATTCCTCTGGTGTCTTCGCTGCACGAAGGCTCTTGGTAAAGTCCTCATCCATCAGCATCATGGAAAGCTTGCTGAGCACGTCCAGATGAACATTATCCTCTGTATTCGGCGCAGCAATAAGAAACAGCAAGGTAACCGGCTCTCCGTCAAGAGAGTCAAAGTCAACCCCTCCCGGGATCACCATAGCGGCAAGTCCTGGTTTCTCTACTGCATCACATTTACCATGAGGAATGGCGATTCCCTCCCCGATTCCTGTAGTACTTTCTTCCTCTCTGGCATAGACCTGCTTACGGTACGCTTCCTCATCATTAATCTTGCCACTTCTGGTCATAAGGGAAACCGCTGCATCCAGAGTCTGAGACTTATCTGCTGGAGCAGCATTTAACGAAATACTTCTTACGTCCAGTAAATCTGTGATCCTCATTTCTTCCTTTCCTCCTGATCCTTTCCTGTGATCTGCTGATATACAGCTTCAATCTCTTCTCTGGTAGCAAGATTCTCAGAAAACGCACTGGCACTTCCAGCTGCGATTCCCATGTGGAACGCATATTCATAATCCTGCTTCTCCATATATCCTGCCATAAATCCGGCAACCATGGAGTCTCCGGCTCCAACACCATTGATCAGCTTGCCTTTCGGTGCAGGCTCCTCATAAACGTCTCCATTCTCAGCAATAAGGACCGCGCCTTCTCCTGCCATGGAGATCAGTACATTCACAGCTCCCATCTTCTGGAGTTTCTTACCATATGGGATCACGGACTGGCGGTCTTTCAGTTCCACACCGAAGATCTCACCAAGTTCATGATTATTTGGTTTGACCAAAAGTGGTTGATAATCCAAACTATCAATCAAGGTCTGTCCTTCAAAGTCACAAACCACTTGCGCCCCCGTCTGACGCGTCAAGGCAATCAAATCCTTATAAATAACATTGCCTAAGTTTTTAGCACTCGATCCCGCAAATACAACTGTATCCTCTGCTGTTAGACTTGAAAGGATAGCTTTCAACTCCTCCAGTTGATCTGCTTCAACAGTAGGACCAGTCCCATTGATTTCGGTTTCTTGGTCTGCTTTGATTTTGACATTGATACGCGTATCTTCTGCCACTTGAACAAATTGCGTTTCAATTTGTTCTTCAGCTAAAGTATCTGTGATAAATTTACCAGTAAAGCCTCCGATAAATCCAGTCGCTGTATTAGGAATACCCAAGCGTTTCAAGACACGACTGACATTGATTCCTTTCCCACCAGCAAACTTATCATCACTATCCATACGATTAACACTACCAACTTCTACTTTATCCAAACGGACAATGTAGTCAATAGATGGATTGAGTGTGACTGTATAAATCATACTTCTATTACCTCCGTTTTCTCTTTGATAGCTGACAAGAGCTCGTGACCCTTGCTTGTAATGACAATAGCACGTTTTATAGGAGCT
>OGXE01000599.1_pt1 | contig 33350 bp, 27 predicted proteins | sample 1576181 | NCBI WGS metagenome assembly OGXE01 (sample SAMEA3541478, study PRJEB24748) | human gut metagenome | biome: human gut; feature: human-associated habitat; material: faeces | place: China | collected 2012 | reverse complement strand
CGGGACATAGTACCTGATATTACACCGTAAGCGTTCCACATTTTTTAGTGTGGATTATCAGCGGAAGGAAAACCGGGAACGCTTGTACAGTACACTTGAATATCTTTCCGGTCTGGTGTTCTCCGCGCTCAAAGAGCACAATCAAACCATAGAGATAGCCCGTAATTTCAAGCAGAAAGGCATAGCGGATGATGTGATAGCAGAATGCACGGGTTTGTCTGTCGATGTGGTGAAAGGGCTTTAGATTGATCATTTGTCAAGTTTTCATACGGAGACAAAGGACAGCCCAGCCGCTTTTACCAAACAAGCGGGAAACTACATTATTAGAGATTGAGCGTTTGAGGCAGTCATAAAACAGCAGGCATAAGACAGATACCACTGTACTGCTATCTGATTAATATATAGCATGATACAAGTTGCTATATTCTCAAAGTATTCTCATGCCTTTGAGAAAAAATTCTCACCCCAGTGAGAAAAAGTTCTCATGCCTTTGAGAATTATTTCTCAATGCGATGAGAAAATGTTCTCACAGGCATGAGAATAAAAGCGTTTATACTAACCTGCCAACGGTTAACTGCCTTTCTTCTTATCTCCGGATTTAATTGACAAGATTTAAAAAGCAACTTAATATATCACATGATCGGGAATTTCAGAGAATAACTCATTTCAAACAAATAAAAAGGCGTGCCTGCTTAAAAAGCAATACACGCCCTTCCTTTCATACACAAACATTGAATTTATCCAGTTTCAGGTGTTCGTCAATATACCGAATGCCGTCCACCTCAAAAAGTCCTCGTAAGAGAGTATGGTTCAGCGCCTGCTGAACAACATACGGAGTACCTTGCAGGCAACTCTGATAAATAACCTCCTGCAAATCTGCCGCAAAGCGATCCGGATCGACTCCCGGAAGCAGGTAACCACAGATTTTACAATGCGTCAGTACGTCGATAAACTGCTGCAACCAGAAGGCCTCTTCCCGTTTGAAGGAAGCGCTGTAATCTTCGTTCGCGGCGATATCCAGCAATAAAGTCTTTCCTAACGAATGCAATAGCGTGAGATACCCGTTCACTGTGGCAAAAAGCACCTGCATACACGAACTGTCCATCCGCATCTGACTTTGTTTCAGACAACTTCTGATCCCGTTGGTGAAATCAGAAAGACAGATGCGGAACAGACAAGTCTTACTGGGGAACAGCTTGTAAAGCGTACGCTTCGACATCTTCATCCCCTTGGCTATGTCATCCATGGTCAGTCCGTCAGCACCGTGCAGATACATCTCGTGTTTGGTGTATTCGATTATCTGACACCGTACTTTTTCAGGATTCATACTATCCTCCTACATCCGGCCTCCGCCCAAAGCCTGATACAGTGTAATCACGCCCTGGATTTCGGTAAAGCGATTGGCTACCTGTGAAAGTCTGGCGTTCAGCAATGTCTGCTGTGCGGTCAGTACTTCCAGATAAGTAGTATTATTACTATGTTCCATCAACAGACTAGTGCTTCTGGCAGCAGTCTGCAAAGAGGTGATCTGCTTATCGTAGAAAGCGGATTTCTCACGGGCCGTCTGATATTGCACCAGTGCCTCGTTTACTTCCACACCTGCGTTCAGCAATGTCTGTTCAAAGCTGAGGCGGGCTTCTTCCTGCTGTGCCTTCGCTATTTTCAGCTGGGCGATATTCACTCCCTTGTTAAATAAAGGTTGCGTCAGTGAAGCTACGGCAGAAGCAACGAACTTGCCCGGATTGATGATCATGCTACCGGCACTGTTTGTCCATCCGGCACTCCCGCTCAGCGTGATGGAAGGATAGAAAGCGGCACGGGCAGCATTCGTCGTATAGAACGCCTGCGCTAAAGAGAACTCCGCGCTACGTACATCCGGACGGTTGGAAAGCATCTGCAAAGGAATCCCTACGGAGAAGTCTTCCGGCAACTGCTGGTTTTCCAGTTTGCCACGTTGCATCTTGTGAGGTGTTTCCGCCAGCAACAAAGCCATTGAGTTCTCCGTCTGATTGATTTGTTCTTTCAGGTCGAGCACTGCCGTACATATATTATAATAGGTGGCTTCCGTCTGAGCCAGTCCGGCTTCGGTCATCATACCGGCCTTCTTCATGGCACGGGCTGTCCGCACGCTCTCTTTCCATGCCGCTTCGGTGGACACGGAAATCTCATATTGAGCGTCGAGCATCAGCAAGGTATAATAAGTATTTGCCACGGCAGACACCAATTGCGTCTTCACCGCCTGTTCATACTCCTTGCTCTGCTCATAGGGCGCTTTTGCCCGACGTTTGGCCGTGGTCACCTTTCCGAAGATATCCAGTTCCCATGAGGCAGTCACCGGCAATGAGTAGGTCTGTGTCGCTTTGCCACGGTCGAAGCTGCTCACAGCTCCTTCCGGTGCGAGAAACAAAGAGGGCAGATAAGAAAGCTTGGACGTCAGCAACGAAGCCTCCGCTTCTTTCACACGGAGATGCGCTGTCTGCATATCTGTATTCCGTACCAAAGCCGAATCGATCAAATTCTGCAAATACAAGTCAGTAAAGACCTCTCTCCACGAGAGATTACCGAAGTTCGCCGTATCGGCGGAAGCGACGGTCTCGCTTCCATAAAGTCCTTCGGGGACTTCCGATACAGGTTTGTATTTATTGTAGATACCGCAACTGCTCAACACGAGCGTTGCTGCGGATAAGATTAATATTTTCTTCATCATCAATTATTTTTTTCCTGCTTTAGATTTTTCTTCTTCACTCACCTTGATTTCTTCCTCGATCTGCCAGTCTTCCGTAGGTCTGCTCTGCACAGGGCGTAAGCGTTCCTGCAACCACTGGAAAGCGATAAATAAAGTAGGCACGATGAAAAGTAATGCCAGCGTACCGATCGTCATACCACCGACTACACCCGTACCCAGCGAACGGTTACCATTGGCTCCTACACCGCTGGACAACATCAATGGGAACAGACCGAAAATCATCGTCAGCGCTGTCATCAAAATCGGACGCAGACGGGCTTTGGCTGCACTTACCGCAGAAGCGATCAGTCCCATGCCTGCCTTACGGCGTTCTGCAGCGTATTCGGTCAACAGGATGGCTGTCTTTGCCAACAGACCGATCAACATAATCAAACCTGTCTGCAAGTAAATGTTATTCTCCAGTCCGAACATCCATGCGAAGAGGAAACTTCCCATCAATCCGCAAGGCACACTCAGAAGCACGGCGAACGGAATGATAAAGCTCTCGTACAATGCACTCAGAATCAGATAAATCATCAGGAAGCAGATACCAAAGATGATCATAGTCGTACCGCTTTGCTGATTTTCCTCACGGGTGATGCCTCCGTAATCATAGCCATATCCCTTGGGAAGAGACTGTACGGCTGTTTCCTGTACGGCCTTGATAGCGTCTCCCGTACTATATCCGTCTGCCGGCATCGCATTCACAGCGATGGAATTGTACATATTGAAACGGCTCAGCGACTCTGCACCATAGCTGCGTGTCAACGTTACGAACTGGCTCAGCGGAGCCATCTCTCCGTTCGACATACGTACGAAAGCATTGTCCAGTGAGGTTTCGTCCAGACGGAATTGCGGGTCTGCCTGAATCATGACTCTGTATACTTTAGAGAAACGGTTGAAGTTGGACACGTACTGACCGCCATAATAACCGGACAATGTGCTCAATACCGCATCCGGTGTAATGCCTGCGCGTTTACACTTGGCTGCATCCACCTCTACCGTCCATTGCGGATAGCGCACGTCGAACGTAGAATATGCCATCGCTATTTCCGGACGCTGGTTCAATACCCCCAGATATTGCTGGGTAGTGGTAAAAAATTCGTTGATATCACCGCCCATCTTATCCTGCATATGGAGTTCCAGCGCATTACCCATACCGTAACCCGGAATCATACCCGGCGAAATAGCGAAGACACTGGCATCCTTGATATCGGCCGTACGACCGTACACCTGACCGATGACTGCCTGCACATTATCCTCATCATTCGGACGTTCGTCCCACGGTTTCAGCTTCAGAATCAACATACCGAACGAGCTTCCCTGTCCTGCCAGCAATCCGTAGCCGGCCACTTTCTGCACATGCTTAATCTGCGGAATATCCATCAGACGCTTTTCGATGCGTTCCATCACTTCGTCGGTCGTAGTCAGCGAACTACCGGCCGCCGTACTTACATTGACGAATACCACACCCTGGTCTTCGTCCGGCACCAGACTGGTCTTTGTCGTATTCATCAGGAATACAAGCAACACTACGGAGCAAACGAGCAGCGACCATGCCAGCCATCTGCGTTTGATAAAGATCAGTACCACATTCTTGTATTTCTCTATTAGAATATCGAAAGCCGAATTGAATGCTTTACGGAAACGTGCCGCAAAGTTATTCTTCTGCGTACCGTCTTCATTGATATAGGGTTTCAGCAGCAACGCACACAATGCCGGACTCAGCGTCAACGCATTAATAGCGGAAATACCAACGGCAACCGCCATCGTCAGACCAAACTGGGTATAGAACGTACCGGAAGTACCGCCCATGAAGGATACCGGAATAAATACTGCCATAAACACCAGCGAAGAGGTGATAACAGCATTACTGATACCTTTCATTGCATCGATACTTGCCATATAGGACGACCTGTACCCCACGTCGAAGCGTGCCTGCACCGCCTCGACGACAATAATGGCGTCGTCCACCACCGTACCGATGACGAGCACGAGCGCAAACAGCGTGAGCAGATTGATACTGAATCCTGCCAGCGCCATGAAAGCAAACGTACCGATGAGCGAAACAATGACTCCCACCAAAGGAATCAGCGTAGAACGGAAGTCCTGCAAGAACACATATACTACAAGGATAACCAAGATAATCGCCTCGATCAACGTCTTCACCACCTCATGGATAGAAGCGAACAGGAAGTCGTTCGAACTCATGATCTGCGTCAGTTCCACTCCTTTCGGAAGGTCTTTGCGGACTTCTTCAAGTAGTTCATCAATATTCTGATTGACTTCGGTCGCATTGGAACCTGCCGTCTGGAACACCATACACGAAACGCCCGGATGACCGTCCATTCCACCGTGATAAGCATAGCTATCCTGTCCCAACTGTACCTCGGCGATGTCTTTCAACTTCAAGACCTCACCATTGTCCGTAGAACGAATGACAATATCTCCAAATTCTTCCGGAGTGATCAGACGTCCTTTATATTTCATTGTATACTGATAGGTTTCGTTCGAGTTTTCACCGAATGAACCGGTAGCCGATTCGATATTCTGCTCGGCTAGCACACCGGTGATGTCCGACGGAATCAGTTTGTACTGAGCCATCACGTCCGGCTTCATCCATACACGCATACTATATTCACCTCCCATAATCATCAGGTCACCTACCCCCGAGATACGAAGAATCTGCGGTTTGATATTGATACTGATATAGTTGGAGAGGAAGTTTTCATCGTAGCTATCGTCCGGACTGGAGAGCGAGAACATCTGCAGGATACTCGTCTGACGTTTGGAAGTAGTCACACCGACCTGCGTTACTTCTGCCGGAAGCTGTCCCGTCGCTCTCGACACACGGTTCTGTACGTTGACCGCTGCCATGTCCGGGTCTGTTCCCTGCTTGAAGTACACGGTGATACTCACTGTACCGGCATTGGTGGCGGTAGAAGTCATGTAAGTCATGTCTTCCACACCATTGATCGCTTCTTCCAAAGGAGCAATCACACTCTTCTGCAAAGTTTCCGCACTGGCGCCATAATAGGTGGTACTCACCATAATGGTTGGCGGAGCAATATCGGGATATTGTTCGACGGGCAGACTGAACAGCCCGATGATACCCACAACGACAATCGTAATAGAGATGACTGCCGATAATACGGGGCGTTCAATAAAGGTTCTTAAATTCATGGATGATTCCTCCTTTGTTTAATTTTCAGTAGTTGTCGTAGATGCCTGGGCAGTCTTTGCCTTAATCGGAGTACCTTCACGAAGCAATCCTACGCCTTCGGCCACAATCACATCTCCCGGTACCAGCCCTTCATCTACAATAAATTCCCGACCGCCGTTGACGCGAGTCACCTGTACCGGGTTTGATTGAGCTTTACCGTCCACTACTTTATATACATATCTCTTATCCTGTATCTCGAAAGTAGCTCCTTGCGGGATCACCAAAGCTCCCGTTTTCTGTACCGGAATCACTACGTTACCCGCACCGCCGCTGTGCAGCAATCCGTCCTTATTGGGGAAAACGGCACGCAGGCTGACAGTACCCGTCGAACGGTCAATGACTCCACTGATAGACTCGATCTGTCCCTGTTCGGGATAAGCCGATTTATCGTTCAGCTGCAAGTCGATGGCGGGCATACTTTTCAGCGCCTCGTCTTTAGAGCCATACTGGCGAATCAATCCCAGCAACTGGTTTTCCGTCATCGAGAAGTAAACGTACATATCCGAATTGTCGGAAACGGTGGTCAGCGGTTCGGGGATACTGGAACTTACCAACGCACCTACGCGATAAGGCAATGTACCTACCACTCCGTCTGCCGGACTCTTCACTACCGTATAAGAAAGGTTATTACGGGCGCTCACTTCTTGTGCCTTGGCCTGCGCCAGTTGCGCTTTGGCAGCCAGAAGAGAATTTTTTGCCGTACTCAGATCGAAAGCGGAAACTACATTCTCCTTATACAGTTCCTCTTTGCTGTCGTAAGTCAACTGTGCCGTTGCCAGAGACGCTTTGGCTGACTCCACATTCGCCACTGCCGTCTGCAGGGCTGCCTCATACGGCACTTGGTCGATGATGAACAGCGTCTGTCCGCTCTTCACCCGCTGTCCTTCGGTGACACTGACTTTTGTCAGCGTACCGCCTACCTGTGGATAAATATCGATGTCCTGACGTCCGCGGATAGTCGCCGAATAGGCACTCGAAATCATCCGGTCGGTCGGAGAGACGGTCATAACTTCATATCCTGTTTCCATTTGTGTGGGTGGAGCTTGCTTACAACCTGCAGCAGCAACCAGACAGCCGAGCAATAATAGCCCTTGCTTCATTTTACATACCTTTTTACTCATTGTGTTACCTATTAAAATTTTTGATCGCGGCAAAGGTAGACTCTTTTCACCATAGAAAACTGGTCATAGTGTTTAGAGTTTTGTTCATTTTCGGAACAATATGAGCGATATTTAGTGAAAAAGTCCTATTTTTGCCCACTAAATAAGAATAGTTATGATACAGAGAAACTCTACCCTTGCCGTTCTCCGGGAATCATTTGTTGCCGGAAGCGATGAGAATTTGTCACCTATCATGCATCACCTCTGGAAAATGGAAGGGGGTGCCATCTATTTCTGCCGCAGCGGATGGGCACACGTCACCATCGATCTGAAAGAGTACGAAATCGTCAAAAACACTCAGGTGGTACTACTGCCGGGAAGCATTATCCGCATCAACGGAAGCAGCAGTGACTTCACAGCCTCCTTTTTCGGATTTCCAAAGGATATGTTTCGGGAAGCCTGCCTGCGGTTAGAACCGACCTTCTTCCGCTTTATGAAGGAAAGACCGTGCTATGTACTTCCCGATAAGGATACCGGAGCTATCAACGGATTGATACAGGCGACAACTGCTATTTATAATGATCGCGAGAACCGCTTCCGCAATCAGATAGCCAAGAATCATCTCCAGTCTTTCATGCTGGACATTTACGATAAATGCTACCGCTACTTCGACAAACAGGAAATAGAAGGGGGAAGCCGGCAGGACGAAATCTTCAAGAAGTTTGTCGCATTGGTGCACGAAAACTGCATTTCACAACGAGAAGTTAATTTCTACGCCAACGAACTTTGTATTTCTACCAAATACCTGACAGGTATCTGCCGCAGTGTGACCGGAGATTCCGCAAAGAAGATCATCGATGATTTCGCTATCCTCGAAATCAAGGTACTGCTCCAGTCCACGGAGCTGACAATGCAGGATATAGCCGACCGGCTCGGTTTCCCGGACCAGTCGTACTTAGGAAGATATTTCAAACGGCACGAAGGAATGTCGCCCAGAGAATATCAAAACAGATATGTCATATAGTATATGCTAAATACGGCATAGTGCAACTTTCGACCCCGTTCGCTTCACAGCCCACAAGGCGCAAAGGAGCGAGCAAACGGCGCAAATCACAAAGGTCACCCCGGTGGATATGAGGATATCTCCCAGTCCTACCAGCGGAGAGACGATGCCTCCGGATGCAAAACAGAGTGCACCCAGCAGAGCAGAAGCAGCTCCCGCATACCGACGTTCGCAATCCATCGCCAGAGTGGTGGAAGACGTGAAAGTCAGTCCCATCATGAAGAGCAACGCAAACATAAGCAGTTCGTATGTCCAGAAGCCACAGCCGCTATAAAGTGCCGCCATCTGAAGGACTGCGAACACCAGCATCCCAATGCATCCGGTCAGCGTTCCGTTCTCGGTGCGGCGAAATTTCACCGATAGGGCGGCAGCCACTCCGATAGCCACTGCATTTACCGCAAAGCAGATGCTGAAGGCAAAAGGAGAAAACCCGTAATGCTGCTGAATGATAAAGGGGGAAGAAGCGATATAGGCAAACAGGATTCCCTGTGCGAAAGCCAGTTGAAATACATAAAGCATATAACGGCGGTTGTGAACGATGATGCCGAAACTGCGGAACGTTGCCCATACACCTGTCTTCGAACGTTTCTCGGCCGGCAATGACTCTTTGAAGCGGATACATCCGATGCCCAGCAAAATGCCGATGAACAGCAGAATCATAAAAATTCCCTGCCAGCCTACGCTCCCTGTCAGCAAACCTCCGATGACCGGAGCAGCCACCGGCGCCACTCCATTGATTGCTCCGATCACAGCCAGCATCTTAGCCAGTTCTTTTCCCGAAAACTTGTCTGTCGCCACCGAACGGGAAATCACAATTCCCCCTGCCCCGGCTATACCTTGTATCAACCGCAAAGTGACAAACGAATAAATGTCCGGTGCAAAAAGACAAAACAGCGTGGACACGATAAATAATAGCATCGAAACCAGTAATAACGGACGCCTGCCGTACTTATCGCTAAGCGGACCAAAAAAGATTTGCCCCAGCGCCAGTCCGATCATGCTCGTAGTCAGTCCCATCTGCACCATTGGCAAACTGGCAGAAAAATAGTCTGCCATGGCTGGCAGACTAGGTAAATACATATCCGTCACAAAAGGACCGAACGCTGATAACATACCTAGCAGTATCAGCAAAAACACCTTTGAGTTCTCCTTATTTATTGCATTCATAATCAATTGTTTTTTATTCCGGAGGCAAAGGTATAGCATTTGTTGCGTACGTCTATAGACCAAATCAGAACAAAACCGGACTATTTCAGAACAAAGACATAATATGTACTTCATCAAAGGTATCCGGTCGGACCGATGATTGGATATCTTCCCTCCGTTTCTTCGACCTATTCTCCCATACAGAATCGTTAAAAAATATTATATTTGCGTATATACAAAGTCACAACTTACCTGATATTTTTCATAATTTTGCAAACCGAAAAATAGAAAACAGGTATCAGGATGAAACTAAAATATTATCAAACAGCCGTTCGTTATAAGAATAAAATGGATGATTTCCACGGTTGGGGTGTGGCTGCACAGATTTGATAATTCTCATAAAACGACTCGCCACGACGCGAAACGATAACTCCTTCTCAGGGAGTCCCGTGATATAGGACCGTATATTTATCATTATCAATTTAATTTCTTTTTCACTTTATGAGCAAAAAAAGATGGCTCATAGTGCCGCTTTGTGCAGTACTGTGCAGCCAGGGACTATTTGCCCAGACGCCTGGCAGGAAAGTTCTGGGTATTAATGAAATGTTCCGTCTGGCAGACGAGAACAGTCAGAGTATTCAAACGTATAAAACCGGAAAAGAAGCAGCGGATGAAGCATTGAAAGCCGCCAAGTCACAACGATTGCCGGACATTGGCGCCTCACTCTCGTTCAGCTATCTGGGCGACGGGTATCTGTGGGACCGTGACTTCAAAAACGGCCAGAACATCCCTATGCCCCACTTCGGCAATAACTTCGCTCTGGAAGCCCAACAGGTTATTTACGCCGGCGGAGCTATCAACAGCACTCCCTGGATGGCGTCGCTCAGTTGTTTGCGGATTCCTTCGGTGGTCAGCGTGCCGTTGATGTGCCAGAACGGCTGCGGACGGTAGATGTCCGACGGGTCGGCGAACTCTTTTTCCCAGGTTTCGCGCTGACCGGCTCCGCGGCATCCGCATACGGCGAGCACCGTCCCGTGTATGAGCAGTTTTCGGAATGTTTTTTTCATTTGCAGAATGATTAACGAACGCTTACAAATATAAAGATATGTGTAAGATATTAAAATTTTTTCCGGCGGATCAGGCTTCCGACCAGAAACAGCAGCAACGCGGCGGCGGCGGCCAACGCTATCTGCCACGAATCGTTCCACGAAAAGGTAATCATGCGCCGTTTCAGAATGGCCGTCAGCAGGAATAGCAGTGCCATTCCCCAGAAATTACGGAAATCGCCGCGCAGAATGGCCAGAAACGAGAATTTTCGCGTCCGGTACCGTTTGCCTCTGCGGTTCGGGATCAGCGCGGGGGTCTGTTTGCACCAGATGCGGAAATCTTCGCCGTACTTGTGCAACATCAGTTCCTCTTCGCGGCTCAGGACGATCAGGTAGCAGGCGACGTATGCGGCTGTCGCGGCGACGATAAACCAGTTGACGCCCACGAACAGGATAAAGCCGAACCAGACCAGAAAGTTGCCCGTATAGAGCGGATACCGCATTCGGGCATAGATGCCCTCGGTCGGGAAGACGGCAGGGCCGTTTTCGGCCGTTTCGGCATTTTTTCGCGCCAGCGGAGCCGATGTTCCGAGCGCGCGGGCGCGGATCAGGAATCCCCACAGCGACACCAAGTTCGGCAAGACCGAGAGCGGCAACGTATGGCTCGACCCGCGTTATACGTCGCCTTACAAGTTCTACCAGTTCTGGCTCAACACCAGCGACGAGGACGCCAAGCGCTACATCAAGATCTTCACGCTGCTCGATAAACAGACCATCGACGACCTGATCGCCGAACACGACGCAGCCCCTCACCTGCGAATCCTGCAAAAACGGCTGGCGCAGGAGGTTACCGTGATGATCCACTCTCAGGAGGAGTACGAAAAAGCGGTCGAGGCATCGAACATTCTCTTCGGCGGGGCTACCTCCGAAGCGCTTCGCAAACTCGACGAACAGACCCTGCTGCAGGTTTTCGAAGGAGTCCCGCAATACAAAATCGCCCGTGCGGAACTGATCGGGCTGCCCTTCATCGAGCTGTGCGCCGAGCGGAGCGATATCTTCCCCTCGAAGGGCGAATGCCGCAAGATGGTACAGGCCGGCGGCGTGAGCCTCAACAAGGAGAAGGTGGCCGACCCCATGCGTGCAATCGCCGAAAGCGACCTGATCGACGGGAAATACCTGCTCGTACAGAAAGGCAAGAAAAACTACTACCTGGTAATCGCCGAATAAGATGGAATACCGTATCGTTTTGAACCGGATGGAGTTCCGGGCTTTCCACGGCTGTTACGACCTGGAACAGCAAGTGGGCAACCGCTTCACGGTCGATCTGGAGATCACGGCCGAGCTGGGGGAAGTGGCGAGCGAGGACTGCGTGGAAAAAGCGGTCAATTACCTGTTGGTTTACGAAACCGTACGCGAACAGATGCGCGTCACCCAGCGCACGATCGAACGCGTGTCGATGAACATCATGGATGCCCTCTATGCCCGGTTTCCGCAAATCCGCCATATCCGCTGTACGGTTTCGAAGCTGGCGCCCCCGCTGGGCGGGAAGCTCGAAAAAGTGAGCGTCGTGCTGGAGAAATAAACCACACTGCGACAACGAATAAAGCGAGAGGAATCGATTCCTCTCGCTTTATTTTTCTTCCCGACGGAATAATCACAACCGCTCGAAAACGATCCGTCCGTAATACTTTACCGAGCCTGCTTCTGTTGCGAGAACCTTCCACACCATTCGCCGCTCGCAAATTTCCGACACCGTAAGCCGTGCCGGAATAAATCCGTAATCCACAGTTATCCGTCTTCCTGTCAGACTCCAGGCAAAATGCTCCCCGTTATCGGCCACACCCCGTCCATCGTGTTCGAAAGTCATAATCCCCAAATACATGGGCACATCACAGGCTCCATCGTCGTCCGAATCATCCCAATCGTAATCCGGCTCCTCGACCGCACGCCACCTACCCAAGATATTTTCGGCATCGATCGCTTCCTCCCGGATGCCCTTGTCACATGCGAAAAGTGCCAACGAGAGCAAAGCAAACAATGTAACAAGACACAGATAAAATCTTCGCCCCCTCTATATAATACAGACAATAAATAACGTCCGATCGACAAATTCTCCGAAGGGGCCTGAAATTCCCCCGTCGCTCTTCTTTGCGTTACGCCACCGAGCAGGGGATTCCCAGCGCCTCGACCCGGGCAGCGATCGCCTGCAAATCTTCGCGGGGGACTTTCTGCAAGGTTTTGCACGGAGTGTCGCGGTCGAGCGAATAGACCATCACCTGACGGGGCCGGATCTCTTCGACCAGCTTCAACCAGGCCGCGACCTCCCGCTCGGTCGTGTTGTCCACCGTACGGCCCTCGCACTCGCCCCGCAGGAACATCGTCTGCAGGATCATCTGCCCGTCGAACAGTTTCATGTTCTTCACCACCTCGGCCACCGAATAGGTCCCGCACGGGTTATTGATGAGCCGAACCGTATCGTCGAAAGCGGAATCGAGTTTCAGGATGTTGTTATCGACCCGGCGCAAGGCCCGGCGCACGCTCTCGCGGCCGATCTGCGTCGCATTGCTCAACACCGAAATCCGCGCCGAAGGGCAAATTTCGTCCCGCAAGACGATCGTATCGTCGATGATCGCCTCGAAATCGGGGTGCATCGTCGGCTCGCCGTTACCGGCGAAAGTAATCACGTCGGGAGGCGTACCTTCGGAAACCATCTGACGCAAGGTCGCTCCGAGCATGGTACGCACGTCCTCGCGCGAATTGAACCGGCGGGCGCCCGGATGTTCGGCATTCCAGCCGCATTCGCAATAAATGCAATCGAAGCTACACAACTTCGATTGAGTGGGTAACAGATTGACACCCAATGACAGACCCAATCTGCGGGAATGGATCGGGCCGAAAATAATATCGCTATACAGTGCAGTCATATTGACAAAATTAGAAAATATTCTCTTCTTTGCACAAATATTGCTCCCTTTTTATACGTTAATAGAAAAACGGCATGCAACGGGACCTCCGAAAAACGAATTCGGTCCGAATCGGGAACACGATCGGCCCAAGGCCCCGACGCATGAATCGTCCAACCGAAAACCAATGAAACGACACCTTATGAAGCATAAATTCGGCTTACTTCCCAAAGTGCTCCTGGCTATCGCGCTGGGCATCGTATTCGGCCTCTTCGTTCCCGAGTGGTTCACCCGAATCGCATTGACCTTCAACAACATTTTCGGCAATTTTCTGAACTTCGTCATCCCGCTGCTGATCCTGGGCCTCGTGGCTCCGGGCATCGCCGACCTGGGCAGCAAGGCAGGACGGCTGCTGGTAATCACCGCAGCCCTGGCCTATGCCTTTACCCTGTTTTCGGGATTCGGAACTTTCTTCACAAGCCTCGGGGTCTTACCCCGGCTGCTAGGCGGCACGGAGATGAGCGCCCCGGGAGAAACCGCCGCAACACCCCTGCAACCGTTCTTCACGGTCGAAATGCCCCCGTTGATGGGCGTGATGACCGCCCTCATTCTCGCCTTCGTGCTGGGACTGGGCATGGCTTACATCCACAGCGACAAGCTCAAGGGCATGATGGATGATTTCAAACTCATCATCGAGCGCGTCATCTCGAAGGTCATCATCCCGCTGCTGCCCTTCTACATCTTCGGCATCTTCCTCTCGATGACTCAGTCGGGGCAGGTATCGGGTATTCTGGGCATTTTCCTCAAGTTGATCGTGATTATCTTCGTGATGACGGTCGTCCTGCTGCTGATCCAGTTCTCGATCGCAGGCCTCGTGGCAAGGCAGAATCCGTTGAAGATGCTCCGCACGATGATGACCGCCTACATGACGGCCCTCGGTACGCAATCGTCGGCAGCCACGATCCCCGTGACGCTGGCACAGACGGTCAAAATCGGCGTCCGCCCCGAAGTGGCGGGATTCGTCGTCCCGCTCTGCGCCACGATCCACCTCTCGGGTTCGATGATGAAGATCGTCGCCTGCTCGCTCGCGGTGATGATGCTCTCCGGACTGGACGTTTCGATGGGCACCTACTCGGGTTTCATCCTGCTGCTGGGCATTACGATGATCGCCGCACCGGGCGTACCGGGCGGAGCCATCATGGCTGCGATCGGATTGCTGGAGTCGATGCTCGGGTTCGACGAAAATATGATCGGACTGATGATCGCCACCTACATTGCCATGGACAGTTTCGGTACGGCGACCAACGTAACGGGCGACGGTGCGATCGCGGTGATCGTAAACGCCATCGACAGCCGAATGATTCGCCGGGAAAAACGATAAACCTACTGTTAATATTTTCACATTCGAAAAAAATCTTTAACTTTGCGAGCATCGTTCATAAACGAACAACCGCTGTCAAGTGAAATAAGAGGATTAATTTAAATCAATAATTATGGCTAAAATCAATTTGAAACAGTACGGCATCACGGGTACTACGGAAGTAATCTACAACCCGTCGTACGACGAACTCTACCGCGAGGAGACCCGCAAGGGCCTGCGCGGTTATGAAAAGGGTCAGGTAACCGAAATGGGTGCCGTGAACGTGATGACCGGCGTTTACACGGGTCGTTCCCCGAAAGACAAGTTCTTCGTCATGGACGAAACCACCAAAGATACTATTTGGTGGACCTCGCCCGAATACAAGAACGACAACAAACCGGTGACGAAGAAGACCTGGAAGGAGCTGAAAAAGATCGCTGTCGAAGAGTTGTCGAACAAGAAGCTCTTCGTCGTGGACACGTTCTGCGGAGCCAACGAGAACACCCGTCTGAAGATCCGCTTCATCATGGAGGTCGCCTGGCAGGCGCATTTCGTGAAAAACATGTTCATCCGCCCGACGGACGAGGAGCTGGAGAAGTACGGCGAACCCGATTTCGTGGTGCTGAACGCCTCGAAAGCCAAAGTCAAGAACTACAAGGAACTCGGACTCAACTCGGAAACGGCGGTCGTGTTCAACCTCACCGAAAAAATGCAGGTAATCATCAACACCTGGTACGGCGGCGAAATGAAGAAGGGTATGTTCTCCTACATGAACTACCTGCTGCCGCTGAAGGGCATCGCGTCGATGCACTGCTCGGCCAACACCGACAAGGAGGGCAAGAACACCGCCATCTTCTTCGGTCTGTCGGGAACGGGCAAAACCACCCTTTCGACCGACCCGAAGCGCGAGCTGATCGGCGACGACGAGCACGGTTGGGACGACGACGGCGTCTTCAACTTCGAGGGCGGATGCTATGCCAAAGTCATCAACCTCTCGAAAGAGAACGAGCCCGATATCTGGAACGCGATCCGCCCCAACGCCCTGCTGGAGAACGTTACGGTGGACAAGAAAGGTAAGATCGACTTCGCGGACAAGTCCGTGACGGAGAACACCCGCGTATCGTACCCGATCTTCCACATCGACAATATCGTGAAGCCCGTATCGAAGGCCCCGGCTGCCAAGAAGGTGATCTTCCTTTCGGCCGACGCCTTCGGCGTACTGCCCCCGGTTTCGATCCTGACGCCGGAACAGACCAAATACTACTTCCTCTCGGGCTTCACCGCCAAGTTGGCCGGTACCGAGCGCGGTATCACCGAGCCGACGCCGACCTTCTCGGCTTGCTTCGGTGCGGCGTTCCTCTCGCTGCATCCGACCAAGTACGGTGAGGAATTGGTAAAACGCATGAAGCAATCGGGCGCTACGGCTTACCTCGTCAATACGGGCTGGAACGGTACGGGCAAACGAATCTCGATCAAAGATACGCGCGGCATCATCGACGCCATCCTGGACGGTTCGATCGACAAGGCCCCGACCAAGACGCTGCCGGTATTCGATTTCAAGATCCCGACTGCACTTCCGGGCGTGGATCCCAAGATTCTCGATCCGCGCGACACGTACAAGAACGCGAAGGAGTGGGACGAGAAGGCGGCAGATCTGGCCGGTCGTTTCATCAAGAACTTCGAGAAGTTCACCGGCAACGCCGAAGGCAAGAAACTCGTAGCTGCAGGTCCGCACCTCAAATAAGACGACGAGCCGACAAGCTATTTTCACAAAGAGAACGGTCCGGGGCTAACGCCCGGACCGTTCTCTTTGTCGCTCGACCGCACGATCACTCCTTCGGCAACCTATATTCGGACAGCCCTGCCCTACAAGCGGTATCGTGGAACACTATTTGCAACACCTTCTTATAATCAATCCATTATATTATGAAAAAAGCAATCCACAGAGCCGGCACACGAGGTCATTCCGACCACGGTTGGCTCGACAGCTACCATACGTTCAGTTTTGCTGACTACCACGATCCCGAGCGCATCCATTTCGGCGCATTGCGCGTACTCAACGACGATACCGTAGCCGGAGGAGAGGGTTTCGGCGCACATCCCCACGACAACATGGAGATCGTTTCCATCCCGCTCGAGGGCGAACTACGACATCAGGACAGCATGGGACATACTTCGGTGCTGCGCACCGGGGAAATCCAGGTAATGACGGCCGGAACGGGAATCATCCACAGCGAATTCAACAACAGCCCCGACCGTCCCGTCAAATTCCTCCAGATATGGGTATTCCCGGATCGACGCGGACTTCCGACCCGTTACGAGGAGATCACGCTCGCTCCGGCACGCACCAATGAGCTGCGCACGATCGTGGCTCCCGAAGGCAATGGTTCCGAGCATACGGCTTGGATTCATCAGTCGGCCTGGTTCCACACCCTGAACCTGGAGAAAGATACCTATGAATACGCCATGCGCCGGGAAGGAAACGGTCTTTACGTCTTCGTCCTCGAAGGCGACGTAACGGTCGAGAACGAAAAGCTGGCCTCCCGGGACGGCATGGGCATTTGGGAGCAGAACGACATCACCCTCCATACGGACGGGAAAGCCAGCCTGCTTCTGATCGAGGTACCGATGCGGTAATTACCCCAACCTTTCCCAAGAAAAATAGCGGCACTTCTTGGTGCCGCTATTTTTTAATTCATCCGCCCATTCGGATCAGAAAAACTTGACTTCCCGGCCTTCGATAGCCGTAAGCAGATTATTGGCCGCCGACGAAGCTCCGATACGGAACAATTCGGGCGTAAGCCACTCCTTACCCAGAATCTCCTCGACGATCGTATAATACAATGCAGCATCTTCGGCACTCCGGACACCGCCGGCCGGCTTGAAGCCCACCTTACGTCCCGTTTTCCGATAGTAATCCCGGATCGCCTGGCACATCACCACAGCCGCTTCGGGCGTGGCAGACACGTCGATCTTGCCGGTCGAAGTCTTGACGAAATCGGCCCCGGCGAACATCGAAAGCAACGAAGCCTTGCGGATCAGATCGGGGGTTTTCAAAGCTCCGGACTCGATAATGACCTTTAGCACGACCTCGGGACTCATCTCGGCACGAATCACCTCGACCTCGTTAGCGACTTCGTCGTAATGCCCTTCCAACATCTTACCCACGTTCAGGACGATATCGATCTCGTCGGCTCCGTTCTCGACGGCCATAGCTACTTCGAGAACCTTCACCTCGAGAAACGTCTGCGAAGAAGGAAATCCGCCCGCAACGCTCGTGATACGCATATCCGTACCATCGACCACCACACCGACCGTTTCGACGAACGGCGGATAGATGCAGATCGACGCCACGTTGGGAAGATGAGGAAACTGTCGGTAAAACTTGACGGCTTTGCCGGCAAATTCCGTAACCGACTCCACGGAGTCCGTACACGACAGCGTGGTTAAATCCACCGCCGAATAACAGAGCTTGTAAACTTCCGGAGTATGGTTTCGTACCGCAGCTTTACGGATACGATCCATTTCCTCGGCCACCTGAGCCTCGCTCATTGCCGGCGCATATTCTTTCAAATGATTCGCGTATTCCATAACTTTCCTATTATTTACACAGACGGTTCGCCTTCAAAGCGCAAAACAAAAAGTCAATATCGAACCGTCCCCACATACATAAAATCCATAACAAGCCTCGTGCAAAACGCAACCTTCCATCGGAAAAAACACGACCGTTACCCGTTGTAAAATATCATTTCAACCCAGAAAGGCCCGTTTCCCAAACGATCAAAAGTGCTGCAAAGACAAACAAATAGAGCCGACACCAATTCGCTTTCGACAAAAATATAAAAAATTTAGATCTTTTTCATATTTCTTCCAATATACCGCAAATTTCGTGCGCATCCGATCCTACCCGGACGATCCGCGTCTGAAAATGTCCATCCCATCTTCAGGAACTCCCCGTTTCGGGCTCCGAAATCCGACGACCATCGCTTTAAGTCGCAAGCCGTATTTACGAACCGCCCCTTCCCAGAATCCTGTTCGAGAGGAGGCAATCGAACTTTACCAACCCGGAAAAGACGACCATCGCTCATGTAAGATCGAGCGATCTATCATCGCAAAATCCGATTATGTATCACAATTACCGATCCGATGCCGACCGACCTTCCTCAAAACCACCCAAAGGGAAAGGCGCAAGGTAGGGGCAAGCATTGAATAACGGCCCGCAAAGCTGTGAGCCGCCGCCGAAATCGACAAGAAAAACGATCTTGATACACGAAAGTATAAACTCCAAAAAAATGCAATTATATACTTTTTGGGAGCGTAGTTTTCCAAATCCCCTTCCCGGTAAAAGGATTCAGGGATGGTCAGCATTACAGACGCAGCCACGGACTGCGAACAAGCGTCCCCGGGTTCGATGCTTCAACCGTCGGACAAGGGGTACATGGAAAGACAAAAAATATCCGCACCGTTTCCGGTGCGGATATTTTTCATCGAATCCGAACGGATTAGAACTTCAGACCCTCTTCGAAGAGTTTCTTGAAGTGGATATCCTTCATGGCTTTCTTCGCCATCTTCTCATCCTTCTTCACGGCGCTCTTCAACTGTGCCTCTGCCGTTCTCATATCGCCCTCATCCGAAGCGATCACGGCACGCAGGTAATCAGCCTCTGCGCTCATATCTTTAGCGATAGCACGCTTTGCAGCCGCATAGTCCTTGTTCATCGTGTTAGCGATAGCGGCATTCATACCGTCGAGCTGCTTGGCAGCGTCGTTGTAGTTACCCTGTGCTGCATTGACCAGGCTCTTCGCCTTTGCATCAGCGCCCTTGGCATACTTCTGAGCCTCTGCCATATTGCCGTTCGCCAGGTTGGCAAGAGCCAGGTTGGTGTTCAGCGCCTCGGAAGCCTCGCCCAACTGAGCGGCCTTCTGGAAGCATTTCAAAGCATCAGCCGTACGGCCTTCCTCCGTAAGAACGATACCCAGGTTGTTGTAAGCGCGGGCGTCGTTATACTTCTCGGCAGCATAAGCCAGTACGATGTTCTTGGTAGCGTTGTCCTGTGCGATCGACTCCGCAACGAAGAGCAGCTCGTTCAGGTTGAGCTGATCCAGCTTGCCAGCCTCGACAAGCGCCATCATCTCGGCGTCGGTCTTACCCTCCAGGTCGATGGTGTTCACGATCACCGAACGACGGAGCTGCGGCAGAATGTCTTTCTTCAGCTCGTTGAATACGGAAGACATGTTCTTGATCTCATCCTCGCGCTGCGTCGAAGAGGAGTACATGCTCAAAACCTGAAGAATCAGATCCTTGTCCTTGATGTTCGACTCCGAAACCAACTCCTTGAAGCCTTCCCAGTCCTCACCGTAAGCGGCAACGTCGATATCCAGACCGGAATTCTTCAGCAGCTTCGCAAGAACTTTATCACCCGATTCACTACGCTCCTTCGACAGCGTGTCGTTGAACTTCACGGGACCGTCGGGAGAAGCATAACCCTTCACGGCAACATGCTGGGTAGCACGGTCGTTTTTCAGGTTCTCATCCACATTTGCCTGGAAAGCCTCCAGATCGGCGTCTTTCAGCGCTTTCTTAGTTACGTTAGCCTTGTTGATCGCATAGAGGATCTCGGTCTTGTCCACGCTGGTGGTTACGCGTTTGTAGTCGCTCGGCAGAGCAGCCATCGCATCGGCGTAAGCCAGATCCTGCTGCAGGGTGTTCACACCCTCGGCAACGACCAGACCGCACTCGCGTACGATCGCGGGGTTAGCCTCGAGCTCCTTGGCCTTCACGACCTTGCCCGTATTGGCATTAACCAGTGTAAACTCGTCGCTACCCGGACATTTAGCCTCGACACGCAACTGGAGTTCGGAAATCTGCATACGCTCATCGTAGGGGAACTCGACATGCATGGTGAACACACCGCCCGTCTTCTTATCAACGACCGTATAGTTCTCGTTCACCTTCGAACCCTGGAAGAATTTCGGGGTACCGGCGACTTCTCCGCCCTCGAATACCATGACCGGAGTAACCTTCACGATAGCTTTGGGGTTGAAGTACTTCACGGGGAACTGTGCCGTAATGTCGGCGGCAACCACACCGTTATTCAGTACCAGCACTTCAGGTGCACACGTCAGCGATACATCATCGCTGTTCTTTGCCATCTTCTTGAAGCAGTTACAGCTCGAAAACGTCAAAGCAACGACCACGAGCAACAAGCTCAATTTCATCAGCTTTTTCATAAACTAATCTTTTAAAAATTAAATGTTAAATCCTTTCTTTTTCTATTTATGCCTGTTTTATCTGCCCCACAAAAGCTACGGAGTAATGCAAATATAAAAATTATCTACAAATATTGTACAATATTCCGGCCAAAATTTCCGAACAAAACCGAAATTATCTCCGTAGCAGCGATCCGGACCCGCAGAGTTCTACTCCTTGTGCTCAGGACGGCGGCGCGGGCGATCGCCGCGCTCGCGGGGACGGCGCTCCGGCTCCGTCCAGCCTTCGGGCTGCGGAATCAGCACGCGGTGCGACAGCTTGAGCTTGTTGGTCTTGGGATCGATGCCGATGACTTTCACCTCGATCATATCCCCCTCTTTCAGGCCGGTCTCCTCCATCGTTTCGAAACGCTTGTAGTCGATCTCCGAGATGTGCAGCAGGGCGTCCTTGCCCGGCATGATCTCGACGAACGCACCGAACGGCATGATCGAACGAACCTTGCCGTTATATACATCGCCGACCTCGGGCTGCGCCACGATGCTCTTGATGCGGGACAGGGCTGCATCCATCGCCTCCTTGTCCAGACCGAAGATATCCACGACGCCCTTGTTGTCGGTTTCGGTGATGGTAATGGTCGTACCCGTCGTCTTCTGAATATCCTGGATCACCTTGCCGCCGGGACCGATCACGGCACCGATCATATCCTGCGGGATGGTGATCTGTACGATACGCGGCACGAACGGACGGTAATCCGCACGCGGCTCAGCGATACACTCCGTCAGCTTACCCAGAATGTGCATACGGCCCACGCGAGCCTGTTCCAGCGCCTTGGCCAGCACCTCGTACGAAAGGCCATCGACCTTGATATCCATCTGGGTAGCCGTGATACCGTCCTTGGTACCCGTCACCTTGAAGTCCATGTCGCCCAGGTGGTCCTCATCGCCCAGGATGTCGGAAAGCACCGCCCAACGACCGGTAGCGGAATCCGAAATCAGACCCATGGCGATACCCGAAACGGGTTTCTTGAGTTTCACTCCGGCATCCATCAGCGCCAGCGTACCGGCACAAACCGTCGCCATCGACGACGAGCCGTTCGACTCGAGAATATCCGACACCACACGCACGGCATAAGGATTCTCCTCTCCGACGGGAACCATTGGCTTCAGTGCGCGCCATGCCAAGTGGCCATGACCGATCTCGCGGCGGCTCAGGCCGCGGGCGGCTTTGGCCTCGCCCGTCGAGAAAGGCGGGAAATTATAGTGCAACACGAACTGCTCGGTACCCTGTACCAGCACTTCGTCCTTGACCTTTTCGTCCATCTTCGTACCGAGGGTCACCGTGGTCAGCGACTGCGTTTCACCGCGCGTGAAGATCGCCGAACCATGAGCGGCGGGCAGATAGCCCACCTCGCACCAGATGGGACGGATTTCGTCCGTGCGGCGGCCGTCCAAGCGCTTGCCCTCGTCGAGGATCATGTTGCGCATGGCCTTCTTCTGTACGTCGTCGTGGAAATATTTGTGAATCAGCGGTGCCTTCTCGACCAGCTCCTCTTCCGAAAAACGGGCGGCGAACTCGGCCTCCAGCGCATTGAAGGCATCTTCGCGCTCATGCTTCATCGTACCGCTGGTGGCGATGGCGTAAGCCTTGTCGTAAAGCTCCCGAATGATGGTCTGACGCAGCTCTTCATCATTCACCTCGTGGCAATAGGTCCGTTTCACGTCCTTGCCCAGCTCCTTCGAAAGCTCGATCTGCACGGCACAGTGTTTCTTGATCTCTTCGTGAGCGAACTTGATAGCTCCGAGCATCACCTCCTCGGACACCTCCTTCATCTCGCCCTCGACCATCAGAATATTGTCGATGGTACCGCCGACCATGATGTCCAGATCGGCGTCCTGCATCTGCGAGAAGGCCGGGTTGATGACATACTGACCGCCGATACGGGCCACACGCACCTCCGAAATCGGACCGCCGAACGGGATGTCCGAAACGGCCAGTGCAGCCGATGCGGCCAGTCCGGCCAGAGCATCGGGCTGAATATCTTTGTCCGCCGAAATCAGGTTTACGGTCACATATACCTCGGCGTGATAGTCCGACGGAAACAGGGGACGCAGCGCACGGTCGATCAGACGGGCTACGAGGATCTCGCTGTCGTTAGCCTTGCCCTCACGCTTCATGAAACCGCCGGGATAGCGACCGCAAGCGGCATATTTCTCCTTATACTCCACCTGGAGCGGCATAAAATCAGTGTCGGGTTTCGCGTCCTTGGCGGCTACCACCGTTCCCAGGAGCATCGTATCTCCCATCTTCACCACGACGGAGCCGTCGGCCTGCTTGGCCAGTTTGCCCGTTTCGATCATGATTTCGCGGCCGTCTGCCAGCGTGATCGTCTTCCGGACTGCATTGTACAACTTCTTTTCTTCCATAGATATTTTTTACGTCAAAATGTATGTTCCAAATTACAAATGGGGCTGCCAAAAGAAACTTTGGCCAACCCCATTTTTCTGCCTCCGGGACTATTTACGGAGATTGAGCGTCTTGATGATTGCTCGGTAGCGCTCGATATCGACCTCTTTCAAATACTCCAGCAACTGGCGGCGCTTGCCGACCAGACGCAGCAACGCACGCTGTGTACCGAAGTCGTGTTTGTTGCTACGAAGGTGTTCCGTAAGGTGGTTGATACGGAACGAGAACAGCGCGATCTGGCTCTCGGGAGAACCCGTGTCGGTGTTGGACTTTCCGTACTTACCGAAAAGCTCCTGCTTTTTTTCAGCTGATAAATAACCCATTTTCAAAAGTTTATTTAGTTCCACTCTACGACGCATTCCCCTTACCGTGAATAACGCCAGAGCGTGGCGCAAAGGTACGAACTTAATTCACAATAACCAACTTAAACGAATACAATTTTTTAGCTGAAGAGCCCTCTTTTTTTGCAAACCGGAGCGAAAAACACTATTTTTGCCAAAAAAGAAGACACATAGAACATGAAAAAGATCGCCCTGCTGCTCTACACCGTTATCGTTCTGGTCCTTGCAGCGAGCTGCGACCGCCGCGCAGAGTACCTTACGGCAAGCGGCGCGATGCTGGGCACGACTTTCCAGGCAACGGGCGACATCACAGACTGCACCGCACAGGAACTCTACCGGGCCATTATGCAAATCGACGCCGAAGCCAAGGCTTCGATGTCGATTTTCGACTCCACCTCCCTGCTGAGCCGCATCAACCGGGGAGAGACCGACTCGCTCGACGAACATATCATCTACAACCTCCGTCTGGCCGAACGGTTCAGCCGCTTGAGCGAAGGCCACTACGACGTGACGGTCAAGCCGCTGGTCGATACCTGGGGATTCGCCGGGCACGAGGCGGAACGCACCCCGAACCTCGATTCGCTCCTGCAATTCGTAGGTTACCGGCGCGTCCATATCCGGGACGGCAGGCTCGTGAAGGACGATCCCCGCGTACAGCTCGATTTCAACTCGATCGCCAAGGGCTATACGGTCGATCTGGTCGCGGCCCTCATGGAGCGCTGCGGCGCGAAGAACTATCTGGTGGAGATCGGCGGCGAATGCCGCTGCCAGGGTGTCAGCAGCAAAGGCATTCCCTGGCGGATCGGCATAGAAACTCCCTTCGACGGCAATATGTCCGACGGCGCCTATCTCACCGGACGTATCCGCATGAGCGAAGGAGGCCTGGCCACTTCGGGCAACTACCGCCGCTTCTACCGTGACGCCGCAGGCAATAAGATATCCCACACGATCGACCCGACAACGGGCCGCAGCGTCACGTCGCGATTGCTTTCCGCCACCGTGGTCGCGGACAACTGCGCCGAAGCCGACGCCATGGCGACCATGTATTTGAGCCTGGGCGCGGACAAGGCCATCGCCCTCTCCCGGAAAATTCCCGACGCGAAGGTCTATTTTATCCTCGACGACGGGAAAGACGGCTACGAAATTTACTGCTCGCCGGCGATGCAAGAAATGATGATTCCAGAATAATCCCATTGCGTACGAATGAAACAAGCTCTATTTCTCTATAATCCCCAGTCGGGGAAAGGAAAAATCGAAAAAGATTCCCAAGCCATCGGCGAAATGTTCCGGCAGGCCGGCTACTCGATCGTGGACGGCCCGATCGATTTCAGCCGCAACCCTTTCAATGGACACGAAACGGTCGATCTGGTGGTCGTGGCGGGCGGCGACGGCACGGTCAATTACGTGGTCAATCGGATGAAGGAGAAGCACCTCGACCTGCTGCTGGGAATCATCCCGGCAGGTACGGCCAACGACTTCGCCGGAGCGCTCGGCATGGAGAAAAACCCGGTCAAGGCGGCGGCGCAGCTCCTCGGCGGCACGGAAGAGCGGGTCGATTGCGGACGCGTGAACGACCACTATTTCGTCAATATCTTCAGTTTCGGCATCTTCACCACCACGTCCCAGCGCACGCCGGACAAACGCAAGCACCAGATCGGCAAGCTGGCCTACCTGATCGAGGGCGTGAAGGAGTTCCGCTCGGTACACGGCATTCCGCTGCAAATTCTCGCCGACGGCAAAGCCTTCGACATCGAATCGCTCATGGCCTTGATATTCAACGGAGAAACGGCCGGAGGATTCCACCTTGCCCCCCGCTCGAGCATTAAGGACGGCATGTTCGACTGTCTGTTGCTGCAAAGGCGCAACATGCTCTTCTCGGTCGTATCGATGCTCCGTCACCTGCTGGGCGGTCGGCCCTCGCAGGTGAAACATTTCCGAGCCCGCACGCTCGACATCACCTCGCCGATCAACGAACCTACCGACATGGACGGACAGAAGGGGGCCGATTTCCCGCTGCATATCGAATGTCTGCACAACGAGCTCCGCGTCGTCTGCCCGCTATCGGAGGCACCCCGCCGGGGCCGGTTCGCCTATTTCAAGAATCTGATCAGCAAACTGGCATGGTGGCGGACGAGATAACCCTGCAAAAAGTTTCGATCTCCCGCATCAAGCAGGAGATGCGGGACGTTTATTACCTGTCGGACGACCTGGTGATCGCTTCGTTCGACATCCACCGCGATACGCTGGGCAACTACCCCGCCCTGATCGACGGCTTCTCGGCGATCATCATGGCCAGCGGTTCGGCCGTCGTAGCGATCGATACGGAAGAGTACGAAGTCGTGCCCGACACGATCGTCTTCTTCAGCCCCGACCGCGTGATCCGCACGGTGGCCAGCACCAGCGATGCGGCGGCCTATTTCGTCGCCTGTTCCAAATCGTTCATCAACGAGATCCAGATAGACCTTTCGGCCTCGCTGCCCGTCTATATGCGTTTCGGCAAACAACCCTGCCTGCGGGTGACACCCCAGGACACGCACGAGATCCGACAGGTGTTCCAACTCATCAAGACGATTCTTGCCAGCGACAAGGAACATTACAGACAGGAGATCATCCGCTGCCTGTTCACCGCAGTCTTCTACATCATCACCGAGCTGAACATGCGCGAGCAGAAAAACACGGTCAAGTTGGGGCGCGGCGAGGTGATCTTCGAAGAGTTCATGGAATTAGTCCGGCAATACAGCAAACAGGAGAGGAACGTCCGGTTCTATGCCCGCCGCCTCAACATCACCCCCAAATACCTTTCGACCGTTTCCAAGGACGTGAGCGGCAAAACCGCCGCCCGGTGGATCGACGAAGCGGTGATCCTCGAGGCAAAAAGCCTGCTGCGCTATTCGGGCATGAGCATCCAGGAGATCGCCTATCACCTCAACTTCTCGACCCAGTCGTTCTTCGGCAAATATTTCAAACAACACACGGGCTACAGCCCGTCGCGGTTCAAGCGCAAGGGCAGCTGACGGACCGAGGCATCCCGGAATAAAAAAGGGACGTGTCAAATCGAGAAATTCGGCGCATCCCTTTTCAGGTATGTAAAAACAGGTAAAATACAAGGCATCGAGGTTCACGGCGAAGAGTGTGTACCGACGCACATGATCGAGCCGTGACACCGATAATAACGAAGCAGTTTGCCTGTTATGACGCACCGCCTTTTTCGACCGAAAGATTATCGCACCCCGGCTTTCTCCCGATCGGAACCCTTTTTCCTCGGCGACGGTTTGGTCTTGCGGACCGGCGGCTTCCGGTCGAACGCCTTCTCCACTTCGATCTCGAAATCCGAAAGCACGTTCATATAGTTGATAAAGGCATCGTAGGACGATTCGTAAGGATTGAAATAGGCATGTACGTCCCCGTCCGACAACCACTTGGTCGCCATATAATAGAAATGATCCGAAGCCTGCATGAAGTTCCACACGTGGTCGAAATCGGGATCCTTCAGCCGGGCGATCTTATCCCGCAGGGCATACAGTTTTCCGAAAGCTTCGTTCTGCAATTCGTTGCCCAGCCACGCCGTGATGTCACGTTCCTCGTCCGCCCAAGACATCACGTGCGGACAATGGAGTACGGCGACGGGCTGGTATTTCGCAGCGGCTTCGCTCACCGTAGCGAACTCCAACCCCTCCCGCTTCAGAACAGCCGGAACGAGCGCCTTCATAAAGTCGAAAATACCCGTATCGGCACGCTGGTGCTCGCCGAAGGTTTCGTAATCCATGAAGAGATTGACCACATCCCCCTCCAGCTCGTCCGAAGCGAGCCACCCCGTGTATTTTTCCGCCGTGAGAGGCCATTGGTCCCACCCTCGGTTGGAGAAACGGAACGCGATGTCGTCCGAGAGCTTGTAATTGCGCAGCAACAGCCTCAAGCGCTGGTCGAGCGCATTGGCATAAACATAGCCGGGCGACTTCCATCCCAGTACGTGTCGGGCTCCCTCGGCCAACATGGTCTTGAAACCCATCTCGGCCACATCGGAGCCGATCCGGTCGGAATAGATCAGTTCGGTATTGCGAAAGGCGGTCGGCGCAACGCCGAACTCCTTTTTCATCAGTTCGGTATGGAGCGCAACCTGCTGCATGAAATCCTCCTTCGACGAAAGCGAAGCCAGCGAATGGGAGTAAGTTTCGGCCAGGAACTCCACGCAGCCCGTCCGGGCCAGCCGGCGGAACGAATCGAGCACCTCGGGCGCATACGCCCGCATCTGTTCGACGGCCAGCCCCGTCAGCGAAAAGGTACAGCGGAAACGCCCCTCGCTCTGCCGGATCAGATTGAACAGCAAGGCATTCATCGGCAGATAGCACTCACGCGCGATCTTCTGCATGATCGAGCGATTGGTCAGGTCGTCCAGGTAGTTGTGGTCACGGCCCATATCGAAGAAACGGTAACGCTTCAGCCGCCAGGGCTGGTGTACCTGAAAATAGAAACAAATCGTTTTCATACTCCGCAAATATTTTAATTGTTCGCCTCTGCGACGACAGTTTCGTAAACCGTCTTGATCTTCGCTGCGGCATTGGTCCATTTGAGTCCGGTCACCTCTTCCAACCCCTTCGAAGCGAACATCCTGCCCAGAGCCGGATAGGTAAGAAGCCCGTAAATGGCATCGGCCAGAGCATCCACGTCCCAGTAATTCACCTTAATAGCATAATCCAGCACCTCCGCCACGCCGCTTTGCCGCGAGATAATCACGGGAACGCCCGAACGCATGGCCTCGAGCGGCGAAATGCCGAACGGCTCCGACACCGAAGGCATGACATAGACATCCGACAGACGGAACATCCGCTGCACCTCCCCGCCCTTGAGGAACCCCGTGAAATGGAAGCGGTCGGCGATCCCCAACTGGGCCACGCGCCGCACCACATGGTTCATCAGATCGCCCGAGCCGGCCATGACGAAACGCACGTCCGAAACCCGCTGCAGCACCTTGGCCGCAGCCTCGACGAAATAATCGGGACCTTTCTGGTAGGTGATGCGTCCCAGGAAGGTGACGACCTTATCCTTGACCGCCCGCTCCGGCGCAGCCTCCTCCGACTCGCCGAAACGCACGGCGTTATGCACCGTCACGACCTTATCGGCCGGAATGCCGTACTTGCCGATGACAATGCGACGCGTCAGCTCCGACACCGCGATCACCCGGTCGGCAGCCTGCATACCCGCCTTTTCGATGGCATAGACCCGACGGTTGATATTCTCGCCGCTGCGGTCGAACTCCGTGGCGTGCATGTGCACCACCAGCGGCTTGCCCGAAACCCGCTTGGCCGCAATTCCGGCGAAATAGGTCAGCCAGTCGTGGGCATGGATCACGTCGAACTGCCCTTCGAGGTCTTTGGCCACCTGCGCCGCCACCATTGCATACCGGGCGACCTCCTCCATCAGGTTGGCGCCGTATTTTCCGGAGAAGGTGTAGCGCTGTTTCCATACGTCGGTCCACTCGTGTGTCCGGCCGCTGCGAACGAACTCGTCGTGGTAAGCGGCATACTCCTCCGGAGAGATGTAGGGCAACATGTTCGAATCAATGTGGATGAACGAAACCTTCTCGAGCAGCTCTTCGGAAAACTCATGATCGCGCGTACCGATCGTTTCCACGTCGCTCGCATTCACCACGCGGACGAAGCGCTGGTCCTCGTCGCCATAGGCACGCGGCATGACGAAAACGACCTCCACACCGTTGCGTGCAAGACCGCGCGTCATACCGTAGCAGGCCGTACCCAGCCCGCCGGCGATATGGGGAGGAAACTCCCAACCGAACATCAACACTCTCATTTGTATTCTATTTTTTTATTCTAACAATTATATCTTTCCATGTACCCTTATCCGACGGTCGCAGCATCGAATCCGAGGAGTGCTTATTCGCGGCCCGAAACCGTGTCCGCCATGCACCCTTCCCCTAAATCCGCTTCTCGGAGGGAATTTGGGACACTGCGCCCCCGAAAAGGTACACTCAAAGTATATAATCACGTTTCATTCCGTAACTTATTCGACTTCGCGAAACACCGGTCGCCCCTCCCGGCAACCTCCACCCCGGCCTGCCCGGGCCGACAGAAAAAATTTCGGACACCTTACGCGGCGGCAAGTTCTTTTCCTTCGCATCCTTTAGCGCTTTTTCCGAAGACCCGGCAACAACCCGTGTCCCCGGCGACGGCGCCAGCGTTCGGTCGTTTCACGGATCATCAACACCGCCCCGACGCTCCACGCCTGCGACACGGCGCCCCGAGGCGCATGCGGAGGATCGCCGTCGAACAGCTCGTTGATCGATCCGATACCGTAACTCTGAATCTCCTCGCCGAAACGGGCGAGCAGCTCCTCCGCCCGAGGCAGAAACTCACGGCCACCGAGGTCGAACGAAGCCTTGACATAAAACCAAAGCGGCCAAACCCATACGGAGCCGTTCATCGAAGCCTCCGCACGAACGGCTTCATCGCCCTCGCAGCGGTTCTTATAGCGAGGATTGCGGGGCGAAAGCGAACGCAGCCCTTTGGGTGTCAGCAAATGCTGCCCCACGATCCGAAGCACCGAAGCCTGCTGCTCCTCATCGAGCATCTTGTAATCCAAACCGCACGCCACCACCATATTCGGACGAATCCACCGATTCGGCCCTTCAGGACCTACGAAATCGGCCAGATACCCGTCGTCGTCGCTCCAGAACATCTCCCGGAAAGCGTTCCGAATCCACTCGGGCCACGCTTTCCACTCGCCGACGAACTCCTCCTCGCCGAAACGGGAAGCCAGCTCAAGGGCATAACACACGGCGTTGTACCAAAGTGCGTTGATTTCGACCGGATACCCGTCCCGCGACACGACGGGGACACCACCCGCCAGCGCATTCATCCAGGTGAGGGCTTTGTCGGGCGCCGAGGCCCACACCAAACCGTTATCGTGCACGGCCACGCCGCCGACGCCCCGGCGATAAGCCGCCAGCAGCTCTTTCATCACGATACCGTAGCGCTTCCATATCTCCTCCTCACCCAGCGTCCGCTGCAACTGCTGAAGCACCCAGAAAAACCAAAGCGGAGCATCCGCAGCCTCGGCAGCCGAGAAAGAACCCGTAAACATACCGTCCCGGCGTCCGCGCACGACCGTATCGAGCACATCCAGGCAATCCTCCGTGCGTCCCTGCTCCAGCGCGATGCCGGGCAGCGCTACGAGCGTCTGACGTCCGATCTGCCCATACCAGGGATACCCGGCCAGCACCTCGGCCCGCCCGTCCCGGCGGCGGACGACGAACTGCCGGGCAGAGTGGCGCAGGCAGCTCAGAAAATCGACCTTGCGGCTGCGGGCGCTCAGAGCCTCCGCAAACATTCCGCCGATGGCCGCAGGATCGGGAATGGCTTCGACGGACGCAGAGAAAATCACGCTTTGCCGCCGACCGAGACTGAGTTCGAAATAACCCGTCGTAAGCAGATCCTCATCTCCCTCGTATCCTCGCTCGATCTCTCTGGCGTATTCGAAATTATAGTACCAGTCGGGAGCCGGCACGAACTCCGCATCCCGACAATCGGTTTGCAGGTACAGCCAGGGAAAATCGGAATACAACCGACACTTCACCCCGCCCGGAATCGGCCGGGAACGTCCGTCGGCCTCCATATTGGCATGCGTGAGCGCATGTTTGTCCCGGAAGGCGAAGAAAGGCCGGAGCCTAAGCCGGACATCGGACGGCGCCTCCAGCAGCGTATAGCGGATCATCAACTGCGTGCGGTTGTGTATCCAGAGCAGCTCTTTCCGCAACACGATGCTTCCCACGCGGTAGGTGATCGTCGGTGTCGGCGTATATTCGAAATCGGTGATGTACTTATGCCCCCGAGGTTCATAGGTTCCCGGGAAACGGTGCAGCGCCAGGTTGAAGGATTGCCCGTCGTGCACGACGGTTTCATCCACCGACGAGAGCAGCACGTAAGCGCGGTCGCTGTCGTCGATGGGTGCCACCATCAGGCCATGATACTTGCGCGTGTTGCAGCAAACGATGGTCGTGCTCATATAGCCGCCTCTGCGATCCGTAGCCAGCATTTCGCGCTGCAACGAATACTCCAGATTTCCCAGTTCCTTCTTATCAAATGTAAGTACCGACATAACTGTTTGTTCTTTATGTTCATTTCCGACAGAGCGGAACGGCAAAATCAGCCCGTACTCCTGCCGGACCCGTCGAATCGTCTGTTTCTTTTTCCGGTCGGCCGGATCGTAAAAAGTCCGGTCCTTTCGAACGATCTTGGCGTAAGAGAGCGGAAGGCTCGGCAATGCCTCTCCGTAAGCCCGCACGATTGTTTCCGCCTGCCGCTATCTTTTCTGAAAGATACCGTTTTTTTCGCAGACCGTCAAGTCCAAGCTCGGCGAAAATCCGGAATTTATCAAAAAATAACCTTTTTGCAACAACTATTTCACGCCCACTTGACCAGTGCGAAATCCATACGATGCGGCAACATCGGATTCTGCGGGAAAATGCGCAGCGCCATATCGAACATCCCGGCCTGTTCGGGAACATAGTCCAAGGTGAAAGTCACCTGGCTGCCCGAAACCTGCACCTGGCTGAGCGGCACGGTACGGATGACCTCCACGACTCGGTCCGGCTCCACGGGACGGGCCACGACCAGTTCGGCCCCCACGTCCTCCGGAGCGAGTCCGGCCAGGTCGAGCGTAAGCTCGAAATGGTAACTGCGTCCTATGAAGATCGGCTTGTCGCCGACCCGGGCACGCTGCACGTCCACGATCTTCACGGCAGGCCACGCAGCCAGCACCTTGTGCTTCCAGGCGACGATCTCGCGCGCAACGGCGAAGTCGTTCTCCGACAGTTCCCGCTTGCGGGCTGCCAGCCGGTTGTAGAAACGCACCTCGTAGTCGCGCAGCATCCGGTTGGTCGTGAAGTTCGATGAATTCGTTGCCAGACAATTTAAGAAATCTAATGAACTGGTGACTGTTAAGCCTGTATATATTGAGGCTGATTCATATATTACTTATATATATGACGAATCGGTCAGAAACGACAATGCGTGTGATATATATTTTTTGTCATCAGAAGAGATGGAGAAGGCTTATCTTTCAGGTCTTACCTCTGAGAATGATATGTATCCTGAAGTCTATAATGAGAATGTGTATGGTAAGGCTGCAATGACTGCATGTTCGTATGGTGGTAAGTTATATGGTTACCCAGTGTCGTTCAACACTTCATTTCTTGTATATAATAAGAAATATGCAGAAGCAGTTGATACTATAGACCAGATTCGTAATATAAGTGATAATTACCAGATTACAGATGAGAATCAGGATGTTTCAATGGTGTTTGAATGGGATCCTGATTCAATGTTCCTTAATTATGCAGCAGCAGGAGCCTATATTAATATAGGCGGAGTTAATGCAGAGAACAGGGCTGAGGTATCTCTTAATGAGGAAAAGATTAAGAAGGTTCTTACTAAGTACGCTCAGTTAAAAGATGCATTTGGTATTGACAGAAATACAGTAAGTCTTAAAGAATGTGCGGATCTGTTTTCTACTGGAAATATGCTCTATACGGTGCTAGATGCAGACAGTCTTGCAGAGATTAATGTTACAGATGTAGATTATGGAATATGTGAGTATCCTTCAATGGGAGATGACCTTGATTCTAAGGCAATGTCTGTTACTACGATGGCAGTAGTTAATCCGTACACTAAGAATGTAGATGCATCCAAGGCTGTTGCAAGATGATGTCGTTGGCGATAATCTGCTTCAGCTGCTCCTTGTTGTACGGATAAGCC
>OGXE01000582.1_pt1 | contig 33721 bp, 30 predicted proteins | sample 1576181 | NCBI WGS metagenome assembly OGXE01 (sample SAMEA3541478, study PRJEB24748) | human gut metagenome | biome: human gut; feature: human-associated habitat; material: faeces | place: China | collected 2012 | reverse complement strand
GGACAGGAGCGCAAGACGATGTTCGGTATGAACTGGGAGTACGACTTCTCGAAGGCTGCTTGCTCGTGCGCTGTGTGCCACTCGAAAAATGTTGCTTCTCGACGAGCCTGTTTCCGGGCTTGATCCTAAGGTGACAGCGGAAATGTATGCGCTTATCGAAGAGCTTAACCGAAACGATGGCATTACGGTAATTATGATTTCGCACGATATTACTGCCGCAGTTCAATATGCCAGCCATCTTCTGCATATTGGAGACACCGTTTTTTTCGGAACAAAAGCGGAATATCTCAGAAGCCCGCAGGGGCGGCTGTTTGCCGCAGAGAAGGGGGGCGATGCCCAATGACGGCTATTTTGGAAAAGCTGACCCTCTATTGGACATATCCCTTTGTCCGCTATGCGCTGGTAGTCGGCGTGCTGATTGCGCTATGCTCATCTTTGCTGGGCGTGACGCTGGTGCTGAAACGGTTCTCCTTCATCGGTGACGGGCTTTCCCATGTGGCATTTGGTGCAATGGCGATTGCCGCCGTGCTGCAAATCACAAATGAAATGCCGCTGGTCATGGTCATTACGATCAGCAGCGCCGTGCTGCTTTTGCGTACAGGGCAGAACGCGAAAATCAAGGGCGATGCGGCGATTGCCATGATTTCGGTGGGAGCGCTTGCCATCGGCTATCTGGTGATGAATATTTTCTCCACCTCATCCAACCTTTCGGGCGATGTGTGCAGTACGCTGTTTGGCTCCACCTCCATCCTGACGCTGTCTCCCGTAGAAGTGTGGCTTTGCGTTGGAATGTCGGTGCTGGTCGTGGTGGTGTTTATTCTGTTTTACAATAAAATCTTCGCTGTGACCTTTGATGAGGACTTTGCAAGGGCAACCGGCACAAAGGCAGGGCTTTACAATCTGCTGATTGCCATCGTTGTTGCCATCATCATCGTGCTGGCGATGAACCTTGTCGGCTCTCTGCTCATCTCCGCACTAGTAATTTTTCCGGCGTTGTCCGCTATGCGGATGTTCAAGAGCTTCCGCAGCGTGACGATCTGCGCCGCAGTTTTGTCGGTGTTGTGTTCGCTGATCGGTATTCTGGCATCAATCCTCGCCGGAACACCGGTAGGCTCGACAATCGTTGCTGTTCAGATTGTCGCTTTTGGTCTATCGTGGCTGGCAGGTACGGCTATCGGAGGTGTGAGAAAATGAAAAAACTGTTTTGCGTAGTATTGATTATCCTGATGCTTTGCGCTCTTGTCGCCTGCGGAGGTGAGGAAAATAAAGAGACAGCCGATAATCAGACACCGAATGCCTCTGCTTCACAAAATCAACCGATGGAAAAGGAATCGGTGTCTGCGCCTGCTGCCTCTGAGTCTGTGCAAAGCACAGACGGCATTGATGTTGATCTGACAAAGCTCAGCAGTACGATGGTCTATTCTGAGGTTTACAATATGCTATACACCCCTGATGACTACATTGGGAAAACGGTTAAAATGAAGGGTGCTTTTGCATATTACGAGGACCCCGAAACAAAGGAGCAATATTTTGCCTGCATCATTGCCGATGCGATGGCTTGCTGTTCACAGGGATTGGATTTTATTCCGACCGAGGAGTACACCTATCCGGACGATTATCCGGAGCTAAACGCAGAGATAACAGTCACAGGAACCTTCGAGATTTATGAGAAAAACGGAATAAAGTATTGTAGGCTTGCGAATGCTGCGATCGAGAGATAAGGCTGATGGTGTGCTCTGCTTTCCGAAGCATGATTCAAAAAGTGGTGACAAGAAAATGCTCTGTATGCTGCACTATAATTTGCTATCAGAGAAGGACTTATAATTAAATATCTGAACGAAACAAAGGCAGCTGACGAAAAAATTACAGCTGTCTTTGTTGTTTGAAAAATTGCGTATACAGGAGGGCAGAGGGCTGTTTTGTGTAAATGCAAGAAAAAAGCAAGAATATAAGCGTGGCGTTTTTTGCGAATGATGTTAAAATAGCAATATATGTATCGCAAAGGAGGAGCTATTTCGTGTCAAAAACAACCTTGATTGATTGTTGTATCAAAAAATACGCTTATCGTGAAATATCGGAAATTTATAAAGAGATTGGGGCTTCCCCGCAGGGACTGTTTCCCGAACAGGTGGATGGCATGCGCCGGAGATACGGTGAAAACAGCTTTGCAAAACGGAAGAAGGATACCATGCTGCGCTGCTTGCGTCGTGCCTTTATCAACCCGTTTCATATTATTCTTTTTGTGCTTGGGATGATTTCCTTGGCAACCGATGTTGTGCTTGCCTCTAATTTTGCCAGAAACGCCACCACTGCTATCATCATTTTCTCCATGATTTTGACGAGCGGTGTAATCCGTCTGATTCAGGAGCTGCGGGCGAAGAATGCGGCGCAGCAGCTGGAACGGCTGATTCACGAAAGCATTACAGTTCGGCGAGCGGGAGATCTGCAGGAAATATCGGCGGAAGAATTGGTGGTCGGGGATATTGTTCTGCTTTCGGCGGGAGACCGCGTGCCTGCGGATATCCGTTTGACGAAGGTCAGTGATTTATTTATTTCGCAGGCTGCCATCACGGGCGAAAGTGCGATTCTGGAAAAAAATTGCAATACCCTCAGCTATGGCAGTACGGAAACGCTGACACAGCTTGAAAACCTTGCCTTTATGGCAACAACGGTTATCGGCGGCAAGGGCGAGGGAATTGTGCTTGCGGTTGGGAAGGATACGTTATACGGCAGCTTTGAAAAATCGGATGCAGAGGAGAAGCAGTCGTTCCAAAAGGGTGCCAATTCGATTGCATGGGTAATGCTTCGCTTTATTGTGGTGCTGATTCCCATTGTGTTTGTGCTGTTAAGGCTGACGGGCGGAAAATGGTTGGAATCCTTTGCGTTTGCGCTTTCCGTTGCGGTAGGGCTGATGCCGGAAATGCTGCCGATGGTAATTACCGCCTGCCTTGCGAGGGGCAGCCTGAGCATGAGCCGTAAGCAGACCATCATCAAGGATATCAACGCCATGCAGGGCTTTGGCAGTATGGATGTGCTTTGTATGGATAAAACGGGAACGCTGACGAATGAGAGCATTTTGCTGGAATACTACATGGATGTGCTGGGGAACGAAAGCACAAGGGTGCTAGATTTTGCTTTTTTGAATAGCATGTATCATTCGGGTGTCTGCAATCCCATTGATAATGCCATTCTTGCGTGCCAGACAATGCCGGGGCGCAGTGCGTATTATACAAGATTGCTTGCGCAGTATCAAAAAACGGACGAGATTCCATTTGATTATGCCCGTAAATTTGTCAGCACGCTTGTGACGGAGGCAGACGGAGCAGGGCAGCTCATTATCAAGGGGGATATTGCGCATGTTGTGGCGCGCTGCGGCTTTGTGGAATATCGGGATGCCATTTTGCCGATGGATGAGGATAAGATGCGAAGCGTGGCCTCTGTGGTGGATGAAATGCTGCAGGATGGGATGAAGGTGATTGCTGTTGCACGAAAGAGGATAGAAAAGCAAAATCGGATTTTGCCGGAGGATGAACAAAGCATGATTTTGATGGGCTATCTTGCCTTTTTTGATGCACCCAAGAAAACCGCAAAAACCTCTGTGGAGGCGCTCAAAAGGCTGAAGGTTACCCCGAAGATTCTGACGGGAGACCAAGCAGATGTGGCAGTTTCCGTCTGCCGCAGGGTGGGGATTCCTTCCGAAACGGTGCTGACAGGTGCGCAGATGGATGAGATGACGGATGTGGCACTTGGCACAGCGGTTGAAAAAATCCATGTTTTTGCGGAGCTGACACCGGGGCAAAAGGTGCGTCTGGTTTCCGCCTTGAGCCAAAATGGGCATACTGTCGGATTTTTGGGGGACGGCATTAACGATATTCCTGCACTTTGCGAGGCAAATGTGGGCATTTCGGTGGATACGGCTGTGGATGCGGCGAAGGATGCGGCGGATGTGGTGCTGCTGCAAAAGGATTTGGGCGTGCTGGAGCAGGGCATTTTGGAGGGGCGAAAAACTTTTACCAATATGCTCAAATATATTAAAATTACAGCAAGCTCGAACTTCGGCAACATTTTTTCCATTGTGTGTGCCAGTGCGTTTTTGCCGTTTTTGCCAATGACCTCCTTGCAGATTTTGCTGTTGAATCTGCTGTATGATGTGCTGTGTATCATTCTGCCTTGGGATAATGTGGATGAGGAGGAAACTCTTTCTCCAAGGGATTGGTCCGGGAGGACATTGGGGCGGTTTATGCTTTCCTTTGGGCCAATCAGCTCTTTGTTTGATATCGTGACGTTTTTGTTTTTGTATTATATGCTTTGCCCGATGCTGTGCGGCGGAGTGACGTATCAAAGTCTTACCGATTCTGCAATGCAGCTACAATATATATCCCTGTTCCAGACAGGGTGGTTTTTGGAATCCATGTGGACACAGGTGTTGATTCTGCATTTCCTGCGCACACGAAAGATTCCCTTTGTGCAAAGCAGACCATCTGCCCCGGTGATTTGCATTACCCTTGCGGGTATCATTGCTTTTACCGCAATTACCTTTACCAAGGGGGCGGCATTTTTCGGCCTGACGCATTTGCCATTTTGGTATTTCATATTTTTGTTGATTGTGGCATTGCTGTATATGCTTCTGACAACGGTGGTTAAGGCCTTTTATCAGAAGAAATATCATGAGCTGATTTGAAAGGAGGAATCCGTCGTGAAAAAGAAGATTGGTTTTGTTTCAATGGATTCTGTCCTTGCACAATGGCTGCTGGAGAAGCTGATACAGGAGCCGCCGGAAAGTGAATGTGCGGAGGATTTGCTTTCGGGCATATATGATATGCTCAGCGGAGAGGCAACGTCACTGCTTTTGAGTACCTCGAAGGAGGCGGAGTCCTCTCTCCCGCCCTCCGATGAAATACGAATCGGGGAGCTGGAAATCTATCCGAAGAGCAGGAGAGTGAGGATGCAGGGGGCGGAGGTTTCTCTTACGCCGAAGGAGTTTGAAATCCTCTATTTTCTTGCACAAAACAGAGGGGAGGTTTTTACAAAGGAGCAAATCTATAAAGCGGTTTGGTCTGAAAATTATCTTTTGGATGATAGCAATATCATGGCGTTCATCCGAAAGCTGCGAAAGAAAATCGAACCCAATCCGGATGAGCCGAAATATATTCTGACGATTTGGGGCATTGGGTATAAATTTAATGATCGGGTGTAACAAATTTGGCGGGCATATTTTTGTCCGCCAAATTTCTTGCTAAATCGCAAGGAAATCGCAAGGTTTTAATCATGTGATTTTCCTTGCGATTTTTGTATTCTGTGAAAGGCATCGAGAGAAATGGTACCTACAAGCCATTGGTTTGCGATTGCCATGATTGCATGGTTCATTGTGGCAGGCTTTGATGTTTGGTATATCGAAAAAAGCAATCGGTATTACAGAAAATAATCGCAGAAAAAGGAGGTATGAGAAATGAACAAGAAAGAAAACCGCATGGCTGTGCGGCAGACGGTGGAAAAGGCAGTGCTGCGGGATGAGCAGAACCAGCGTATTCAATTTGCGGCTGCCAATCCTGTGCAGGAGGTTTTGAAAAGCCTGCATACCACCCTGCGGGGACTGGATGCAGAGGCAGTGGCGGTCAGCCGCACCAAGTACGGCTCAAATAAAGTGACACATGAGAAAAAGCAATCTCTGGCGAAATGTCTGGCAGGTGCTTTTATCAATCCATTTACGGCGATTTTGTTCTGTCTGGCTGTGGTATCCACCATAACGGATATGGTGTTCCCTTATTTTGCACTTTTGGGGAGCGCGCCGGAGGACTTTGATCCCTTAACCGTAGTCATCATTTTGACAATGGTTATTATTTCCGGCACACTGCGCTTTGTGCAGGAATCCAGAAGCGGCAATGCAGCGGAAAAGCTGCTGGCAATGATAACAACGACCTGCACCGTCACTCGCAGAGAGCAGGAAAAGATAGAAATTCCGATGGACGATTTGGTTGTGGGCGACATTGTGCATTTGGCGGCAGGGGATATGATTCCTGCGGATGTCCGCATTTTAGAGGCGAAGGACTTATTCATCAGCCAATCCAGCTTGACGGGCGAAAGTGAGCCTATCGAAAAAACACCGAGCAGAAGTGTGCAGAAGGAGAGTATAACCGATTACACCAATATTGCATTCATGGGAAGCAACGTGATTTCGGGCAGTGCAGCTGCGGTTGTTGTCAGCACCGGAGACGCTACGCTGTTTGGCTCTATGGCATCTGCGATTGCAGGGGAGGCTGTGGAGACGAGCTTTACCAAGGGGGTCAATGCGGTTTCGTGGGTGTTGATTCGGTTTATGCTTGTCATGGTGCCTCTTGTTTTCTTTATCAACGGGATTACGAAGGGGGACTGGCTGAATGCCTTTTTGTTTGGCATCTCGATTGCTGTCGGCTTAACACCGGAAATGCTGCCCATGATTGTGACAACCTGCCTTGCCAAAGGTGCGGTTTCGATGAGCAAAAAGCAGACTATTGTGAAGAATCTCAATTCGATTCAGAATTTTGGTGCGATGGATATTCTTTGCACCGACAAAACAGGGACACTCACGCAGGATAGAGTTGTTTTGGAATACCATTTGAATGTAAACGGCGAGGATGATACAAGAGTGCTGCGCCATGCCTATTTAAACAGCTATTTCCAGACAGGCTATAAAAACCTGATGGATGTGGCGATTATTCATAAAACGGAGGAGGCAGAGGAGACCGATTCCAGATTACTGGATTTGTCCGAAAACTACGTGAAGGTGGATGAAATTCCCTTTGATTTCACACGCCGCCGTTTGACAACTGTGGTGCAGGATAAAAACGGAAAGACGCAGATGGTAACCAAGGGGGCTGTGGAGGAAATGCTCTCCATTTGTGCCTATGCAGAGTGCGACGGCAGTGTGCATCCTCTTACGAAGGAGGTTCGCCGGCGGATTTTGAAAACAGTGGATGAGCTGAATGAAAAAGGCTTCCGTGTGCTTGCGATAGCACAGAAAAGTAACCCTTCTCCTGTAGAGTCTTTTGGTGTGAAGGATGAGTGTGATATGGTGCTGATTGGATATCTTGCCTTCTTAGATCCCCCGAAGGAATCCACGGCAGATGCCATTCGCGCATTGCAGGCGCATGGCGTGACAACAAAAATTTTGACGGGCGATAATGATAAGGTAACACGCACCATTTGTAAGCAGGTGGGGCTTGAGGTACGCAATATGCTCCTTGGCTCTGATTTGGACAGCTTGACGGATGATGCCCTTTCAAGAGCGGCAGAGACAACGGATGTTTTTGCAAAGCTGACACCCGACCAGAAATCCCGCGTGGTTTCGGTTCTGCGGGGAAACGGGCATACGGTTGGCTTTATGGGGGATGGCATCAATGATGCCGCCGCTATGAAGTCTGCGGATATCGGCATTTCTGTAGATACTGCGGTTGATGTGGCAAAGGAATCGGCAGATATCATTCTTTTGGAAAAGAATTTGATGGTTTTGGAGCAGGGAATCATCGAGGGGCGCAAAACCTATGCGAATATGATGAAGTATATCAAAATGACAGCATCTTCCAATTTCGGCAATATGTTTTCGGTATTGGCGGCATCTGCACTGCTGCCCTTCCTGCCGATGATGAGCGTGCATTTGATTTTCCTGAATTTGATTTATGATTTATCCTGCACAGCAATCCCTTGGGATAATGTGGATGAGGAATTTATCGCAAAGCCGAGAAAATGGGATGCCTCCAGTGTGGGCAGCTTTATGATTTGGATTGGGCCTACCAGCTCCATCTTTGATTTCACAACTTACATCTTTATGTATTTTGTGTTCTGCCCGCTGTTTATCTCGAAGGGGATTTTGTTCAATGACTTGGCGGCACACTATAGCGGCGCAGAGCTTGCGGCAATGCAGGCGCGGTATATCGGGCTGTTCCAGGCAGGGTGGTTTGTGGAATCCATGTGGAGCCAAACACTGGTTATTCATATGATTCGTACCCCTAAGCTGCCGTTTTTGCAAAGCCGTGCCTCTGCCTCTGTGACACTTCTGACCATGACAGGCATTGCCGTTTTGACAGTGATTCCCTTCACGGCATTCGGAAGGGTGCTTGGGTTTGTGGCTTTGCCTGCCGCATATTTTGCATATTTGATTCCCTGTATTCTGCTGTATATGATATTGGCAACCAGCTTGAAAAAGGCCTATGTTCGTCATTATGGCGAGCTTTTATAGGAGGTGTAGGAAATGATGAATTGGAAAGAAATCTGGGTATCGCTTTTCGGAGACTGTGAATGGCTTGGCTTGAATATCGGCTTTTGGGTATCCATGGCTGTGGTAATCGGGATTGTTATTCTGATGAATGTTGTATTTTGGGGTATGAAGCCGCAAACGCAAAAGGAAGAAAAATAAAAGTAGGAGGTCTTTTATATGTTATATATAAGGGGGAAAGATTGCTTGCAAGGGTGTAAGGTCTAAACAGAGAAGCTCCGGCGGCTATTTATTGAAGCGAAAAAGCCTTTTTACATAAAAGTAAAAGGGCTTTTTCTATGTTTATTCTGTCTGGATGATATCGTTTTTGTGTTCGGACTGGATTTGCTCTCGGACATCCTCAGTAGCGAAAATCCGCCATTTCTCATTCTGGTAGATTTCAATCGTACCTTCTGTTGTACCGTACTGATAGCCAATGTCTTTTCCGAAGTTGGACTGGTTATCCTTGATGGGGCGTTCCGTTCCATCGACTGTGGACGTAATTTCGCCGTCCATTACGCCGCAGCGTCCTTCTATGGTGCTGTCATAGCCGGTATCTAGGTAGAGTTCTCCATCCACCATGACCATGGGGATGCGTGCTGTTTTTGATTCATTTGTGGGATTTTTCGTTTGCGAACAGCCGCATACACAGGTAACGGCAAGCAGCAATGTCAGCAGCTTTTTCATCTTTTTGCCTCCTTTTATTGCGATTTCTTCTTTCCTTCCATCTATTCAGACGCGAAAAAATGCAAAAAGTTTCCTCTTATTTTATGGATATCGGAGATTGACTGGGAAAATATGTCTAAACGGTTCATGCTTTCGTCACAAAAAATTTACAAAAAAATTTTGTTAGCACTCTTTACAAGCGAGTGCTAACAGTATATAATAGGTCTTGTGATAAGGAGATACCCGAATGGAGCTATCCCCCATCACCTGAATTTGTAAAAAACATTTGAAAGGTGGAATGGTTATGAACTTACAGAAATTTACACAAAAATCTTTGGAGGCCATTCAAAACGCCCAGTCGAATGCAGTTGAATATGGGAATCCGCAGTTGGATCAGCAGCATTTGCTGTTGGCTTTGCTCCAGCAGGAGGATGGCTTGATTCCGGGACTGCTGCAGAAGATGAATATCAATGTCAACGGCTTGACGCAGGCAGTGGAGAATGAGGTAAAACGGCTGCCTCGTGTCAGCGGCGGCGAAACAAGAGTTGCGGTTGATCTGGAAAAAGCACTGACCGCGGCAGAAAAGCTGGCAGAAAATATGACGGACGAATATGTTTCCGTAGAGCATATCTTTATGGCAATGGTCAATGCACCCAATGCCGCTTTGAAGGAGCTGTTCCGTCAGTACAACGTGGACAGAGACGGATTTATGAAAATTCTGGCAACCGTCCGTGGCAACACCAGAGTGACGAGCGATTCTCCCGAAGCAACCTATGATGCTTTGAAGAAATACGGCACAGACCTGGTGGAAAAGGCAAGAAGCAAAAAGCTTGATCCTGTGATTGGGCGTGACGATGAAATCAGAAACGTCATCCGTATTCTGTCCAGAAAGACGAAAAACAACCCTGTTCTGATTGGTGAACCCGGTGTCGGCAAAACCGCCATTGCAGAAGGTCTGGCACAGCGTATCGTGAAAGAGGATGTACCCAACAGCCTGAAGGATAAAACCATCTTCTCTCTGGATATGGGTTCTCTGATTGCAGGCGCAAAATTCCGTGGTGAATTTGAGGAGAGACTGAAAGCCGTTCTGAATGAGGTTAGAAAGAGCGAAGGTAAGATTATCCTCTTTATTGATGAGCTGCATACGATTGTTGGTGCAGGCAAAACGGACGGCGCAATGGATGCAGGCAACCTGCTGAAGCCTATGCTGGCAAGAGGTGAGCTGCATTGTATCGGTGCAACTACACTGAATGAATACAGACAGTATGTGGAAAAAGACCCTGCTCTGGAACGTCGGTTCCAGCCGGTTATGGTCAATGAGCCTACGGTTGAGGATACCATCGCTATTCTGCGTGGTCTGAAGGAAAGATATGAGGTTTATCATGGCGTAAAAATTCAGGATCAGGCAATCATTGCGGCGGCAACCCTGTCCAACAGATACATTTCGGATAGATTTCTGCCCGATAAAGCGATTGACCTGGTGGATGAAGCGTGCGCGATGATTCGTACCGAAATGGACTCCATGCCTACCGAGCTGGATGTAATCCAGAGAAAAATCATTCAGCATGAAATCGAAGAAGCGGCACTGAAAAAAGAGGACGATAAGCTGTCTAAGGAGCATTTGCAGGAAATCCAGAAGGAACTGGCTGAAATGCGTGAAAACTTCTCTGCTTTGCAGGCAAAATGGCAGAATGAAAAGGATGCCATCGGCGTTGTGCAGAAGCTGAGAGAGGAAATTGAAGATGTCAATGCCGAAATCGAAGCGGCAGAAAGAAAATATGACCTGAATAAGGCGGCAGAGCTGAAATACGGCAAGCTGCCTCAGCTCCAGAAGGAATTGCAGGAGAAGGAACACCTTGCAGAGGAAAACAGTGGCAGAAATACCCTGCTGCGTGACAAAGTAACAGAAGAAGAAATCGCCCGTATCATTGAGCGTTGGACGGGGATTCCTGTTGCAAAGCTGATGGAGGGCGAAAGAGATAAGCTGTTGCATCTGGAGGATATTCTGCACGAAAGAGTTGTCGGGCAGGAGGAAGCCGTTACAAAGGTTTCCGAAGCAATTCTCAGAAGCCGTGCCGGCATCCAGAGTGCAAACAGACCCATCGGTTCGTTCCTGTTCCTCGGTCCTACCGGTGTTGGTAAGACAGAGCTGGCAAAAACACTGGCAGAATGCCTGTTTGACGATGAAAAGAACATGGTTCGTATCGATATGACCGAATACATGGAAAAATTCAGCGTGTCTCGTCTGATTGGTGCGCCTCCCGGGTATGTCGGCTATGAGGAAGGCGGTCAGCTGACCGAGGCTGTTCGTCGGAAACCTTATTCTGTTATCCTGTTCGATGAGGTGGAAAAAGCCCATCCCGATGTATTCAATATCCTGCTGCAGGTATTGGATGACGGCAGAATCACAGATTCGCAGGGCAGAACGGTAGACTTCAAGAATACCGTTATCATCCTGACCTCCAACCTTGGGTCCTCTTATCTGTTGGATGGCATTGATGCCAACGGCGAGATTACAGCGGACGCAAGAGCGGCAGTAGAAGCATTGCTGAAGCAGTCCTTCCGTCCCGAATTTTTGAACCGTCTGGATGAAATTGTATTCTATAAACCGCTGACAAAGGATAACATCACCCATATCATTGATCTGATTATGAAGGATCTGAATGGCAGACTGGCAGATAAGCAGCTGAAATGCGAGCTGACAGAGCGTGCAAAGAACTACATCATTGAAACGGGCTATGACCCTGCCTTTGGTGCAAGACCGCTGAAGCGTCTGGTACAGCGTCATGTGGAAACCCTGCTGGCAAGAAAGATTATTGCCGACGAGGTAGAGCCCGGCACAACGCTGACCGTGGATGTGGATGAAAATGGGAACTACGTTGTTCTGTAAAAGAAAATAAGAATAGAAACCATGATTGTTTCGTGAAGAGGGTGTCCTCCGTGTCACAATAGAGTGATGCGGGGGGCATTTTCGGTTCTAAGTATATGCAATTATTTTACAGATTGTATAACATAACGAACAGAAAAAAGATAGTCGATTGTATAGCGAATCCAAAATTGCACCGATACATTCTGTATAATTATACCCATACAATTCTGGAATGTTATGCCTGAGGGATTGGATACCGTATCTTTCCATGATAGAATTGTAAGCAATTCAGAGAGATTTCACAAAAGAAAAGGTGAAAGGGTTAAGAAAGAGAGGAAGTAAAATGAACAGCAGTACCTATTCAGTCAAAGACATTACAAAAACAGCAATGATGGCAGCGATTACCTTCATCGGGATTTATACCGTAAAGATTCCTTCTTTGCATGGCTATTCCCACATGGGGGACTGTATGATTTTCCTGAGCGTTCTGATTCTGGGTACCAGAAAGGGCGCGTTGGCAGGGGGCATCGGCGCAGCGCTGTCCGACCTTCTGGGCGGCTACATGCACTGGGTTATCCCGACATTTATCATTAAGTACATCATGGCAACGGTCATGGGGTTGTTTATTGATAAAATCATGCCAAACAGAAAAGGAAACTGGCTGATCGGCTCCATCGTGGGCGGTATCGTACAGATTATTCTGTATACCGTGTTTAAGGTTTTCCTGTTCGATTGGGCGTATGCCATCGGCGGTGTACCGGGGCTGACTTCGCAGACAATTACAGGCGTTGTTCTGGCGACAGTTCTGGTAGTATTGTTCAATAAAGCAGGCATTATGCAGAAATTAAGGGAGATGTAAAAAAATGGATGTAAAGGAATTTAAAAAAATAGACGCACACGCACATATCGGTGAATTCGGCGGCTGGGCAAAGCTTTCCATTAACGCGGAGCAGCTGATTGCGCAGATGGATGAATTCAATATCGAAAAAACACTGCTTTGCTCTGAACCGAATGAAATCTGTCTGGATGCAGTAGAGAAATACCCCGACCGCTTTGTGGGGATGGTATATCCTAACCCCTATGACGGGCAGAAGGCGGTAGATATGATTTATGATTATGTGCAGAATAAGGGCTTCAAGGGCATTAAGGCGAATCCTCTGAAGCATGCCTATGTTGCAGATGCAGAGCTGATGGACCCCATCATGGAGGCGGCAAAGGATTTGAATATTCCTGTTTTCATGCACTGCGGACACCCCCCTTATTCTCTGCCCTGGAGCATTGCGCTTCTGGCAGAACGCCATCCAGATGTGAAGCTTGTCATGATTCACATGGGGCATGGACATGGGGTATATATTGATGCTACCCTGAAAATGGCAAAGCGTTATCCCAATTTGTATCTGGAAATGAGCGGCATGCCGATGCCCTCCAAAATCAGAGAGGCGTATGAGGAGGTTGGTGCTGACCGCATTATGTTCGGTACGGATGCACCCTATCATCCTGCGGCAGTCGAAGCCATGAAGGTTATGACAAGCGGCTTGACAGAGGAACAGATAAAGGATGTTTTCTATAATAACTGCGCAAAGCTGATGGGCTTTGATAAAAAATAATTTTCCAAGAACCAAGAAAAAGGCGGCAAGCCGAGGTCTCCTCGGTCAGCCGCTTTTTTCGTTAATCGTCTGTTTTCGGTGCAGTTTTGGCGAAATGCCGCAGGGCAGTCATGGTGCGGATTTCACTGCCGTTTTCGGTGAGTATCTGCTGTGTATCCTGCGGCAGGCTTTTGTAAAAATGCTTTGCACGCTCGTTGTTTAACAGCAAATCTGCCAGATCTCTGTATTCTCGTCCGAACATGATATCCTCTCCTTTCGATAGACTTAGGATGGACAGAAAAACAAAATTCCATACAAAAGCGGACTTGAGTGCGGACAGGGAAATATGTTAAAATAAAAGAAAAAATTAACAGAAAAAAAGGTGACTTTATGCTGAAAAAATATAAAACCATACTGACGCAGGCGGAGGCGGAGATTGTGGAGAAAAAATCACGCTTTATCGCAACGGTGCGCCCTGTGAAAACCGAGGAGGAAGCGAAGGCGTTCATTGAGGAAATGAAAAAGAAATACTGGAATGCGACGCATAATGTGTTTGCATATCAGATTGGGGAGAGAAACGAATTACAGCGTTTCAGCGACGACGGCGAACCGCAGGGGACAGCGGGGATGCCTGTATTAAGCGTGCTGAAGGGGGAGGATATCAAAGATACGGCGATTGTGGTGACGCGTTATTTTGGCGGCACACTTCTGGGAACAGGCGGTCTGGTGCGTGCGTATGGTCATTCTGCGAAGGAGGGACTGCTTGCGGCAGGGATTGCGGAGCTGGTTTTGTATCGGAAATATTCCGTTCTGGCAGCATATTCCGATTCGGGAAAGGTGCAGTATGAAATTCTGCAGGATGGGCATGAGCTGTTTGATACGATTTATACGGAGCAGGTGGAATTTATCGTTCTGGTGGAAACAGATGCGGCAGATAGCTTTGAAAAGAAAATGACGGAAATCTTCCGCGGCGCACAGCCGTTTACGCTTCTGGAGGAGGTTTACGGCGTTTGGCAGGAGGGGGAGCTTTCTTTGCAGTCTAATGATTAAAATTCTTTAATAATCAGCCAAATAACGATAATGTTTTAAAAAAAGAACAATTTATACTGGAAAAATGTGCAAAAAACCAGTATAATTGTACTGTATTGTGGTGCAAATTGTGAGTAACAGAGATTAAAATAAAATCCTGTGCGAACAGCTTTTTACATTTTAAAAAGGGGTAATAAAGATGAAAAAGAGCTTAAGCAGGGGGAGGGAATGTGTATTATTGTGTGCAATACAGCTTTTGCTGTGTGCAGCTGTGTATAGGTTCAACATTCCCAATCCTAATATTATATTATTTGTGTTTTTATCGGCGGTTCTGGTGCAGTGTGGCTATCTTGTGGGGACGCTGTGCGGCATCCTGACCTTGCTTTATTCTATGTTCTTTTTTTCCATAGACCATAGTTGGATTTATTTTGAACCAATCAACAGAGATAAGCTAATCGTTGTTCTGTTAGGCTTGATTGCCAATATCTGTGTCATCGGACATTTACAGCAGAGAAATAAAAATGCGATACAGGAGATTTCCAAGCTGGAGGCAGAAGGGAAGATTGCGGCAGCACGCGCGCAGATTCTGCATAATATGTCGCATGATATTCGCACGCCCATCAATGGGATTCTGGGAATGGCACACATCATCGAAAGCAACCCTGCGGATACTGCAAAGGTACTGGAAAATGTAGAAAAGATAGAGAAATCTGCATCGGCATTGCTTTCCCTTGCGAATAATGTGCTGGATATGAATGAGATGCAGTCCGGTAATATACAGATGGAGAAGATTCCGTTTCGGCTTGTGGCACTTTGCAGAGAAACGATGGAAAACAGCAGAAATCTTTTTCCGGACAACGGTCTGGAGTTCTCCTTTCAGGTGCAGGCGGCATGTGAGCAGGAGCTGATTGGCAGCCCCTATCATATCAAGAAAATCCTTTTCAATCTTTACACCAATGCCATTCGCTATACGCAGGCAGGCGGCTTGGTTGCGACCCAAATTACGCTTCTGCGCGAAACAGAGACGCAGGTGGTTTTTCAAATCAGAATCAGTGATACCGGCGAGGGAATGTCGCAGGAATTCATTGATACGCAGCTATTTGAGCCTTTTACGCAGGAAAAGGAAAGTGCGCGCACAAAATATCAGGGCAGCGGCTTGGGTATGGCAATCGTAAAGGGCTTGGTTGACCGCATGGGCGGAACCATCACGGCGGAAAGCCAACTGCATAAGGGTTCCACTTTTACGCTGGAGCTGCCGTTTGAAAAGCCGAAGGTGGCAGCGCAGCAGAAGAAATTAGCAAGTCTTTCTGGTGTGAATATCCTTTTGGCAGATGATAATACGCTGAATCTTGAAATTGCGGAATATATGCTGACGGAGGCAGGTGCGGTTGTCACCAAGGCAGAAAACGGAAAAGCCGCATTGGAGCTTTTCAAGAATGCGCCCGAAAACAGCTTTGATATCATTCTGATGGATGTAATGATGCCGGAGATGGATGGGCTGACTGCGACCAGACGCATCCGCAGTCTGAATCGGCCGGATGCCGAACAAATTCCGATTTTTGCGGTAACAGCAGGTATTTTTCCGGGCGATATCGAAAAAATCAAGGCGGCAGGCATGACGGCATATTTGCCGAAGCCGCTAGTGTGGGAAGAATTGATTGCTGTTTTGGAACGCTATTGCGAAAAGGCAGATTGCCCCTTGCAGTGCGTATAAAATAAAAAAATAAGAAGTATGTTTGGGTGTGTCCCGACTAGAAAACAGGAGGAAAATGAAATAGCGAAAGCACTGCGGATACAGTGAGGTTTCCCACAGGCATCCTTTAGCTTAGGCTGTCAGGGGAAGCTGATGCAGTAGCCATAGCTTTCAGCATTTCAGAATACAAGGTTTCTTATCGGGACACACCATTTTTTATCCCTGCCATTTATGAAACTGTTTTTCCAGAAGGGAAATGGCGCGATACATTAGGGCGGAGAGGATTGCCAGAATGACAACCGAAAGAAGCACTACGCGCATGGCGAAGGTCTGCGAGGAATAGACAATCAAAAAGCCCAGACCATCCTGTGCGACAAGAAATTCCCCGACGATGACCCCGACAAAGGAAAGCCCGACATTGATTTTCAGTGCATTGAGGATGCAGGGAATATTCGCAGGGAAAACGACCTTTGTGAGTACCTGCCGTTTTGTGCCGCCGAAAATGCGAATCAGCTTAATCTGGTCTTCATCCACCTGCAAGAAGCCATTCAGTACGGAAAGAATTGTCACTACAATCGAGGTGAGCAGGGCAACGATGATGATAGAGGATTGATTATTCCCGAACCAGACAATGATGATGGGAGCAAGTGCTGTTTTCGGCAGAGAATTGAGAACCACGAGATATGGCTCTGCCACATCGGAAATGAAGCGATTCCACCAGAGCAGCACCGCCGTCAGCGTGCCGAGAATTGTCCCCAGAAGAAAGCCGATTACCGTTTCTCGGAGCGTTGTGCCGATATGCAGGAAAAGAGAGCCGTCCCGAATCATTTTAACGGCTGTTGCGAATAATTCCGTCGGCTGGCTGAAAAGGAAGGGGTCAATCCAACCGCAGTCTGCGGCAATTTCCCAAAGAAGGAAAAACAGAATAAGCAAAAGCACCTGCAAAAGCCAGACAGCGGCTTTTCTTTTTTGTGTGCGGCGCAGATACGCCGTCTGCTCCTTGGAAATGTGTTCTTTTTCATGAAACATGAACATCCAACTCCTTCCAGATGGCATTGAAATAATCCTTGAATTCAGGGGCTTCTCTCGCCTGCATGGGGGTATGGTTTTTGGTGGAGAACTGAATGGGGAAGATTTTTTTCAGGCTTGCAGGACGCTTGGAGAGCACCACCACGCGGTCGGAAAGACTGATGGCTTCGGAAATATCATGCGTGACGAGGATGGCGGTTTTTCCTTCTTCGCGGATAATCGTGCCGATTTCATCCGAAACGGAAAGCCTTGTCTGATAATCCAGTGCGGAAAACGGCTCATCCAGAAGGAGAATATCGGGACGAACAGCAAGTGTGCGGATGAGTGCCGCGCGTTGGCGCATACCGCCTGAAAGCTGGTTGGGCAGGCTGTTTTTGAAATCGCCGAGACCATATTGCGTAAGCAGGGTATCAACATAGGCGATGTTTTCGGGGGTCAGCTTTTTCTGGATTTCCAAGCCGAGCAGGGCATTGGAACGGATGCTCCGCCATTGCAGGAGATAATCCTTCTGGAGCATGTAGCCAATCGTGCCGCCGATGTAAATGCTCCCTTCGGAAGGGGCAAGCTGCCCTGCCAGCATGGAAAGAATTGTGGATTTGCCGCAGCCCGAAGGTCCGACAATGGATATAAATTCGCCCGCTTGGACGGAAAGGCTCAGATGAGACACAGCAGAGGTTTCTCCGCCGATGCTGTGGTAGCGGAGGCTGACATCCTCCAGAGAAACAATGGGGTTCATGGAAAGGACCTCCTTTGCAGAGTTTGATACTTTCAATATATTGCAAAGGGGACAAATGGTGCATTTCTCAGAAAAAAGAAGGGGTAGTCGCAGAGAGAAAAATATGGTAGTATTGCTGAAAGGACAATGTGAAAGGAGAAATAAATATGGATTGGAAAACAACAGCTCTGGTTGTGATTGATATGGAGAATGCATTTATCAGCAAGGAATCTCCCCTGTGTATTCAGGAGGCGGCAAAAAGCGTGCCTGCCTGCGGCAGGGTGATTCGCAAGGCGAGAGAAAGAGGGATTCCGGTATTCTTTGTGAACCGCATTTATCGCAGAAACGGCAGTGATGTGGAATTTACACGCTATGACAGCTGGCTTGGCGGCAATCGTTACCTTGCACCCAACAGCACGGGTGCGTTATCTATCGAGGTGCCTGCGGAATTTACACCGCAGAAGGGGGATTATACAATTATAAAGCCTCGTTTTTCCGCTTTTTTCCAGACAGAGCTGGATTTAATTCTGCGCCGTCTGGGCGTGAAAACTGTGATTCTGACAGGAACAACCACCCCGAACTGCATCCGTACCTCTTGCTATGACGGGCTTTCTCTGGATTATAATATTCTCATCATTGAGGATTGCTGTTCCTCCAATACGGCGGAGATTCAGCGCGTGAATATGGAGGATATGGCAAGGGTTGGCGCAGTGATTACGGATTCCGATACCTTCTGCACAGATGTCTTTGCAGTAGCGGATTTTGCAGGAGAAATTCAGAGAAGGGTACAGCAGGACGAAACGGCACCCGAATAAGAAAGATAAAAAAGCCTTCGACTACGAAAAAACGTAGGGAGGGCTTTTTGTATGCAAAAAATCAGGATTCCTTCTCGGCTTGTTCCGGAAGGGAGGATTGCCGCAGCTGCGCATTTTCCATGCGGAGAGCAGAAAGCTCCTGCTCCATTTTTTCAAGCTGTGTCTTCCAACGGGCATTGACAGCGGCAATTTCATCACTTCTTTGCTCCAGAAGAACGGAAAATTCCTCTATCTGCTTTTTATGGGATGCCTGTAACGCGGTGTATGCCTTGGAATAGTCATCTTCCTCCGCCTGCTTTGCCGCCTTTGGTGCTTCGGGCAGGGGAGAGGGGGCAAACACCGCAGGCAGAAAGCCATGCTGTCCGTTGCCATAGCACTCCGCCGCGTTCAGTGCTGCATCATTTGCGCCGAGCAGCTCGCCTTTTATGCAGTAGGCAGGGAATTTTTCCATATAGCGCTCCACCGCGCCGAAGGAGGCACCGCCGTTTTCGGAGATACAGCGAAATGGCTGTCCGTTTGCCGTCCACATGAGAATCAGTCTGCCGTTTTCCTGATAGGCAAGGCAGTTTTCGCAGTTCGTATCCTCCCAGAGGATGCGCGGCGTACTGATGGCAATAGTATGCTTATATTGATAGACCACCTGCGTGCGGAACATATTGCGAACAATATAGAGAATATGGATTCTTTCGGTATCGTTGATGATGGAGAGGTCGGTGCAAGGGGTGGGGGTCTGAATCAGCGGCGTGACACTGCCGATGGTATAGGGGGTCAAGAGCATTTCTCTTGCGCTGAGGACGTTTCTGCCGGTGCGGTAATACAAGATGATATGCGCATCACTCAGCCGTCTGGCGAGGAAGGGTGTTTGCTTCAACGGCAGGAAGCGGTCAATCTGATAGGGCTTTTCCCATTGCCCATTGCGAAAGACGCTGTAAACAAGGGAATCCACGCCGGTTGCTTCTGTTGGCAGGTGGTAAATAATATGGAAGGCCTCCTTGCTTGGCAGAAGGAAAAACCTTGTACGGTCGGTGGGGGAGGTGCCATTTCGCAGGGGGCGGTGCTCCCAGCTGGCAAAATCGGCAGAGGATGCCAGATAAAGCTGCCCTTCGCCGCCGGAATAGAGCAGATAGGTGATAGCTTCATATTGGCAGACGGAAAAAACAGGAGAGGCTTTCTCCGCGATTTTCTGCGGCACTGTCCAGCCGTCATGGGAAAAGCTGCGACAGAAAATATTGCCGTGTTCATAATAAAAAAGATAGAAATAGCCATTCTTCGTTTTCAGATATTTTACATACGGATTCTGCATGGAAACGCTCCCTATAGGTTTTTCATAACAGTTTATGCAGGGAAAGGGAAATGTATCATAAAGAAAACGGGGAAAGAATTGCTTTTTTGTGGAAACTATGGTATGTTTGAGATAGGAAAGGCAGAAAGGGGGATTTTTATGAGCATGTTAGATACATTTCGGATGTCCGGTACACTTTATGTATGTGCAATCATTCTGGTGATGCTTCTGATTTATGCTGCAATCTGCTATCTGGAATGGCGGCTTGCCCAAAAAGAGGAATGGTGGAAGGGAATGATTCTGCCGATCGTTTTTCTGCTGCTTGGCAGAGGCGGTCGATTTCTAGGGATTATTTTATTGGTGATTTATGGGCTTCAGCGGAATAAGCTGCAAAAGGAACAGAATAAAATAGAAGATAAAATAGAAGAATGAGAAAAAGGGTATCGACTGTGTCGATACCCTTTTTTAAACAAGTCGAAATCCTGATTTCGACTTAGGTTAATTTTTTGCCTTGGATTCGCAGTAAATGCAGCGATATTCGCCCTTTTCCCTGTCTGTCAGCTTGAAGATATGGGGAATCTCCTGCTCCACAGAGGTGATGCAGCGAGGGTTTTTGCACTGGATGATATTCGTCAGCCGTTCGGGCAGCTGCGGATGTACCTTTTTCACGCAAACGCCGTCCTTTACGATATTGATGGTTACGTTGGGGTCAATATAGCCCAGCGCATCCAAATCCAGTTCCAGCTCGGTATCAATTTTAATGATATCCTTTTTGCCCATTTTCTGGCTGGGCGCATTTTTAATCAGCGCAATGGTTGCATCAACGTGGTCTAAATCCAGAAACTGATACAGCTTCATACATTTGCCTGCGGTGATATGGTCAATGACCACACCGTTATTCACTGCGGTTACCTTCATCATTTACGCCACCTCCAGTAATTTCAGAATCAAAGCCATGCGAATATATTTGCCGTTCAGCACCTGCTTGAAATAGCAGGCTCTGGGGTCATCATCCACTGCAACGGAGATTTCATTGACACGGGGCAGGGGGTGCATGATGCAGAGATCCTTTTTTGCGGTTTCCAGCTTATCCGGATTCAGGATATAGCTATCCTTCAGACGGACATAGTCCGCTTCGTTGAAGAAGCGTTCCTGCTGTACCCTTGTCATATAGAGAATATCCAGAGAGGGCATTGCATCCTCAAGGCTTGTGGTTTCCTCATAGGGGATGCCCTCATGGTCTAATTCCTGAATGATGTATTCCGGAACCTTCAGCTCCTCAGGGGAAATCAGGATGAATTTCACACCTTTATAACGGCGCATGGCATGAATCAGAGAATGTACGGTTCTGCCGAATTTCAGGTCACCGCACATCCCGATGGTCAGGTTTTCAAAGGAGCCCTTTTCCCGCTGAATCGTCAAGAGGTCAGCCAAGGTCTGGGTAGGGTGATTATGTCCGCCGTCCCCGGCATTGATGATAGGCACCGGAGAGCGCATGGATGCAATCATAGGTGCGCCTTCTTTGGGGTGGCGCATGGCGATGATATCGGCATAGCAGCCAACCACACGCACCGTATCGGAAACGCTTTCGCCCTTGGAAGCGGAGCTGTTGCTTGCACCGGAGAAGCCAATCACACTGCCGCCAAGCTCCAGCATAGCCGCTTCAAAGCTCAAACGTGTACGGGTGGAAGGCTCAAAAAAGAGCGTCGCCAGTTTTTTGCGGTGGCACTTTTCTGCATATTTATCGGGATTTGCAATGATATCATTGGCGGTGGCAATCAAATCATCGATTTCTTCTACCGTCAGGTCTACAATATCAATGAGGCTTCTCATGCTTACATCTCCCTCCAGCTTTCATCGCTCGGGTTACTGCGGAATTTCAGCAGACGTGCGATGTCGGATTCCTTGATATAGCCTTCCTTTGCGGCAACCTCTGCCACAGCATCAAAATTGGAAAGGCTTACATTTTTTACATTTGCTTCTGCCAGTCTGTCCAGACCCTTCTGCAGGCCATAGGTGAAGATGCTGACAACACCCAGAACCTCTGCGCCTGCTTCACGCAGCACGTTTACAACCTCGATACAGCTGCCTGCGGTAGAAATCAGGTCTTCTACAACAACAACCTTCTGTCCCTTTTCCAGTCTGCCTTCAATCTGGTTATGTCTGCCATGATCCTTTGCGCCGGAGCGAACATATCCCATGGGCAGGTCAAGCAGATGTGCTGTGATGGCAGCATGGGCAATGCCTGCGGTGGAGGTACCCATCAGTACCTCGGCATCGGGGTATTCTCTTTTGATGGTTTCTGCCAGAGCATTTTCTACATGATTTCTTACCTCTACAGAGGTCAGTGTCAGTCTGTTATCGCAGTAAATGGGGCTTTTGATGCCGCTTGCCCATGTGAAGGGGTCTTCGGGACGCAGGAAAACTGCACCGATGGACAGCAGGTCTTTTGCAATCTGTTCTTTGATATTCATTCTACTTCTCCTCCTAAAAATTCGCGAATACATCTGTGATATGCCTGAACGGGGTCAGCCGCCTGTGTGATAGGTCTGCCGACCACGATGTAATCAGAGCCAAGTTCTCTTGCCTTTGCAGGTGTCGTCACACGCACCTGATCGCCCACCTCACCATCGGCAAAGCGTACGCCGGGGGTTACGGTAAGGAAGGCATCGCCGCAGACTGCTTTTACCTTACCTGCCTCCAGAGGGGAGCAGACAACGCCATCCAGACCGGCATCCTTCGCATTTTTTGCATAGTGCATAACAACCTCATCCAGAGGGTGGTCAATCAGAAGATCCTTCTGCATCCGTTCCTCGCTGGTGGAGGTCAGCTGTGTTACGGCAATGAGCAGGGGACGTGTGCCGTCCGCTCTTGTCAGGCCTTCCAGGGCCGCTTCCATCATTGCCGCTGTACCTGCCGCATGCAGGTTGCAGATATCTACATCCAGAGCAGAGAGAACCGCCATGGCTTTTTTTACGGTATTGGGGATATCATGCAGCTTGAGATCCAAGAAAATCTTATGTCCTCTTGCCTTGATTTCCTTTACGATGGCAGGGCCTTCCGCATAGAACAGCTCCATGCCGACCTTTAAGAAAGGCTTTCTGTCTTCGTTTTCAAATTTATCTAAAAATGTCATCAAATCTGCCTTGCTGTTAAAATCGCAGGCAATGATTACATCCTTACTCATTTATGGGCACCTCCAATGATGTCGTTTAAATCCTTGATATTGTATTTTTCCATAACACGAGGCAAATCCTCGATGATTTTTTTGCAGATGAAGGGGTCAACCAGATTTGCCGCACCGATTTCTACGGCAGTTGCGCCGGCAAGCATCATTTCAATGACATCCTCCGCAGAGGAAACGCCGCCCATGCCAATCACAGGAATGTTGACTGCCTCAGCCACCTGATAGACCATGCGAACAGCAACAGGGAAGATAGCACTGCCGGAAAAGCCGCCCATTTTATTGGCAATGACGGGCTTTTGGGTTTTTAAATCAATGCGCATACCCATCATGGTATTGATGAGAGCAATCCCATCTGCACCGGCTTCCTCGCACGCTTTTGCAATGGAAACAATATCGGTTACGTTAGGGGTCAGCTTGATATAGACCGGCTTTGTGGTAACTGCCTTGACTGCCTTAGTAACAGCTGCCGCCGCCGCAGGGTCTGTGCCAAAGCTCATGCCGCCATGATGTACATTCGGGCAGGATACATTGACCTCCAGAATCCCGACCTGCGGTTCCTTATCTAATAAAGCACAGGTTTCTGCGTATTCCTCGATGGAAAAGCCGCTGACATTGGCAATGACAGGCTTATGAAAGCATTTTTTTAGCTTAGGCAGCTCTTCGGAAATGACCTTCTCTACGCCGGGGTTCTGCAGACCGACAGAGTTAATCATTCCTGCGGTACATTCTGCGATACGGGGGGTGGGGTTGCCAAAGCGCGGCTCCCTTGTTGTTCCCTTAAAAGAGAAGGTGCCGAGAATATTGATATCGTAAAGCTCTGCAAATTCATAGCCGTAGCCGAAGGTACCGCTGGCAGGAATGATGGGGTTATCCAGCGTGATGCCGCTGAGTGTCACCTTTGTGTTTACCATATAATTTCCTCCTTTACCAGAACGGGGCCATCCTTGCAGATGCGCTTATTGCCGTATTTTGTCTTGCAGGAGCAGCCCATGCAGGCACCAAAGCCGCAGCCCATGCGTTCCTCAAAGCTGAGCTGACCGCTTGTTTTGGTGGCAGCGGAAAGGGCTTTCAGCATGGGTTCGGGACCGCAGGTATAGAAATAGGTGTAATCGGGAATGGTTTTCACCACATCTGTAACGAAGCCCTTTGTGCCGACAGAGCCGTCTGCCGTTGCGATATGCACCTCTGCGCCCAGTGCTTTAAATTCTTCTGCATAGAAGATTTCATCCTTTGTATTAAAGCCGAGAATGACGATGGGCTTTTTCCCCTCCGCAAGCAGATTTTTTGCCAGACGATACATCGGGGGAACGCCTACGCCACCGCCAATCAGCAGGGGCTTGTCTCCGCTCTTGGAGGTATCGTAGCCATTGCCTAATCCTGTCAGAATGTCCAGCTTATGGGGGGCTTTCATTTTGCTCATGGCCTCTGTGCCTTTGCCAACGATTTTATAAAGAATCGTCAGTGTGTTTTCGTCATAATCGCAGACGGAAATGGGGCGGCGCAGAAAAAAGCCTTTTAATTGAATATTCACAAACTGACCTGCGGCGGTAATGGCAGAGGTATCCCCTGCCAGAACCATTTTGCAGACGCTTTCGGTCAGCCTTTCATTGCTTTGTATTTTAAAAACAGATTGTTTCAAGAGAGAACCTCCTTACGCATCAATCGTGGAAATACCCAGAGTGGTTTCTTCCAGAACATCCAAAAGCACACGAACAGTATCCAGTGCTGTGAAAACAGTTACATTATTTTCAACGGCACACTGGCGGATTTCCTGCCCATCGCTGTTGCTTGCCGCAGAATGAATATCTCTTGTGTTAATAACATAGCTTACATAGCCCTGACGGATGGAATCAAAGATTTCCTCACTGCCATCGGACAGCTTCTTTCTGGTTCTGGTGCGAATGCCGTGTTCCTTCAGGAAATCGGCAGTACCCTTTGTTGCTTCAATATTGAAGCCCAGCTCATAGAAACGGCGAATCAGGGGCAGTGCTTCTTCCTTATCCTTATCCGCAATGGTTGCCAGAACCGTACCATAGTTCTGGATATTCATGCCGGATGCCTGCAAAGCCTTATACAGCGCTCTGTTCAGCTTATTATCATAGCCGATGGCCTCCCCTGTAGATTTCATTTCGGGGGAGAGGTAGGTATCCATGCCATGCAGCTTGGAGAAGGAGAAGGCAGGTACCTTTACATACCATCTCTGCTTTTCATCGGGATACAGACCGAAGATACCCTGTTCCTTCAGTGTTTTGCCAAGGATAACCAGTGTTGCGATATCTGCCAGAGAATAGCCGGTTGCCTTGGAAAGGAAGGGAACCGTTCTGGAGGAACGAGGGTTTACCTCGATAACATATACGTTATCCTCTTTATCTACGATGAACTGGATATTGAACAGACCGATGATGCCGATACCCAGACCAAGCTTCTTTGTATATTCCAGAATTTTGCCCTTAGCCTTGTTGGATACGGAGAAGGTAGGGTATACGGAGATGGAGTCGCCGGAGTGAACACCGGTACGCTCTACATGCTCCATGATGCCGGGTACGAATACATCGTAGCCGTCACAAACAGCGTCTACCTCCAATTCCTTACCCTGAATATATTTATCAACCAGAACAGGCTGATCCTCGTTAATCGCTACAGCTGTTTTCAGATAGGTTCTCAGCTGATTTTCATCCGCAACAATCTGCATGGCACGTCCGCCCAGAACATAGGAGGGGCGAACCAGCACAGGATAGCCGATTTCTGCCGCAGCCTTTACGCCTGCTTCGATATTGGTAACAGCCTGTCCCTTGGGCTGAGGGATGCCAAGCTGAGTCATGATATGCTCAAAGGAATCTCTGTTTTCTGCCTTTTCGATTGCCTCAACATCTGTACCGATGATGGTTACGCCGCGTTTCATCAGAGGCTCTGCAAGGTTGATGGCAGTCTGCCCGCCGAGGGATGCAATTACACCCAGAGGCTGCTCCAGCTCTACCACGTTCATAACATCCTCAACCGTCAGAGGTTCAAAGTACAGCTTATCACTTGTAGTGTAGTCTGTGGAAACGGTTTCGGGGTTGTTGTTGATGATGATGGATTCATAGCCGAACTTCTTGATGGTGGTTACCGCGTGTACAGTGGAGTAGTCGAATTCGACACCCTGCCCGATACGGATGGGGCCGGAGCCAAGCACGATAATCTTCTTCTTATCACTGATACGAGAATCGTTTTCCTTCTCATAGGTGGAGTAGAAGTAGGGGATGTAGCCGCCGCAGCCGCTTGTTTCAATCATTTTATAAACGGGGAACAGGTTCATTTCCTTTCTCAGATTATAAACTGCAACCTCATCCTGCTTCCACAGCTTTGCGATATACTGGTCGGAAAAGCCCATTTTCTTTGCCGTTGTCAGAATTTCCTTATTGCCGACATTTTCTGCCAGAGTGGTTTCGTAATCGACAATCTTCTTGAAGGATTCCAGGAAATATTCCGTAATCATGGTTGCCTTGAAGATTTCATGCAGAGAAACGCCATTGCGAATCAGCTGTGCGATGGCATAAATGCGGTCATCGGGGCTTGTTGCAATATAGCTCAGCATATCCTCGTTGGACATGGTATCGAATTTCGGCATATACAGATGGCAAACGCCGATTTCCAAGGAACGAATGGATTTCAGCAGACATTCCTCCAGTGTACGTCCGATACCCATAACCTCGCCGGTTGCCTTCATCTGTGTGGAAAGCGTATTTGCGGCAGTTGCAAATTTATCGAAGGGGAAGCGGGGCATTTTTGCCACGATGTAATCCAATGCAGGCTCGTAGTTTGCGGTTGTTTCGCCCAGCTTGATTTCATCCAATGTCATGCCGACAGCAATTTTTGCGGTAACTCTTGCGATGGGGTAGCCGCTTGCCTTGGATGCCAGTGCAGAGGAACGGGAAACGCGGGGGTTTACCTCGATTAAGTAATATTCGGAGGAATTGGGGTTCAGTGCGAACTGCACATTGCAGCCGCCTTCGATTTTCAATTCCTTGATGATTTTCAGTGCAGAATCACGCAGCATGGTGAAATCATGGTCATTCAGTGTGAGGATGGGGGCTACAACGATGGAGTCGCCTGTATGCACACCAACGGGGTCGATGTTTTCCATACCGCAGATGGTGATGGCATGGTCGGTACCGTCACGCATAACCTCGAATTCGATTTCCTTATAGCCCTTTACGCTCTTTTCTACCAGAACCTGATGCACAGGGGAAAGCTTCAGCGCATGCTTCATGATTTCCACCAGTTCAGCTTCGTTATTGGCAAAGCCGCCGCCTGTGCCGCCCAGTGTGAAGGCAGGACGCAGCACAACGGGATAACCGATTTCATTTGCCGCTGCGATGGCTTCTTCTACGGAATAAGTAATCTGAGAGGGGATAACGGGCTCACCGATGGATTGGCACATTTCCTTAAACAGCTCACGGTCCTCCGCACGTTCGATGCTATCGATAGGAGTCCCCAGAAGCTCAACCTGACACTCCTTCAGGATGCCCTTTTTTTCCAGCTGCATTGCCAGATTCAGACCTGTCTGTCCGCCGATACCGGGAACAATGGCATCGGGTCTTTCGTAACGCAGGATTTTTGCAACATATTCCAGAGTCAGAGGTTCCATATAAACCTTATCCGCAATGGTGGTATCTGTCATGATGGTTGCGGGGTTAGAATTAACTAATACAACCTCAAAGCCCTCTTCCTTCAAAGCCAGACACGCCTGCGTGCCGGCATAGTCAAACTCTGCTGCTTGACCGATTACAATGGGGCCGGAGCCGATAATCAGAATTTTCTTTAAGTCTGTTCTCTTTGGCATAATGTTTTGTTCCTCCTCATGTTCTTTTTACCTGTTTATACCTATTATATAGCTATTTCATTTATATAGCTATTTCTATCTGTTTCTATTTTACAGTGTTTCATCCTTCCATGCAATGCTGCCATGATACATTGTCAGCCTGCAGGCACCAAAAACCTTTTCTCCTGCGAAGGGCGTTGCTCTGCCCATGCTCAGGAAGTCATCTGGGTTGATGGTGTATTCCTTATCCAAATCGTAAACCGTCAGGCTTGCAGGCTGTCCTTCTTCCAGAGGTGTGCCGACACAGAAGCGGTTTCTGGGATTGGTGTGCATCAGCTCGATGAGCTTTTCCAGAGAAAGTACGCCTGTTTTCACCAGCTTGGTATACAGAATGGGGAAGGCAGTTTCCAGACCGACTACACCCATCAGGCTCTTTTCCAGACCTCTGCTCTTTTCCTCTGCGGAGTGGGGAGCGTGGTCTGTCGCAATCATACCAATCGTGCCGTCGAGAATACCGGCAATCAGTGCTTTTCTGTCCTCCTCACTGCGGATGGGGGGATTCATTTTAAAACGTCCGTCCTCCTGTAGCATGGAATCATTCATGGTCAGATAATGTGGTGCGGTTTCGCAGGTCACATCCAGACCCTCTGCCCTTGCCTTGCGGATGAGTGCCACGCTTTCCTTTGTGGAGATGTGGCAGACATGATATTTCACGCCGGTTTCCTTTACCAGCTGCAAATCTCTCTCAATCTGCTTCCATTCGCTTTCGGAGCAGATACCCCGATGCCCATGTGCCTGTGCATATTCACCCTTATGAATATAGCCGCCCGCAAGCAGGGAATTATCCTCGCAGTGCGCGGCAACAATTTTGTTGTAAGTGCTGATTTTTTTCATTGCTTCACGCATGATTTCATCATTTTGCACACCACGCCCGTCATCAGAAAAGGCGCAGACATCGTTGACGATTTCGTCATACGCCGCCAATTCCTCACCTTTTTCGCCTACCGTAATCGTGCCGTAGGGAACAACCTGAATGCAGGCGGTTTCGCGGATTGCCTTTAGCTGCACCTCCAGATTTTCCCGACAATCAGGGACGGGGTTCAGGTTCGGCATGGCGCAGACCGCCGTATAGCCGCCATGTGCCGCCGCAAGGCTGCCGCTTTTGATGGTCTCCTTATAAAAAAAGCCCGGCTCTCTCAGATGCACATGAACATCAATAAAACCGGGAAAAACAAAGCAGCCGTTTAAATCATAAACGGAACAATCTGCCTGAGGTGTGCGGTTGGAAATTTCGTGAATCATACCGTTGGCGATAAATACGTTGGATTTCATGAATTTGCCATGAACAAATACAGTTGCATTCGCTAGAATATAGTCCACTGTCTTCTCTCCTTTCGTCGCTAACTTGGTTCCAAACTTATTTTTATCTAAATCTTCAATACTATATCATAAAGGAATAGTAGTGTCAAGATATAGTTTTTTCGGAATTTTCCGTTACAAGAGAAAGTGTTTTGGGAATTTATTGACACTGCAATTTCGTTGTGTTAGACTAAATTTGTAAATTTATGCGGTTTTTTGCAACTGACGGAACAGGTGGGCAACCACAGGGGAGCAAAGGACTTAAGAAAATTAAGCAGTGCAGAACTGCTTTTTGTCGACCGTCTGGGCAGTCTGTTTCTGTAATACGGAAGTAATGCGGAATCGGACTGCCTTTTTCTGTTTGTTCCGTAGGGAAAAAAGACAGGATGTTTTAGATTTTTTGAGGAGGTAACCCATGAAGAAAATTGGTATCGTTATGGGCAGTGACAGCGATCTGCCTGTAGTGGAAAAAGCGATGGCAACTCTGGAGAAATTCGGTGTTCCCTTTGAGGCGCACGTTTATTCTGCACACAGAACGCCTGTAGAGGCAAGCGAATTTGCAAAGGGCGCAAGAGCAAATGGCTTTGGTGCCATCATTGCGGCAGCAGGAAAGGCGGCACATCTGGCAGGTGCCATGGCGGCAAATACAACCCTTCCTGTAATTGGTATCCCTATCAAATCCTCCACATTGGATGGATTGGATGCTCTGCTTTCCACCGTACAGATGCCGGGGGGACTTCCTGTTGCGACCGTAGCCATTGACGGTGCGGAAAACGCAGCGCTTCTGGCAATCCAGATTTTGGCTGTAGAGGATGCGACTCTGGCAGAAAAGCTGGACAATGCAAGAAAGGAAGCAGCCGAAAAGGTTCTGGCAAAGAATAAGGCACTGGAAGAAAAATACGCAAAATAAGTTATTATATATAAAAAATTATAAAAAATATAAGGACAAAGCGAGAGGAGAAAAAGAATGAAAAGCCATAGTGAAAGCTATAAAGCAGCAGGTGTAGATATTACAGCAGGGTATAAAGCGGTGGAGCTGATGAAGGAGCATATCGCAAAAACCATGTCCGCAGGGGTTATGGGCGATATCGGTGGCTTCGGCGGCCTGTTTGAATTGGATATGACAGGTATCACAAAACCCGTACTGGTCAGCGGTACAGACGGCGTTGGTACAAAGCTGAAGCTGGCATTCCTGATGGATAAGCATGATACCGTAGGGATTGACTGCGTGGCTATGTGCGTAAATGATATCATTTGTGTTGGCGCAAAGCCCCTGTTCTTCTTAGACTATATCGCAGTCGGCAAGAACTTCCCCGAAAAGATCGCCTCCATCGTTAGCGGTGTGGCAGAAGGCTGTGTGCAGTCCGGCGCAGCACTGATTGGCGGCGAAACAGCGGAAATGCCCGGCTTCTATCCTGAGGATGAATACGATTTGGCAGGCTTCTCCGTGGGCGTTGTCGATAAGGATAAAATTTTGAACAACAAGACTATCCAGGAAGGCGATGTCATTCTGGCTCTGCCCTCCAGCGGTGTACATTCCAACGGCTTCTCTCTGGTGCGTCGTGTGCTGGATGTAGAAAATGCGGATATCAAAACACCTCTGGAAAGACTGGGCGGCAAATCCATCGGCGAAGCACTGCTTGCACCCACAAAGATTTATGTAAAGCCTATGTTGGCGCTGTTTGAAGAAGTGAAGGTAAAGGCGGTTTCCCATATCACAGGCGGCGGCTTCTATGAAAATATTCCCAGATCTATCCCCAAGGGCTTTGGTGCGAAAATCAATAAGGCAAGCCTGAAAACACCCCCCATCTTTGATTTGATTATGGAAACAGGAAATATCCCCGAAAGAGATATGTATAATACCTTCAATATGGGCGTTGGCATGAGTGTGGTTGTTGCGAAGGAGGATGCGGAAAAGGCACTGAAAATTCTGAAGGCAAACGGCGAGGATGCGTATATTATGGGCGAAATCATCGCCTCCGAGGAAGGTGTTGTCATTGTCTAAGACAAGGATTGCCGTATTCGTTTCCGGCGGCGGCACAAACTTACAGGCATTGATCGATGCGGCAAAAAGAGGAGAAATCCCCAGCGGCGAAATCGCATTGGTGCTGGCGAGCAACGATAAGGCTTATGCACTGACAAGAGCGGCAGAAAACAATATCCCTTCTATTGTGGTAAAGCGCAAGGAATTTGAAACGCAGCTTGCGTATGAAGAAGCCGTGAAGGTGATTCTTGCGGAAAACAGCATTGATATGATTGTTCTGGCAGGCTTTATGTCCATCCTCAGCGAAAACTTCACAGCTGCATACCCTAAGCGTATCGTAAATGTGCATCCCTCTCTGATTCCTTCCTTCTGCGGCAAGGGCTTCTATGGACTGCATGTACACGAGGCGGCACTGGCGTACGGCGTAAAGGTGACGGGGGCAACGGTGCATTATGTAAATGAAATCCCCGATGGCGGCGAAATCATTTTGCAGAAGGCAGTGGAAATCGAAGAAGGGGATACCCCTGAGGTACTGCAAAGAAGAGTCATGGAGCAGGCGGAATGGATTCTTCTGCCGAAGGCAGTGGAAATGGTGGCAGCAAGACTGCAGAAAGGACAGTAAAAAGCATGAATGTATATAAAAAGAATACCATGAAGGATTTGGTAAAGGATAACAGCTATGTGGGTCGCGGCATTGTCATCGGCAAAACAGAGGATGGCACAAAGGCGGCAGTGGCTTATTTCATCATGGGGCGCAGCGATAACAGCCGCAACCGCATCTTCAAGGAGGAGGGCGAGGATGTTATGATTTATCCCTTCGATGCATCCAAGGTTGAAGACCCTTCTCTGATTATCTACGCACCCATCCGTAAGCTGGATGGCAAGCTGATTGTGACAAACGGTGATCAGACAGATACCATCCGTGATTTTGTTGTTGCGGGCAAATCCTTTGAGGATGCACTGGAAACCAGAGAATTTGAACCCGATGCACCGAACTGGACACCCAGAATCAGCGGTATGCTGACCTTCGCAGAAAATGATTTTACATATAAAATGAGCATCCTGAAAAGTGCGGATGAAGCCGGCACAGCCTGCAACAGATTCACCTATTCCTACAAAGCAATCGCCGGCGTAGGGCATTTCCTGCATACCTATATGGGTGACGGCAGCCCTCTGCCCACCTTTACAGGCGAGCCTGAACGTGCAAGCATCCCCAACGATATTGATGCGTGGACAAAGGAAATCTGGGAAAATCTGAATGAGCAGAACAAAATTTCCATCTATGTACGCTTCACAGACCTGAAAACAGGTGCAGTTGAAAATAGAATGATTAACAAAAATGTGTAAGCATTGTTGGCAGAACAGGGAAGAAAGGAGTTTTTGGCAAATGAAAGAATTTGAATTGAAATATGGCTGTAATCCAAACCAGAAGCCTGCAAAAATCTTTATGGAGGACGGCAGCGATCTGCCCATCGAAATCCTCTGCGGCAGACCCGGCTACATCAACTTTCTGGACGCATTCAACAGCTGGCAGCTGGTAAAGGAAATCAAGGAAGCACTGGGTATGCCTGCGGCAACCTCCTTCAAGCATGTAAGCCCTACCTCTGCGGCAGTCGGCACACCCATGAGTGATGCGCTGAAAAAAGCCTGCTTCGTGGATGATATCGAGGGTCTGGATGATTCCCCTCTGGCATTGGCTTACGCAAGAGCAAGAGGGACAGACAGAATGTCCTCCTTCGGTGACTGGATTGCGCTGAGCGATGTCTGCGATGCAACAACCGCAAAGCTGATTAAAAGAGAGGTTTCCGATGGTATCATTGCGCCCGGCTATACAGAGGAAGCACTGGAAATTCTGAAAACAAAGAAAAAGGGCAACTATAATATCGTAAAAATCGACCCTGCCTATGTGCCTGCGGTGCAGGAAAAGAAACAGGTTTTCGGCATTACCTTTGAGCAGGGCAGAAATAACTTCGCCATCAATAAGGCTCTTCTGGAAAATGTAGTAACAGAAAACAAGAACCTGCCTGAGGAAGCAAAGCGCGACCTTATTATCGCATTGATTACACTGAAATATACACAGTCCAACTCCGTTTGCTTCGCAAAGGACGGACAGGCAATCGGCGTTGGTGCAGGGCAGCAGTCCAGAATCCACTGCACCAGACTGGCAGGCAACAAAGCTGACATCTGGCATCTGAGACAGCATGAAAAGGTTCTCAATCTGCCTTTCCTGCCCACCGTAGGCCGCCCCGATAGAGATAACACCATCGATATTTATATCTCCGATGATTATGAGGATGTTCTGGCTGAGGGTACATGGCAGACATTGTTCTCTGAAAAGCCCGAGCCTTTGACAAAGGAAGAAAAGAAGGCATATCTTTCTACAATCAAGGGTGTGGCACTTGGCTCCGATGCATTCTTCCCCTTCGGTGACAATATTGAACGTGCGGCAAAGAGCGGCGTTAGCTATATTGCA
>OGXE01000565.1_pt1 | contig 34099 bp, 22 predicted proteins | sample 1576181 | NCBI WGS metagenome assembly OGXE01 (sample SAMEA3541478, study PRJEB24748) | human gut metagenome | biome: human gut; feature: human-associated habitat; material: faeces | place: China | collected 2012 | reverse complement strand
CTGTAATCGGCGTCAGTGATTATATAATCACTGACGCCGATTACAGAATTAGTAGGCACTCCGATGTTTTCTTATGCTATGTAGATAAGGAAACCAAGACTACTTATAAGACGAAATATTGAATAACTTCTTCATCTCACCCGTTTTCACCTTAGCCGTAAACAGGTCTTGCAAATCCTTAACGGATAAGGAGTAAGACGGTGCGAAAGCAGGGGATTCCATGTATTCCAAAATACTACGATAGAACTGCCGGGCTTCCGGTTTGTCCTGTACGGCTTTCAAATCGGACATGCAAACTAAGAGTTTGCCGTTCCCAACCTTGAATTCGAACAACAGACCCAACTTATGGTTGCGTTCAACATTGTCGATTATCTGCACGATCGGCCGGTAATCGTCGGACAGACGATCCAGAATCATAGGGTAGCTCTGCTTGATGATCGGGAACCATTGCCAGTTGGTGTGGAACTCGGTCGGGAAATCAGCCAATGCAGGGTGGCCAGGATCAGTCAAGATTCCCAATGTACCGGGAGAAACTGGGCGGTCCAAGTTTTCGCAGATAGTCCGGAACATACGGTAATTCCAATAATCCGTCTGGAAAAGTCCGCCTACCGTTTGATCCTTATGTTTGTCTTTCGAAGGGAACCAAAGGACTTTGCCACCCTCTGTCAGGTATTTCAGATGGGCATCCAGGTCATCCGTCACACAAATATCTTCAGATGATGTAACCTCCTTATCAGCCGGATAAATCCAAAGTGAATAATCATTCCGGTAAGGAGTGCCGTCTATCGACAAGGCGAGCGTGACTTTTTCAGCCTTCCGGACAGAAGCGATAGCCGGTTTCAATGTGCCTACCTTTGCCAACTCTCCTTGTTTGACCTGTAAAGGTAAAACACCCTTGTCCAAGACCTGTTGTTTGCTGTCGGTCAATACCCAAGACAATTGTTTGCCATTCAAATCACTTTCGGAATAATTAGCGATCTCTACCTCTCCGGTGAGCGCCTCATCGTTCGTCCAACAGAACTTCTCCGTGCAGAACAGAGGAACCACTTCCGAACAGAAATGCCGCCATTCTTCCGGCGCGATCAACCCTTTACTTTCCATAAAAGCATCCAAGATTCCGACATAAGCTGAGCCCTGTCCCGGATAATCCTGCAAATCGAGCAACTGGAAACCGCCCCATTCCGGCGTACGCAGGTTCATCTCGATATCCGCCCGGTACAACAGGGCCGACCATTTACCGGAAGCCATCATAAAGTCATGCGCCTGGTCGATCATACCGGCCTCTTCCAAGCGTTTCTTGAAGATTTCGAAATTGCGAGGCTTCAATACACCCGTATATTTCTTGATCTCTTCATAATTCGGATATACCTGGAACTGCCCCGTCTCGTGGCTGATAATCGGAACATCGCACAAAGCATTGGCAGACGAGAAATCCATCTCCGAATTCGGGTACGTGTGATTCAGATACCCGCCGTCATAAGCGTCAGCAAATGAGAAAGAGGCACGGGCATGGGTGTTGAACTGCTTGTCGTCTTCACGCCCGACACGGCAAGTCGTGAAATAATCTTCATCCGCCTGCTTTCCTTTAAAGCCTAAATAATTATTCGAACCGGAAGCATAGATATGGCGGTTATCCTCCTTTTTGAAGGTCTGGATCAGCATGGCAAGTCCTTCTTCGCCGGACATCTCGTTTCCTAATCCGAACATCACGAAAGAGGCATGATTGCTATAAGCCCGATGCAGGTTCCGCCCTTCTTTCAACAGATAATCGCATAATTCGGTATCATCGATATCGATATTACCCCAAACAGGAAGTTCCGGTTGCAGGTAAATGCCTTCGATGTCGGCAGCCTCAAAACAGGCTTCGGGAGGACACCAGGAGTGGAAACGATAATGGTTGATGCCGTACTGTTTCGCTACCTGGAAATAGTGCCGCCAGGTCTCCACATCCATTGCGGTATGGGCTATCAGTGGAAAGACGCAGGCATCATGTTTTCCGCGCAGGAACGTAACTTTGCCATTCATGGTGAACTGACGTCCTTTTGCCTTGAAATCGCGCAAGCCGAAAGTCGCCTGCTCCGTATCGACCGATTGATCTGTTTTTAGTGAGACAGAGAGACGGTATAGAGCCGGTGTAAATTCGCTCCAAAGCAAAGCCTTATCCCCCAGCGCAAGTTCGAGCTCCTGTTCCGGCTTCGTCCAGTCCACTTCAATTGTCTGTACCGGTGTTTTATGCTGTTTATCCGTATTCCAGGCTTCGGCATAAAAGGACAATATACCTTTTCCCACCCCTTTGTCCGGGTTACGAAGGGTTACTCTGGCAGTCACGACTTTTTTCGCGACATCCGGATAAAGCTGGATCTCATCGATCCCGCAAAGAGGTGCGCTTTCCAGATAAAAATCACCGATAATTCCATTCCAGTTTGTCTGTGTGGAAGCAGAATAAGCATGTGAAGAGCCGTAGACCTTTTCTGGCACGGCCTGCTTGCCGTTATCGACTAAAATAGCAACGGTATGGGTTCCGGGAAACAGATAAGAGGACAGATCATATTGTTGAGCCGTAGAGATATCGTTATTTGCCCCAACTTCTTTTCCATCGATCCAGATCGTCGTAGGCTTCGTGCGTTCCATCACTAAGCGGACGGATGTTCCGTCCCATTCTTCCGGTATACGGATCTGCTTCGTGTACAGTGCTTTCCCTTCAAACACATATTCCCTGGAAAGGCCTGTAGTCAGTGTCATATCCGTATTGTAAGTTCCCATTTTCCCCATATCGGTAATACCGGGCAGGAAAAGAGAATCCGTACAAGACTTTGTCAACCAATCAGGAGCAATCCCCGTACCGGCAGTATCCAGTTGCAATCCCCAATTACCCTCCAAGGAAATGCGACTCCGGGTATCAGGAGGCAGTTGTTGGGTACAAGCGGAATAAAATCCGGCGGTTAACAACAAGGCAACAAGTTTAATCGAATTTTTCATCTTCTTCAAGTTTCTATTTATATGCTTCAGCTGTTTTCGTTTCACCCGGTTTACAAACAATATCGAGATAACTGAACGGATTACCCAGTTCATCGTTCGTATGCTTGGCATCCATCCCGCTAATCATGGCGACATTACCCGGAAACATGGCTCTCCAAATCAATTCTTTCCCGGACTTGTTCGCGAAGGTACTACTTCCGGCAGATTGATGCAAGATAGATATTTTTCCTGAGAATACAGGAATATTTTCTATCGAAATCCAACGGGTAGCATCCGTAAAGCGCGGAAGGGTGGTAATACGGTTTGCCGTGACATCGGCATCTACGCCGGCAAGTCCACACACAATTCCTTCGATCACACCGCTGGCTACTTCGGGATAATCCCGACGTTCATTCGCATAAAGCTCCTTTAGATAATGATAGCCCATATCCTGCCTGCCGTATTTATAAAAGATCTTCGGATAGTAAGACATGCTTTCCACGTTTGTCTCTTTCTCCGACAGGATCGCCAATAAACGATTGATACGTTCCGGCTTGTCTACGATACCGAACCAAAGAGGAAAAACATTACATCCGCCTTCTTTCAGGTTTTCATTCTCCAACTTATAGGCATAATAGTTTTGAGTCTCTTCATTCCACCAACCGGTATTATATAGGCGGGCATACTCTTCCGCCTTCGACTCATAGTGGAGGGCGGCCTCTTCATTTCCTCCCAGCCGTTGAATCTGTGCATACGATTTCAATCCTCGGTAGATCGTAGCGATCAAATCGCCGGTTACCGTCAGCCCACGAACCGATTCCTCATAAGAAGGGAGCCCACGGAAGGTTTTGAACTTCGGATCGACACGTGCATCGTCTTCGTGCATCACCCCCGGACGTTCCATGATCTTATCCGCCTGCAACTGCCATCTGTCGATATATTCATTGGCCGATAAACGGAAGAACTCTTCAAAACGAGGATCATTGATGTAGACTTCATCTCCTGTCCAGAGGTACAAACGGTAACAAGCGTTCATCACATCGAAGTTCGCATTCAGGTTATACCAGAAATCCTGATCCGAGACATAATCAGCCGAAGCCGGCAGGTTATTCCTGTCTATCTCCCAATAGCTGCAATAGTCCTTCGACTCGGAAATATTCTCGACAAACTTACCCATCATATTCGCATTTTGCCTGCCATGCCCGTTCAGCTCCTCGCCTATACATTGATGAGAGACATCCCGCATGCAGAAAGCCTGGCGATTCGGCAAAGCCGCTTCATACCAAGGTCCGACCGGATCGGAATCCTCCCCGACATACCAATTCGAATTACTTACGGCCCAATCGAAGATCTTCACCAGGGCCGTATCATCGGATGCCACACAAAATGAGGTACGCGCAGCATCCGCTATATCAGGATACATCTCCTGCCCTGGCTGGCCGCAAGCACAACTTAAAACAAGGATAAGAGATAAATATGATAATTTCATTTTTATACGATCATTATGTTATTACAAAAAAAGCGCATCAGAATATCCTCGGATAGTCCTGACGCGCTTTCTCCCTATAATTCAGAACCGGTTATTATTTCCAACCTTCGTTTTGGGTGATACGACCTGGGTTCAAGTCGATCTCTGCTTGCGGAATCGGCCACCAGAAATCTTTTGCCGTATAAGCATCTCGCTCCGCTGGAATCAAAACGGTATGTTTAGGCGTCCCGCTCGAAAAGTCGCGATATTCGATACCTTCGATCGGCTTGTTCATCACATCCAACAAAATGTTCCAGCGACGGATATCGGCAAAACGAAGGCCTTCCTGCGCAAGTTCCACACGTCTTTCGTTGCGAACCAGATCCCGGAGACTACCGTTATAACGTTCGGCTACCATCTTGTCAATATCATTCGTATTACCAGCACGGTCACGAATCACTTTTATCAGGGACTTGGCTTCGTCCGTACTTCCTCCGGTTTCCACCAACGCTTCCGCCCTCAACAGATAAGCTTCCGCATAACGGAAAATTATAAACGAGTTGTAAGTTGTCCATGTTTCTTCTTCCTGACAATATTTTTTCCAAGACAGGCCGGTAGGCGTCTTGTTCCATTCGCCACCGCCGCCTTCTGCCAAGACATCACCTACGCTGACTTCCTTGTCTTGCAAAGCCCCGTAATCCTTGTTAGGATCAAAATAAGTTTTACCATCTTTTTCAACCACATTGTTCGGAATCGTATTAAAATACTTGCCACGCATTTCCATACCCGGAGCATAGATAGTCTGGTAAAAACGGGGATCTTTATTCAGATACGGCATAGTTTCATTTCTCTCGCCCACATATTCAAATGCATCAGCTAATGCCTTCACCGGAGTTGTCACGCAATAACCACCGATAGACTGATTATACCAATTACCCCAACTGTTCGTCGCATCCAATGAATAGCGTCTTACCAGGATCACTTCATCCAAGTCTTCACAACCAGTTACAAACAACTTGTCAAAATCGGCCAGCTGCGGAGCAGATGCAACCAATTGGGCCGTTTCATCCAACGTAATCTGGAAATAAGATTTATCATTCAGATAACCGGCCGCATAAGCAGCAGCACGTGCACGAAGCAAGCGGGCAGCCGGTTTTCCGATCTTCGATTTATTGCTTGGCTTGTCCGGTAATCCGGCAATTGCCTTGTCCAGGTCATCCAGGATAAAATCGAACACTTCCTTCGGGTCCTGTACTTGCTTAACGTTTTCACTTTCCGCTACTGTAGCCGGATTCTCGGTATAAAACATGATATGTCCGAAGATAGAAACCAAATCCAGATAAAAATAGGCACGCAATGTACGAGCTTCACCCAAAACCTGGTTCCGGTTAGCATCGCTTTCCCCGCCCGGCCATTGGTACTTATCAATATTGTTGATTACGTTATTCGCACGCTGGACGGAAATATATCCCTTATCCCATTTGTCAGCCGGGAAAGAAGAGGCTGTACTCCCGATGCCTCGCCCCAAGTCATATCCTCTATTCCAACTATGCGTAACCAAACCATTATCTGTCACGCCATCCATCCACAAATCATAACTTTCGACGTTCAGTCTCTCATACAAGGCGGTCAACGCCTTTTCATAGTCTTCTGCCGACTTGAAATAACCGTCCGCCGTAATAATACCTTCCGGTTCCAGATCAATATTACTGTTACAACCGCCTGCCATACAAAGGGTAAAAGCCAACGCCCCATACAGCAACGATTTCTTATATATTTTCATAATGCTCTATTTATTAGTTTAGATTAAAAGATAATGTTTACACCGAAGTTTACGATTTTCAACGGAGGAAAATCATTGATTCTATCACTTTTTCCTTCTGGGTCCAGACCTTGATACAAACTACTGAATGTAAGCAGGTTCGAGCCAGAAACATACAATCTCAGCTTTGTGATTCTCAGCTTGTCCGTGATACCCTTTGAGAAGGTATAGCCCAACTGGGCGTTTTTCAGACGTAGATAATTTGTCTTTTTCAGGAAGAACGAGTTGTAGGTAGATGCATTCCGGTTATTGGCTGCTTCCAAACGAGGCATTTCGGCATTTCCATTCTGGTTCTCTTCCGTCCATCTGTCGCGGAAATGTACACCGGTGAAGGCCTCATAGCTTGGTCCTTCGATCCATTCCCCATACATCATACGATTCGCGCCGCTTGATCCCTGGAACAGCAAACTCAAATCGAAACCTTTATATTCGCCGCTGATATTCCATCCATATGTGAACTTAGGGATATTGGAGGCAAAGATCTGACGGTCGTCCGGGTCGATCGTTCCATCGTTATTCGTATCGACCAGTTTCACATCGCCGGCATGAAGATCAGACATACCACGCGGGTCCGATTTATATTTGGCACGGTATTCTTCCAATTCCTGTTCGTTCGCGATCAAACCGTCTGCCTGATAGATGTAGAAAGCATTCAAAGGCGAACCGATCGTTTGAATATTATAACCGCTGATATTCTTGTCATCACCACCGCGGTCGATCCATTCGTTCTTGTTATAAGCCAAGTTGAAAGAAGTGTTGAATGTAAACTCTCCGAATGTTTTACGGAAACCGACCATAGCTTCTACACCTGAGTTACGAACCACTCCGGCATTTTGTTCAGGAGCATCCAGACCAATGAAATGAGGGATACCCAGTGCTAACAAAATATCTTTCGTATCTTTTGAGTACCAGTCCAATTCACCATAGATCGTGTTATTTAGGAAACCAAAGTCCAAACCGATATTAGTCTGTTCCACTGTTTCCCAAGTCACATCCGGATTCGCCATCTTCTTCTGGTAAACAGCAGAAACAAGGCTACCGTTCATGACCACATTCGAGGTGTTATACTGAGGCAGATACATGAAGGCATCGATACGCTCGTTACCGGTCTGCCCCCAGGAGGCTCTCAGTTTCAGATTATCCACAAATCCCAGATTTTTCATAAACCCTTCTTCCGAAATACGCCATGCAGCAGAGAAAGACGGGAAAACACCCCACTTATGGCCTTTAGCAAAACGGGAAGAACCATCGGTACGGATATTCGCTTCAAATAAATACTTATCCTTAAATCCGTAGTTTACACGTCCGAAGAAAGAGTTGATACCCCACTTGGTCGGATATCCTTCCGCAAACTGACTACCGGCCGAACCTAAAGAAACGTCCGGTAAAGCATCAGAGATCAAATCTTTACGCTGAGCCATTGAATAATAGTTGCGGTAAGAGATTTGCTCCATACCGTAGAGCAACGCCAAATCATGGTTGTCGCCGAAACGCTTTTTGTAATTGGCCAGGAAACGAAGTGTCATCTGGTAACTGTTGTTACGTGAATCTTTTACACTATTCGGATTATTACGTTGTGTAACCAGTTCACCAGCTTCATTGTAATATTTATAATTCTTATAATGGATCTTTCTTCTGTCCCAGGAACCGTTCAAAGAAGCCATACCCGTAAACACCAAATCCTTGATCGGTTCGAAATCGGCTTTTACCTGCCCATAAACCACATCCATATTATAACGGTCTTCCCCTACGACATCCAAATCCATAAGAGAGATGGCATTTCTATTCTGTTTATCCAAACGGTAATCGCCATTTTCATATCTGACCGGCGATGTGGGCTGCATGCTCCATACATCATACTGCACGCTACCTAAAGATTCCGGCCATAGGCGGTCAACGTGACGATATGTTACGTCACTACTCACCTTCAACATTTTGCCAATATTCAAATCTGTATTTACACGATAACTATAACGCTGATATTCCGTATTTTTAACCAAACCAGGCTGATCTAGATAGTCAAACGAAACCAAATAACGTCCGACTTCACTACCACCCGTCAGGTTTAATGTATGCTGTGTGATATAAGTAGGTTTATACACCTCATTCGCCCAGTTCAGATAAGAATGGTTATACGGATCATCGCCTCTTTCCGTTGCCAGAATATCATCTTCCGAATATTTGATCGAACCACCGGAATTGACTAATGCTTCATTAACCATCGTCATATATTCGCGTGCGGAAACCTGCTCGGCTCTCACCGCCCGGTCTTGGAAACCGATAGTACCGTCATACGATAATTTCACTTTACCTTCCTTACCGCGTTTGGTCGTTACTAGAATTACACCGTGAGCAGCACGTGAACCGTAGATAGAAGCAGATGCGGCATCTTTCAAAACAGAAATATTCTCGATTTCGGAAGAAGGAATCTGGCTCAAAGACATTTCGATACCGTCCACCAATACCAGCGGTTTGGCATTGCCAGTCGTACCGACACCACGCAAGTAGATTTCAGGATCGTCACTACCTGGAGCACCACCACGGTCGACTACTGTGATACCGGGACTCAAACCCTGCAAAGCTTTTGTAGCATTTACCACTGTCATTTTATTGATTTCATCACCTTCCAGCTTTGTAACGGCACCAGTAGTCGTCACTTTACGCTGAACACCGTAACCGACAACAACAACTTCGCTCAATGCTTGGGTATCTTCAACCAACTGGATAGCCAATGTCGACTGGTTACCTACCTTTACTTCCTGCGTATTATAACCGATATAGGATACCTGTACAACCGCACCCGGAGCGACTTCCAGTGTAAACTTGCCATCGATATCAGTGATAATGCCGTTTGTAGTTCCTTTTTCAATCACATTGGCGCCAATAATAGGTTCACCCAGATCGTCCGTAACGACACCCGTAATCGTTTTCTTCTGCTGAGCAATAACCGGAGCAGATGTTTCCTTTGCCTTATAACTCGACAGGACAATATAAGAACCTTTTTGGGAATAATTCAGTCCTAACTGGGTAGAGAGGTTATCCAAAACTTCCTTGATGGACTTACCGACCATATTAACGGATATCCTTTTATTTACATTTACACCGGCATCATAAATGAAAAGATAATCCGTCTGCTTTTCAATAGTATTCAAATAATCTTTCAGTGAAAGATTATCACCCTGCAGGGTGATCTTTTGCGATATCGCATTCTCTGCATGCAAGCAGAAAATGGCTGCAAATAATAACATATAGGTTATTCTCATAATCCTAAATAAATGTTTATGTCGTGATTTTAATAAGAGACAAAACCCCGACAAAGGTATTTTATTCATAACTTTGTGATATTTAAAGATTAATACTTGTGTTAGACATGTGTTAGTTGTAAGGCGGTGAATCTCGCACATTCATCGCCTTTTTACATTGTTTTTCGTGTTCCACTTCATTCCATAGGCATTTTCGTTTTTAATTTAAGGTTACACATTTACTTTATATAGATAATCGTATTATCGTCGCTGCGGGAAAAAGTAAAACGCGTACTGCGTTGCAACACCTGCAAAATGAAATCCACCCCGTCCGAAACACGACATTTACCACTACATTTATAGTCATGCAGACTTTTGTTTTGGATTACAATACGGATATCATACGTCTTCTCAAAGCGTTTCATCAAATCGGCAAAACGGATATCCTCAAAGCAAATCAATCCCTCTTTCCAACGATAATCATCCAAGTTACGGATCGATTCCACCACCATTTTACCTCCCGTCCATTCCGCTTTCTGCATCGGAGCAAGCCGGATGGAAGGACCAGGCTCCATTTTATTTGTTAACTCAATGGAACCTTCCAGCAGGGCAGCTGAAAATTCGCAATCCGACTCCGCCTCATTCACCCGAACATTAAACTCCGTCCCCAAAACTTTTATATCACATTTCTTTGTCTGTACGACAAATGGATGTTCCACATCTTTAGATACATCAAAATAGGCTTCACCTTTCAACGACACACGGCGGATATCCTCACTAAAAGAGGCCGGATAAGTCATTTCACTACAAGCATTCAGCCAGACATTCGTCCCGTCGGACAGGGTGAGGTTCGCCCGCTGCCCCGGAGGAACGACGATCTTGTTCATCTCCAATACAGGAGCCGATTTTCCCACATTATTAGATATGTATAGGGCAGACACTAGCAATACAGAAATTGCAGCAGCGATCTTCAGCGATTCTCTGATAACAAAAGGCAGGCTGAAACGGTGACCGGATTGCACCATGCTGCTATTTTTCGTCTTATGCAACAACAGCACATCAAAATATTTCCGCTCCCTTATCAGCTCTTCCCGATTCTTATCAGAAGCATCCACCCAATCGCAAACAGCCTCTTCCTCTTCAAAAGAGGCTGTTCCTGCAAAAAATCGATGTAATACATTTCTGTCCATACGTTATATAAGCACCTCTCGAAAGCAACCCCCTAAAATTTTATCCGAATATTTTCACCTTCCTTTATTTTCCGGTTGCTGATCGTTTTTCCGTCTGCGATAACGGCAACTTGCAGTTGATCGCCAAGACGCTTCACTTCAATATCGAATACTTGATTGAACGCGCAAATCTTACGCAGGTTCATATGATCCCACTCTTGCGGCAGGCGGGGAGTAAAGACAAACGAATTCAGGCCGGTCGGACGAATACCGAACATCCCTTCCGTAATGATACGGCAATACAAACCGCTTTCGGCAGACAGATGGCGCTGGTTGCCTTCCGGCCATGCCTCGATTGCATAAGGGACATGTTCACCCAACAGACGCTGGGAAGAATAGAATCTCAAATAATCGGTAGCCTTCTCCGTCTCACCGCAAGCATACACGCCACGCAACGCATACAAGGTGGAGCGATCCCAGAATGTTTCACTTCCGGCCTGCGTCAGCAAACCGTTCTCCGTCCACAGGCGCGGAGAGAACAACGCCTGGATGGTCGCATCTTTCCGATCCTGTATCCCGACCGTGAGCGGAATGCAGATCCAAGAACGCAGGACATCATTTCCTTCATAATATTTATAGGTATCAAATCCTTCGACGATCCCGCCGAAATAGCGGTCGATATTTTTCTTCAGGGCTGTAGCCTGGCGAGCATAGGCAGCAACCGGCTTACCTAAATCCTTCCCTAAATAACCTGCTGAGATCAAAGCATCATAATATAAGGAAGAGGTACAAAGATTTGCTTTCCCTGCTGGGAAACGGTTTTCCAGTTCATCCGCATCGGAAGCCACAACACCACTCTCGTTCAAATTGCGCCGACAATATTCCAAGCACCATTCGATCAATGGCCACAACTTTTCGGCTTCTGCCTTATCTCCTTTGGACAAAGCATAACGGGAAGCACCATAAGCGACCATCGCCGCATCGCCACGATCACCGGCTCCTGCCCAAACATCAATGCCTTCCGCTATGATCGAGCTAGGCAACGGCTTGTATTCCGGATTCATGAAGCGGGCAAAATGTTCATACGAGCACAGTGCGGAACGGTTTCCGACCTCATATCCCAAATAAGGGAAGAAAGGGTTGATATATTCCGCCTGGTCGTTTGCCCAGATAGCAGCATAGTAGGATTCGCCTCCGGGGCCATGCATAAGGCCTCCTTTCGTATCGTAAATACTTTCCGCTCCACGGATTTTTGCAAAGGCGAACATTGTATTGATGACAGGATCGGGCGTATCCAGAACCAGGTTATCCCAAAATCCGGCAATCAAATCCTGCCGGGCCTGTAATTCCCGGTCAATATCTAACGATAGCTCGCGCTCATCCTTTTTGTATCCGGCAAAAGTCGCACTGAACGTCAACTCCTCACCAGGTTGCAACTGACGAGCCACCTGTCCGTTGATAGTCGAAACTAATTTATAGCTGCCATCCACCCCTTTCGCGGCATCTGTCTCGACAACAGAGCGTGAAGAAGGGATTTCCACCGATATCGCAGATTCACCTATATTCCGTAAAATATATTTTTCACAAAAAGCCGGATTCGAAACGGAAGGAAACAAGATACGTGTCAAGCCGAGTTTTCCCTTACGGGGAAGTGTGTATTCGCTCTGGACGACCATCGTGCCGTTCAACGTAACCTCCTTTACTTTCTCATTCAGCAAAGACTGCCCGTTTACCTCGACCATATCCGTCACGTTCCAGGCAAAACGACGCATCAAGCTAGCATGAGTATTATTCGGAATCGTGCGTAGCATCGGCCATACCATACTTCTGTTCAGCATAAAGGCGCCGTTTGCATCGACTCCGTAGCGAAGCACGGTCGAAACTCTCAACCCACTCATTTCAATATGATCCTCATGCGGAACCCGCTCATCCACCTGCCAGGTAATACCACCGGCAGAATTAATAGCCCAGCGATCGGCTGCCGATACGGAGAGGCAGCTAATCCATAAAAAAGATAAAAGGCAGTAAATCTGTTTTCTCATGTTACTTAATCAATAATGTGTTTTTCAAATTTCTTTTATAATAAGCACCTCAAAAGAGATATCCCCTAAAAAAATATCATTTTTTCTGAAATACTTTTGTTTCACATGAACAAAACAATCGTCATATAATCCTTCAACTTCACTTTCAATATCTTCAATGCTTTGGATATGTGGAACTCCACACTCTTGACGGAAAGCGAGAAATAGGCAGCGATTTCCGGGTATGTTTTATTTTCATAGCGGCTCATGATAAAGATCCGGCGGGTTTTGTCGGACATCATTGCCAATGCCTCATCCACGAGCCGTCCGGCCTCCGAACTGAAAATTTCCTGAGGATCGCAGGCTTCAAGGGTGGCAATCCTCAGACTATTCACCCGTTGCTGATGCTCCTGGATACGTTGTTCCACATCTTCGCGGACACGAAGATGACGAAGGTAATTCAGACATTTATGTTTGATCGCTTCCAGGATATAGGCAGGAATATTCGAATCGGAAGAAAGAGAATGGCGATTTTCCCAATAATACATGATTCCCTCAACAGCAATATCTTCCGCTGCCGCTTCATCTTGCAGGTACGTATTGGCGAAACGCACAAACAATCCGTGGTAATCGGCAAACAATTTATTAAAAGCTTTTATCTCCGAGGCTGTTTCCATAATGTCTCTTTTCGCCGATAAAGATAGTACAAAAAACGCTGTTTCCAGACTGTTATTTCAGAAAAACAATCTGAAAACAGCGTTTATATCTCCTCTCTCGTTTATGCGAATCAGAAACCCATGTTTTCAACCACTTATTTTACTTTTTCGAACCAAGGCAGGCGTTCCAAAGGAGCTGTCACTTCAATCGTTTTCGGTCCCTTGAACTTCTTACCCGTATCGTCTACCCATACACCTTCTGGCAGCATCACTTTGCGCGTGTGTTCCTTGGTCAGTACCGGGGCAACCAAATATCTGTCACCCAACATGAATTGATCCTTGCAATCAACGAATCCCTGGTGCGGAAACGCATATTCCATATGCCGGATGATCGGCTCACCGGTCTTTGCGGCATGATACGCCTGTTCCAGAATATATGCTCCCATCTTCTCATGCAGACGGGCATAATCACGGCAAATCGCCAGATGCTTTTCATCGAGGATGCGCCAAGGAGCCACCGAGAATTGCATCATCGGCATCAAGGCATGTACCTGGCAGGAACGCACGATCAGCTCTTGATCGAGCTTCGTCTGGTCTACTCCCAGGAAAGAGGCGAACTGGCCTCCGCCGATCATATCCGGACAGGCATAGGCATATCCCAGCAAACCGGCAGCAATCATATCAGGGATCAGCAGGCCGACCGCATTCCAAGAGTAATCTTTATCACCTAGACGCTGAACCAGCGCTTCACCTCCCATCTTCCATCCGGCACGATATTCGTTAAACGGGAAATCCAACCCGATCTTCGCCCAATACCGACACATATCCACTGAAGTAGCCGACTTATCGTAAAACTCCAGTTCCGGATCGTTATAATGACCGATATCACCGGCATCGAACTTGAAACCATCCGCCTCATATTTCTCCTGCATGCCGCGCAATTGTTGTTTCAGATGTTCGGCAGCAGCCGGATTGCTCAGGTCATAGCAGGCACTATAACCGTTCCACCACGGAATGATGGCCGCTTCATTCGTCCCCCTTTTTTTGATCAGGAATCCTTTCTGCTGAAGCTCACGAAACTCCGGGCTATCCGGACTGACGAACGGGCAAATCCAGAACATGATCTTGAATCCCTGTCTGTGCAGACGATCAATCATTCCTTTCGGATCAGGAAAACGTTCGGGTTTAAAGTCGAAATTGCCATAATATTTCTGCCAGTTGTCATCCACCATGAACACGCCGACCGGAAAATCATTCTCCAATACATGATCCGCATATTTCAGGATATCCTCCTGATTCTGGTTATACATCAGTTCGATCCAGGTATTATACTGCGGCATGGAAAAGAACAACGGATCCGGCAAATCACCGGAAGGTGGGAAATGTTTGGCAGAAGCAGCCATATAAGCATCCTTCAACGTACGGCCCGCCAATACCGGCTCCATCTTCTCATAATCGGAATACAAACGCAACTCTCCATTCTCTACCTGAAAAGAAAACGGCTTGTCACTCCAAATATACCGTCCCTCCGAAGAAAGCAGAAGCGGCACGTTCTGATTGTTCAGGTTCTCGGCAGAGAGGTCGAACAAACGCAAGTCACCTTCAAAAGGCATCTTCGATCCCAAGCCGACTGCACCGCCCCACCATTTCTCTCCTTCGAGAGACGTTATTTTCGATTCGTACTTGCTCGCAGCAAAGCAGGGCAATGCCAAGAGAACCAAGAAAAGGAGACAGATTGATTTACGTGTCATAATATATTCAATGTTGTTATGTTATTTGCCGAATATTTCCACAAATATACGTTTTACTGTCGAAATACAATCTCCTTCCGGTTCGCTCGAATAAACATTTGTTGCTTTCGTCCAGCGTTCCTCGATTGCATAAAAGTCGATAGCCGCCGTTTTTCTGCCATCCAAAAGCCGAGTCTGATAATCGAACCAGGTTTTCCAGCGCATATAATAGAAATCTTTCAGGATACCATTCCATTCGCGATGGGCATAATCGCGCAAGCCGCCTTCGTCGGCCGCCAATCGGTTACCCCAAGTCGTAATCTGTACACGGGCATTCCACTCGTACAATTCCTTTTCTTCAGGAGTATCTCCGAGGCTGCGGGCACGAGCGATCCAGGTTCCAACCTTAAATTCAGGACGCGTTGCCAGCAATTCGTCCTGCAACAGGATCAAACGCAGGAAACGGTCGGAAGCATCCTTATACAACTTTTTGTCGCCAGCGGCAAAAGCGGCCTCAACAACCTTCTCCGTAAGACGTCCTTTCTCGGCGATCGCCTGGCGGACGATATCGACCAAATCATACTCGAAATTATTGTTTCCCTTGAACTCATCGGCTACAGACACCATCATGGCGGCAGCACGAATCACATCGTTCGGATCATAATAGTCTTTCATCTCCGACCAGCTTGAAACCTGATACGGATGTTCGGTAGGACGGGCACAGAATACAGATTCATGAGTTCCCTGCTGCGTATTTGCATCCGGACAGTTATAGATGGAATTGCTCAACAGTATCCAAGCGTCCTGCACCGTGGGATTGCTCTTTCCGTAACGGGCAACCGTATACTCCCTCAACCACTGATCCTTGTCGAAACGCTGCGGACGCCAAGGCAGTTCCGTCAACAGTTCGAACATGACCGGGTTGTTTTCGCTCCCCTCCATCGTCATGCCGACTCCTTTCAGCGTTTTACCGAACGGACTTTCCTTCGCCTTATAGAACTCGTCGATCACGTGCTTCATCTTCCCGTGTAATCCAACGTTCCCACCATAGTTCAGCAACATACAATAAATCCAGTCATGCTGTCCGAACCCGTCCTTCCGGTACCAAGTAGATGCAGGATCTCCCCACTGCGGACGGCTTTCCGCGAACAGATCCAACACGATCAGATCTCCCGCCTCCAAATTTCCGATCATCTGCGGACGCGGGTTCGCCTGCCATGCCTGAGCCACCCAGACAGCTTTCGGATTATTTTTCTTCATTGCCTGCATAATGGCCTTTCCAGCTGCATCCAGATCCACGCCGGCCACACTTCCGCCTTCATGGAACGGGTCCATACTGTAATAGTCCGCTTTGCCGTACAGCTTGTTCATCTCCTTATAATATAAGGAAGCGATCTCCTCGAAACGCGGATCTGTCGGTTGCAAAAATGCCGGACGGCGATATCCGTTCCATAATCCCGGATCAGAGACATTCAAACCTAACTTCTCTTTTGCATTATGAGGAACCATACCGGAGTATCCGGGGAATACCGGTTCGATACCATATTCACGCATCCGCTTCACGATCCGTTTCTGCAAAGCGATCTGCTGCTTATACCAACTATCCGGATTCGGGCCGCCCCAACCTTCCAAGTTGTTCATCAACCACCAAGCCTGGAAACCGGGACCGGCTACAAAATCGTTGATTTCTTCCTTCGTATAGCCTAACTTGCTCAGCACATTGTACCAAACGCCATCCGTCCCGACCATCGCCAATGGCAAGTTAATGCCATGCAACGCCATCCAGTCGATCTCTTTCTCCCAACGCGTCCAATCCCAAAAGGCCATCGTATAAGAGAAGGTACAATAGTTGAAGTCATAGCGGTATTTCATATCCGTCTCATGACGTTCTTTCTGCTTCACTGCCGGCAATACCTCCGGCAATTCGGCCTGCATGCCATTCCAGGAAAGATGAATTCCGACATGATATTTCAGATACCAGTTCAGCCCGGTCGCGATACTCACATAATTATTACCCCGGATCACGACCTTGTCACCTTTCTGGTCGAGTTCGAAAAAATCGACAGGAGATTTCACCTGTTCAATCATAAATTTACGCGACGCACCTTTGTCGATACGTTCCAGCAACCCTTCGATAGGGGAAGCCGCTTTTACGACAAGCGCAACCAGCAACATGCCGAGGATATGGATGATTTTCATTTGACAGAGATTTTATTCATTAAGATATTGACGCCATACTTTCCGTCAGGAGACACCCACCACTGCGTATCGCCGTTTGCACAACGGATCGCAAAACGATTGTCATACTGCAAACGGGCGGAGCCGTCGGGAATCCATAGGCCGAGGCTGTACATTCCCTTTGCCAGACCAAGCGGAATCTGCAAGTCGGTAGAAATCGTATGCAGGAGCGGAGTGCAGGAGCTGTCGCCCGTTTCATACGGTTGCCAGTCATTCACATTCGCATCCGTCAAGGCGACATGGCAAACCTTACCGGACTCGTCAATCAAGACCAGATAGACAGGATGTTCATTAAACAAAGTCGAGAAACCGCGGTTTATCAAAGATATTTCGACAGGATTAGCCTGTCCGGCAAGCAAAACCGCCGGAGCCGTCATCTCCTGCAACTCGATACGGTAACCGAGATGGTCCCGGATATAATCGAATACATTCCGTTCCGCTACAGAGCCATCTTTCCTGATGAAATACCCATCCGACACCGGCATCTTGTTCTCCCGCAGGAATTCTGTGGAAACAGGAGTTTCCTTCCAGTACATCATCGAATACTTATCTTTCGTATTCTTTTCCTTATAGTTATGAATCACGCTAAGAGAAGTGAAATGTTGCAGGAACAGGCGGCGTGCCGTTTGCAATCCATCAATGATCCACCCGGCTTCAGGATTATCGGGGTCCTCATTCATGCTCCAGGTTCCCCAAGGTAATTCTCCGTCGACCGGAAAACAAGGAGACTCACGCACAATCTGCTCATAAGCAGGCGTACCTTCTGACATTCCGCCATCCCACTGATGCTTTTTGATCACAATAAAGTCGTCATGGAAAGAAATCCGTTTATAATCATTAGAAGCCGTATCCAGCAGGTTCTTATATTCGGGAACCCGTATCTGGACAGCCCGTCCTTCCGGTGTCATCCGGCAGATATGTTGCAAAATAGTCCGTTTCGTATCGTCCGACTTTTCGAGACCATGAAAAGAACTGTGCCATTCTCCCCAAGCACCGATCATGCCAGCCTGTACAACCTGAATCACATCCTTATTCTCTTCAAGGAAAGGCTTGAGCTGTTCCGTATGGCGAATGATGTCTTCCAATGTAGGACCAGTAGCCGCCCGCCCCAAAAACTGGGTTTCATAAGCAAAACGGAGGACCGCTTTCTTGCCTAAGGACCTTAATTTGTCAAAGAAAATACCCATTGTCCGAAAATCCTCTCCTGTCAACTCTTTTCCGACTGCTCCCGTCAAATAGAAGTAGGTCTGAACCAGTGATACGCTATCGGAAGCATAGAGTTCGGACTGTTCTTCCAGATAAGAAGTGATATCAGGATATTCTTCGGGAGCCCAGACATAGTTCTTTTCCGTTACATCCAGTGCCACTTCAAGTCGGAATCCTCTTTCGGGGTTATACAGCCCTTCCATTCCAGCCGGATCATCCGCATAAATACCCCGGAAAGTACGATGCTGCACCCCGGAATCGCAAGAGGTGAAAAATCCAAGCATCAATGCGGAAACCAGCATAAAGGTCGCAATGTTTTTCATATCAATCGTTTTTAGTTGTTGTTATAATCAATGTAGCCTCCTGCCCTTTCAGCAAGCCATCCGGCAGACCGGTAATCTTCCCATTCACGATAACTGTTCCGGCATCCTGAACCAAGCGCAAAGCTTTATCATCCAACGGTTCCCATTCCACAAACTGCTGTGTTACCGTCCCGTCGTTATAATGCACATTTACAAACGAAGGCGTGTATAACAACTCGCGTGTCACATGTCCGTCAATATCGCGCAAGGTAGCTTTTCCTTCGGATACCTGCAAGCGTGCCGGCTCGATAGAAGTGATGCGTAACTCATTTTCCGGTACTGCCTGACAGCCTTCGGGTATCTTCTTGTACATGCGGATATAGTCGATATCGAAACTCTTCGGATACGGGACGGAAGGATCGTAAGTCCCTGTCCAGCCGTTCTTCGCTTTCCGATTGTCATAGAAAGAGATAATCTGGACCAGCGGATAAGTGATCGCCGCCTTATGCGTCATCACCTGTATGCCATCCACATACACAGTCACACCTTCCGGTGTCCAGTCGAAGCCATATACATGAAACTCTTCCGCCAATTTCTTATTAGCGAACCAAGGATGTTCCGTGTGATACTGGATCGTCGAGTCTTTCCAGCTGTGTACGGTAGACCAGATACGATTGACATCAGTCCCCAATATTTCAAAGATATCGATCTCGCAACTTTGGTTCGGATCATCTTCAAACCCGATCAACCACCAGGCACAATGCACCCCGCCCCCAGCTTGCATCTTGGCACGCATTTCATAATAGCCATACTGGTTTATTTGTGTAGCTTCCGTCTTGATCGAATGAAGGGCTTTCCTTTTCGGATCATAGTGATGCATACCGGTGCGGCTGGCACTCATAAAACCTGATATATACATTCCCTTATCAAACTCATTTTTTGAATCCCGGTCGATCGTCAACCGGACCACCCCGTCTTTCATCTCATACGTCGGTGTACAGACAGTCCGGTCTTTCGGCCAAGAAGGCAGATACTCAGGAATCCATTTCGTCCGGTCGATCTCTTTCCCTTCAAACTCATCGTGAAAAATCAAACGGTAACCCTCTTTCTCCAACGGGCTGGCGGGATAATCCTGCGCCTGTATGTTCTGTAAGCCGACCTGCAAAAGGAAACAGGCAAGAAGTGTACTGAATAGATATTTATTGCTCATGATATTTATTTGTTAACGGAGAGAAAAAAGGCCGCAAATGAAGCGGCCCTTTCTCAATTTAAATATAGACTCTAAAAGAATCGGATCAATAACCTGGATTCTGAACGATTTTGCCCTTACCTTCGTTGATTACAGCTTGAGGCAGCGGGAATAAAACAAACTCATCTTTAGTCGTCGTACAACCACGGTCTCTTGCATTCTGGATAAACTGTCCGTGACGGATCAGGTCGGAACGGCGGACACCTTCGAACCAAAGCTCATGCCCTCTTTCATCCAATACTTTCTGCAAGAAATCGTCTACTCCTTTTACATCACCCATTGTATATGGATTCAGCTTGGCACGTACACGAACTTGATTCAACAGATCCAGTGCTTCGGAAGTTACGGCATTTCCCTTACGAACAATTGCTTCAGAAAGCAAAGTCAGGACGTCTGCGTAACGGTAAACAACCAAGTCGATCTGGCTGCCGTCTCCTGTAGATTCGGGGTCTTCACCATATTTTACAGGTACAGCTCCAGAATAAAGGTTACCATGTTTGGCGATATCAGACTCTTCATTAAACAATACACCATCAGTACCTACATATTCGCCAACCAAAACAGACAGACGGTCATCACCTTCCTCAAAAGTACGGTAGAAAGGCCAAGGGACTTTATAACCATCCCATTTCTGGATAGAAGCATTCTTAGTCGGGTAGTTTCCCGGTAAAGCATGGTCATGCCACAACTGAAGATTTGTACCTCTTTCTTCCGTACAAGCAAAGATAATTTCCTTGTTCCCTTCATTTTCAAGCGTAAAGATATCTGCATATCTGTCCATCAATCCATAACCGTATTCGGCTTTCAACAATTCACGGCCGCATTCTTCCGCTTTCGCCCAATTCTTCTCATGCATGTAATACTTCATTAGAATCGTATACGCCAAACCTTTATCAAAGCGTCCGAACTGTGTCGTACGGGTAGGCAAGCCTTTCAATGATTCAGTCAATTCCGTTTCAATGAAATTTGTCATCTCTTCTTGAGTCGCACGCGGCTCAATTACTTCATCCAACGGATTCTTCAAATCTTCCAGTGTCGGAATTGGAATAGGCCCATAGAAATCATACAATAAAAATGCCAGCCAACCACGGCCTAAATGAGTTTCAGCCATCAGTAAAGCCTTCTTCTCGTCACTCATTTCTACATTTGAGATACGATCCAATGTCAATGTCATTGTACCCAAATATTTGGCATAATCCGTATAATTGAGAGTCGTATAAGAATGATTCGGAGTCCAGTTATGAGTTGTCAGCGGAATCCAGCTATCATTCACCCAACAACAAACAGCAATATCGGTTGACATATCACCAATAACCTGGAAACTGTGAGCCGTACTGAATACACCGCTATATTCCGCACTACGGAAAGGAGCATAAACACCTCCCACAACAAGCGCCTCCGCATCCTTTTCATTCGTCGGGAAAAAATCCGGATTGATCGCATCATATCTTTCCGAATCCAAATTAGTACATGAGGCCAATGCGCAACAGCACATTACTGTATATAATAATTTCTTCATGACTTTATCTTTATTTTTAACTGTTTATACTATTAGAATGTAATATCCAAACCGAAGCTGTAAGTACGAACATTCGGGTAAGCCCATTGCAACTGAGATGGAGCACTTTCTGAACTTGAAATGTCAGTTTCCGGGTCAAGACCTGTATACGGAGTGATTGTAAACGGATTGTTCACGTCGAAATACACACGTACGTTAGACAGAATATGTTTGCTGGTCTTAATAGGAATATTATAACCTAAAGTAATGTTACGACAACGGATGAACCAAGTCTTTTCATAATAATAGTCACCGACCCCATAGGCACTTTCAGTCTGGAAATATCCGGGTAACGTACCGTTCGGATTGCTGGAGGACCAAAGATCCGATATTGAAGTAGGCTGATTATAACCACGGCGCAAGTCATTAACGTTATTACTCAACCATTGTTTCTTATAACTTCCGGCAGAAAGCTTATCAAACTGTCCATAGAAATAAACATTGAAATCAAAGTTTTTCCAACGCAAAGTATTATTAAACCCAAATAAATATCCAGGGTCAGCAGATCCGTAAATCACTTTATCTGCATCATCCAACTTACCATCAGGCTTTCCGGTCTTCATCGGAATGCCATGCTTATCAACTTTAATGGAACCATCGGATTCATAAACATATCCGTCAATATCTTTGATCTTCACCTGTCCGGGTAATGCACCGGGCATATGGTCGATCGTTTCACCTACTTGAACCAAACCATCTGACAAATAACCGGAATAGTAACGCATCCATCCGTTATACTCATCATAAGCATTCGGTTTCCATTTCGGATCACGTTCTTTCCACTTGTCACGATAGAGAGAGAATGTCAAGTCTGATGTCCATTCAAAATCTTTATTACGGATATTAGTCGTATTGATCGTCAATTCAAAACCCTGGCTCTGAGTCTTACCCACGTTCGCAATGATTTTATTCACCTCGTTATAAGACAGCAAAGTCTGTTCATTCAACAAATCGGAAACGACTTTATGATAATATTCAGCAGTTACATTGACACGTCCATCCAAGAAACCTAAATCCAAACCAACGTTCCATTCACGGGCTGTTTCCCAAGTCAAAACATTGTTTCCGAGTTGACTCAAATAGACACCATTGATCATGGAATTGCCAAAGATATTATTGTTACCTACTTTATAATAGCTATAAGCTTTATCTCCTACGTTGGAGTTACCTGTTTCACCATAGCTCAAACGTAATTTACCATTAGACAATACATTTCTCAAAGGAGCCAAGAACTCTTCTTCCGTAAACCGCCATCCGGCAGCAACTGAAGGGAAGAATCCCCAACGTTCACCCGAAGCAAAATTTGAAGAACCATCGGCACGCAATGTCGCTGTCAGCAGATAACGGTCTTTAAACGTATAGTTCAAACGACCGAAGAAAGAAGCCATACGAGATTTGGTTGCACTCGATCCTACAGTCGGACGTTTTGCATTACCCGCGCCCAAGTTGTTATACAAGAAACCGTCTGTAATGAAGTCATTGCTTTTTCCTGAAAACATTTCATATGTAAACAACTGATAAGAATGACCAACCAAAGCGTTGAAGTTATGGTCGCCTACCTGTTTCGTATAATTAGCAGTCAATTCCATCAAGTAGTCGGAATTATCACCCTGCGCAATAGAGGCCGCACCATTCTCACGTTGTCCATAAAGCGTTGTCGTTGGCAAATATTGTTTCAGTTTTTGATAGTTACGGTCGATACCGAAATTTGCCTTCAACAATAAGCCATCTATCGGGCGAACTTCAAAAAATGCATTTGCCAATAAACGCTCTTGAGTCGTCTTATCTGTAATGTCCAGCAATGAAACAGGATTCGGCAAGAAAGAAGCATCGGAGTTCATCGAATAATTGCCATTCTCATCCCGAATGGGCAAAGCCGGATTAAACTGAGCCGCAGAAACCAAAATTCCGGCATTCTCATTCTGGCCACTACCTAAAGGCACGTTGTCATATTCATTACGTGTCGCCGTCAAATTAATCCCCATCTTTACATATTTGCTCAACTTCTGGTCCAAATTGGCACGAAGAGAGTATCTTGTCATTCCATTATTTTTAATCACACCATCCTGATTAAAATAGTTTCCAGAAACCAAGTACTTCGTATTATCGTTACCTCCTGTTATAGATAAGTTATGAGAAGTCTGAAAACCTAAACGGGATATTTCATCAAACCAATTCGTATTATTAGCCGGATTGGCAATCTGAGCATCTGTATAAGGCAATGTCAAAGCCGGCAGGGAAGGGTCTGTCGCCTCTTTTCCTCCATAAATGCCAACACCGTTCGTACGCATCCATTGTTCACGAGTATAATCGTTTGTTGCCCGCATAAAACCGGAAGCGTCCAACATCTCGTAAGATTTGGCTATCTGCTGTACAGAAGCCGATCCGGAATACTGTACCTTAGCCGCCCCGCTCTTACCTCGTTTTGTCGTCACGATGATCACACCGTTACCGGCACGAGCACCATAAATAGCTGTCGAACTTGCATCTTTCAGCACTTCAATAGATTCAATATCGTTTGGATTGATAGAAGCCAGGATATTATCTTTATTACCTCCTGAATATTGATTACCACTATCCAATGAACCCGGAGAATTCACAGGAAAACCATCAATAATGATCAACGGGTCATTCCCCGCCTTATCAGAAGAAGCGGCACCGCGAATACGGAAAGTTGATTGTCCACCCGGCTGGGCACTAATCGTGCTGACCTGCAAACCGGCAGCCTTACCAGCCAAAGCATGACTAACTGTAGACACTGTTGCCACAGGAGTATCATCCATCTTGACAGATGCAACTGCACCTGTCATATCCTTCTTCTTCATCGTACCGTAACCGACAACAACCACTTCTTCCAAAGCCTGTGTATCTTCTTTCAACAGAACGTTGATCACATTCTGGTTCTTCACAACAATGTCCTGAGGGATGTATCCGATAAAGGAAATCTGCAAAGTCGCGTTAGCCGGAACTTCGATGGAAAAGTTTCCATCCATGTCGGTAGTAGTACCGTTAGTCGTACCTTTCTGGATAACGTTTGCACCGGCGACAGGGCCAAATGCATCGCTTACAGTACCGGTCACCTTACGATTCTGCTGCGTGGCGGCGGTAGAAGCCGGAGCTGCCTCGGAAGTCAGGACAATGTGACGATCCTTGATAGTGTATTTCAAACCTGTTTTAGCTGCAATAGCATCCAACACAGTCTGAATATTAGCATTCTTTTCATTGATAGAGATCTTTTCGTTCTTGTTGATCTCTTCCAGATTATAGAAAAACAGGAACTCGGACTGCTTTTCGATCTGTTTCAACACTTTTTCTAAAGTTTCATTCTTAGCTGAAACATTTAGAGTAGCAGTTTGCGCATAGGTGGAAGCAACCACGCTTGACAGACAAACAGCCAACATTAACACGGTTAATTTCATGATTTTTATAGTTCTTTTCAGGTTAAGAGAAACAACTATACGTTGATTATTCATACTTTTGAATGTTTTTAAGATTAAACATGATCCCACGGCAATGGGAGTTTAATTGTTCACACTTTCAGAAGAGAAGATCCGGCAAGATTTTCTCTTCTTTTTTGTTTAAGACTAACTGGTGTCCATATTTCCTACTAAGATTAGCAATTTGTTTTTATTTAGATTTCTGATATTGTCACGTGATGATCGTCGATCTTATACCGGATCGGGATTGACAGATGGATAATCTCCATGATATCCTTGATACTCTGCCCCCGATAGAAAGTCCCGGTAAATGTCCGGCGGTTCAGTGCTTCCGACTTAACAGTGAACTGCACGCCGTAAACATGGCTCAACCTATACAGAATAGCTTCAAGACTTTGTTCGGGGAAATAATAATATCCGGTTGTCCACGAAACAAACCGGTTGGCGTCGACCTGTTGCAGGAGGGCTGATCGCGTTCTTTTGTTATAGACAAACTGTTCGTTCGGCTTTAAGACCGTAGGATGTAACAGGTTCTGCGTGGTCAGCAGGACAGAACCTTCCAGCAGTGTCGTAGTCAGGAGCGAATCGGTCGGATAAGCGGAAACGTTGAACTTCGTCCCGAGTGCTTCGATAGATTGTTCTTTGGTCTTGACAATAAATGGCTTATCTTTATCTTTGGCTACTTCAAAATAGGCTTCCCCTTCCAGTTGCACGATACGTTCGGACTTACCATAACGGGAATCATAAGAGAAAGAAGTCCGGGTTCCGAGACTGACGCGGGTTCCGTCCGGCAAAACAACAACATCCGCTTCAAGCCCGTCTCCACCGACATAACTGGTAATCCGGTCGTCATATTCTCTCGAAGAAAAGATAAACACAGTAGAAGTAATGGCTGCGGCAAACATTGCCACAGCCGCATAAGTACTTATGCGGGTCAATAAGGAATATCTTTTACGCTGGCGAGACTTTCTCTTATCGAGAAGGCGAAGCCAGCTATCGTGTATTTCAGAAGCACCACGGGAAGGAGCGCAGGCTTCATAAAGTGCTTTGGTCTCGAAAAACAATTTTTTGTTGTCTGCACTTTCATTCACCCAGGCATAAAAATCGTCCAAAGACCGACCTTGCAGCCGTCCTTGCAAATACCCGATGATTAATTCCGAATGTTCGTTTTCCATTTTCACTTAATTATTAGATGTAGATACAAAGTCGACACATGGTTAACTTGGTTCTTACATATATACAACGAACGGGAAAGAAAAAATACTCACAAGAAAAACAATTTTTTTCGTCATAATCCGGGAATTGCCTTCACCATGTGTGTCTCGTCCTAATTTGGGTTGACTGTGTATTAAAAAATCCTGTTATAGGTGGTCTATAAAAGTAAAAAAACAGACAAACCAGTAAATGAGTCGGGGGGACGAAAAGTATCATAGAGTGGCAACTGCCATACTTTTATCGTCAGGCTATAAAGTCATAGAGCTTTTGACCTACGTCGAATACCTTTTTGACTAAGGTCGAAAAGGCTTTTGACACTAGGCAAAAAGGCTTTCGACTTAGGCCAAAAATACAAGGAGCTATAATACAGGTCTTAATTTTTTGTATATTAGGACATTAAAAAGCTTCTATAACTCCTTTATTTTTCACTTAAGAGATTGTTTTGATTCTTTCGTCTCATGAATTAAGATGGCTTTGGTCAGATTCGTCGCTCCAATGAGTGAAAGCAGATCTTTAAGGTGAAGGCAGTCCAGATGCTTGCCTTCACTCTTTTACACATTGATTTTCAACGTATAGCAAGACAGGGTGAAGCCAACGCGCAAATTCTTTATAAAAGAAATATCAGTAGGAACAGATTCGAACAGTTCTTACGCAGATAAAGGAGGGAACGATAAAGCTGGTTCTCGACCGTACGGACAGAGAGATCCAAACGTTCTGCTATTTCGGCCGCTTTCAGACCTTCGAGATAGGACATACGGAAGATTTGCTGGCTTCTTTCAGGCAGTTCGGCAACCTTTTTCATCAGCAGATCGAGCAAATCCTTTCGCATGAAAAGTTCGTCGGATGCCTCAAAGAAGTCAAGCTCTTCCAATTTTAACTGAAGGGCGCGGTGATCGATGATCTCCTGCTCCATATTCATGCGGCGGAGACAATCCAGGCAGGCATTCCGGACGGAGACATAAAGCACCCGTTTCAGGTCATTCTCCGGAAGGCGGAACACCTGCTTGTCCCACAATTTCAGGAATACATCGTGGACAATATCTTCGGCGAAGAAACCGGAAACGAACTTCTCCGCAAAGCGCATCAACATCGGGGCATACTCCGTATAAATATGCCGGTATTGATCTATGTCCAAAGATGTATTCCCCATATTTGCAAATATAGAAAAAAATCTAATTATTCATTAACAAACACTTCATGTACACCCGGTTCATCGAATTTTATCGGTTCGACCTTTCCGGTGACAGCATTCATACATTGAACTACATCGTTTCCGGTAGTCTGGACCTTGATCACCCAGCCGTTCTCTCTCTTGCAGACAGACAAGATATCCGTCGTATTGGAAGCCGGCATGACAGCCAAGCCGTCAGCGCAATGGATGGTTTCAATATGATAACGGCGCACAACAACCGGAAACTTTTTACCTTTATAGATAAAGGTGGCCGGACGCTGGTCTTGGTCGCTCGCCCAATCGGTATTCAACAGATAGATCGTACGGCGGTCCGAATGATCCCAAACCGTGAAACCGACTGAAGGGTCCCGTTATCCAGCACGCCGCCACCCGCGCCTTGAAAAATGGCATGACACTGAAGCTCCTTTTCGACCAACTGAAAGATATCCGTAAAGAAGTACAGATTCCGCTGGTGCTGATGGGATATCTCAATCCCATCATGCAATATGGATTCAAGGATTTCTGCCGCACTTGCCGGGAGACGGGAATCGACGGAGTGATTATCCCCGACTTGCCTTTCAAAGATTATATGGAGGAATATCGTTCCATAGCCGAGGAACAAGATGTGAGAATAATCATGCTCATCACTCCGGAAACCAGTGAAGAACGTATCCGCCTGATTGATGAACATACCGACGGTTTTATCTATATGGTATCTTCCGCCGCTATCACCGGTGCTCAAAAAGATTTCAACGCACAGAAACAAGCCTATTTCCAACGCATCGCCGACATGAATTTACGCAATCCCCGCATGATAGGTTTCGGAATTTCCAATAAGCAAACCTTCGAAACCGCATCCGCTCATGCCGCAGGAGCCATCATCGGCAGTAAATTCGTGACCTTGCTGGATGAAGAAGACGGAGATACGGAAAAAGCAGCGGACAAGCTGCTGGAAGCCTTGAAAAACTAACCTTTCACAACTCGTAACATCCTCTTCTTCAAAAATCCACCTGAAAGATCATGGCGATACAAGTGAAAAATATAATACCTTACAGGTATAAGATTATATATCTTGCAGCAGTAAGATCTATAATCTTATACCTGATCTTTCTACTTCTTCCATCCACAGCATCTGGCAGAAGCAGTTATCACCTATAAAGAAAAACATTTTGTTATTTCCCTCTCTTATTTTTGTCATAGTTACACATAATTACTATCTTTGTGCCAAAATTAAACAAGAAAAGCGCATGACACAGAGTGAATATCCTTCCGTTTTGCTAATATACACAGGCGGTACGATCGGCATGATTGAAAATCCTGAGACAGGTGCACTAGAAGCCTTCAATTTCGACCAGTTACAAGACAATGTTCCCGAATTGAAGCGGTTCAACTATCGCATCTCCTCTTACCAGTTCAATCCCCCCATTGACTCTTCGGATATGGAACCTGCCTTGTGGGCCAAGTTAGTCAAGATCATCAAATACAATTATGACAATTTTGACGGGTTCGTCATTCTGCACGGTACAGACACCATGGCATACACCGCTTCAGCGCTCAGCTTCATGCTGGAAAACCTGAGCAAGCCGGTTATTCTGACGGGTAGCCAGCTGCCCATCGGCATGTTGCGCACCGATGGAAAGGAAAATCTGATCACTTCCATAGAAATAGCCGCTGCCAAACATCCGGACGGCACTGCTATTGTACCCGAAGTATGCATCTTCTTCGAAAACCATCTGTTGCGCGGAAACCGTACCACAAAAATCAATGCGGAGAATTTCAATGCGTTCCGTTCATACAATTTCCCTTCGCTGGCAACAGCAGGCATCCACATAAAATATGAATATGACCGTATTCACAAAGCCGATCCCAATCTGCCATTAAAACCACACTATCTTTATGATACCAATGTAATTATACTGACCCTTTTTCCGGGCATCCAGGAAAACATGATCAGCAATATCCTACATACACCGGGATTACGCGCAGTGGTATTAAAGACCTACGGTTCGGGCAACGCTCCGCAAAAGCCGTGGTTCATCGAACTTCTAAGGGATGCCACCTCACGGGGAATCATCATTGTCAACATCTCCCAATGCTCTACCGGAACAGTGGAAATGGGAAGGTATGAAACCGGACTCCATCTGCTGGACGCAGGGGTCATCAGCGGCTATGACAGTACGGTGGAATCCGTTCTAACCAAACTGATGTTCCTTTTGGGACACGGAAAAAGTGAAAAAGAAATACGTTACCAAATGAGTATTCCGGTAGCCGGAGAGTTTACGAAATCATAATTTATTGCGTTCCAATTATCATCTGACGCGCAATGGCCGCCAGAGCCGGGCCGCAGGTCCTGCCCTGGCAATTGCCCATGCCCGCCCGCGTGCGCAGCTTTACTTCGTTGATGTCGGTCAGGCCGTCGCGGACGGCTTCCCGGATATCCGCCGCGCTGACGTTCTCGCAGCGGCACACGGCTACGTCGTCCGGCACGGCATACAGATCCTTGCGCGGCGAGAACCATGCGTCCAGAAAAGCCTTGGATGCCGTCTGTACGGCAAGGGAACGCAGCAGGGGTGCGCTGCGCCGCCTGAATTCCTCCGGCCCGATGCCTTCCTGCCGCTCCGCCACGGCCAGACCCGCCAGTTCTCCCGCTATCCCAGCGACGGCTGCACCGCGTACGCGGCTACAGTCCCCGGCGACGTACACGCCTTCCCGCGCCGTCCTGCCGCAGCCGTCGCAGGCCACGGTCCAGCACTGCTGGCGCGCATCCCAATGGTGGGGCAGATCCAGCGCGTTCGCCATGTGCGTACGCGGGATGACCCCGCCGTGGTACAGCAGGGTCGCGGCTTCCAGCGTGTGCGCCGTCCCCTTGGAAAAGAAGGAAACGCGCTCAAGGCGATCCGCACCCTGCGCCTCGATGCCGCTGACGTCACGGTACACGGGCGTCCCGCTCTTCCGCACGTCGTTGAGCATGGACAGGCCCCGGAGCAGCAGGGGCAGGCCGAGCAGCCCCGCCGGGAGGTGCGGCGCGGCCTTGAGCATGTTGCTGGGCGGCGTCTGATCCAGCACGGCGGCGAGGGGGTGCCCCTTGCGGATCAGATGGCTCGCCACAAGGTAGAGCAGGGGGCCGCTGCCCGCGAGCACCACCGGCGTTTCCGGAAGCAGGCCCGCCGTCTTGAGGAGGATGTCGCCCGCCCCGGCGTTCATGACCCCGGGAAGCGTCCAGCCCCGGAAGGGGACCGGGCGCTCCATCGCGCCCACGGCGATGATGACGTTTCTGGCCCGCAGATCGAGGACTTCCTCACCACGGGAGGCCAGGATGCGATCCTGTTCCAAGAACCAGACCGTCGTTTCCGGCAGGTATTCCGCGCCGGAACGCCGGAAGCGCCGGACAAGCTCCGTGCCGTCGCGGTAATCGGCGGCCTCGGCAAAACGCTCCTCCGCGCCCGGAGCCGTGACATGGCGGTAGATCTGGCCGCCGGGAAAAGCCTGTTCGTCCACAAGGACGACTTCAAGCCCGGATTCGGCTATGACGCTGGCGGCGCGCAGCCCGGCCGGACCCGCGCCGATGACGAGGGCATCCCACTGGCGGCTCATCGCTCCTGCTCCTTGTCGGGGTATTGGCGTTTGATGTCCATGCCCTCACGGACAATCGTGAGGCAGGCCTGACGGTTGGGCTGGCCGTCGATTTCCACGAGGCATTCGAAACAGGTGCCCATCATGCAGAAGGGTGCCCGGCGTTCCCCGGTCAAAGGATGGATGCTCGTATATCCGGCGTGCGCGTCCCCAAGAAGCGCCGCCGCCACGGTTTTCCCGGCGGGCACGGCGCAGGGCTTGCCCTCAAACGTAACATTGACCAGAGCGGCGTCCCCCGCCGCGGCTTGTGAAGCGGACATAGCCGTATTCCTTGAAAAAGGGTTGAAGGCGGTCACTTGTTCGGAGCCTCGGCATGGGGCGACGAAGCCGCCGATCCCTGAAATCCCGAGGCGCCTCCGGCGAACCGGGACAGCCCGAAGATGGCCCCGTCCGGCGGCAGCGGCTTGCCCATGACATAGTCGGGCAGAGCCTGCTCCAGAATGGCGGCAAGGGACACCGCGCTGTGCATGGCGAAGACGAAGGCGTTCTCGTGCCCCGGAATCCGGTCGTAAATGGGGTAGGCGTCCTTCGGCCACACGCGCAGCCCGGTCCAGAACCGCAGGATGCGCTTGCGTTCCAGCTCCGGCCAGACACGGACGGCCCATTGCGCGTTGGCGGCGAGCACTTCGGGGGTGAGCCTCCTGTCCATGCCCATGTTCTCGTGGGCCGCGCCGATCATTACCGTGCCCCCGAAGGTACGGGCGATGCCGAGCAGGGGGATGGGGAGGACATCGGCGGGGATGCGCTCCAGGAGCATCACCTGGCTCTTGTTGGGGAAGACGGGGATGTCCGTGCCGAGCTGCGCCGCGAGCTTACGGACGCCGAGCCCGGCGGCGAGCACGGCCTTGCCGCATTCCAGCGTCCGGCCTCCGCAGACGACGGTATAGCCCTTGCCGGAGGGCTTCACTTCCGAAACCCGTTCCCCGGCAAACAGCGTGCCACCGAGCCTGACGAAGCTTTTGCGGAACGCAAACATCAGGTGCAGGGGATCGACGTAGCCGTCCATGTCGGACCAGATCCCTCCGGAAACTTCCGGGCCGAAGGGGACCTTGGGCAACATGCCTTCAAGTTCCTTGCGGGAAAGCACGGAGGCCGGGTACGTGCCGTCCTCGGTTTCAGCCCGGAGCTTTTCGATGAACTGGGCGCGCGCCTCAAGCTCGGCTTCCCCGAGGCAGGGGATAATCCCGCCCGTGGGCGCGTAGCCCGTATCGATGCCGGACAATTCCTTCAACTCCGCCGCCAGCTTGCCGTAGGCCCGCGAGGAGGCGAAGCCCCAGCGCACGAACTGCGGGCAGCCGAGCGCCTTGGACTGGCACCAGATCAGGCCCATGTTGGCCCGGGAAGCGCGGGAGAAGGTGGGGACGGCATCCACAAGGCAGGTCTTCACGCCCCGTTTCGCCAGCCCGTACCCGACGGCGGCCCCGGTTACGCCGCCGCCCACGATGACGACGTCGAATGAGGCGTTCATCGGGGTTCCTTCCAGGCCACGCAGTCCATCTCGACCTTGAAATCGTTCATCATATGCCCCTGCACGGTCACGCGGGCCGGGGCGTGTTCGATGGAGAAATACTGGCTGTAGATGCGGTTGAAGATGGCGAAATCGCGGGGATCGTCCAGCCAGACGTTGACTTTGACCACATCCTCGGGGCCGTAGCCTGCCTGACGGAGGGTCTTCATGAGGTTGTCCAGCGTCTGCCGGGCCTGTTCCGCGATGCCGCCGACCACAAATTCCCCTTCGGCGTTTTTCGGGACCTGACCGGCGACGAACAGCCAGCCGTCCGCCTTCACCGCCTGCGAAGCGGGCACGCCGCCCTGCTTGGGCAGACCGAAACGCTCAATGCCTCCCATAAACTCCTCCTCTCAAGTTTGGGGCGGGCGGTTGCCCGTCACACCCACTGGTTCCGCCGCACGCAAAAGGCCGCGTAGGCGATCAGGGAATTGATATCGTAAACCGGGACGGAAACCGCCTCCTGCACGGTCCGGGCGAACACGCTCAGGTCCGTGCATTCGAGCAGCAGGGCGTCCAGCGGCTGCCCGTCCGTCATGGCGGCCGCAGCTGCCCCGATCTCCGCGCCCACGGCGTCCGTGTCCATGACGGGCGCGGCCCCTTCCAGAATGGTCTTCCGGAAAACCGGGAAATTCTCCATGCCCGCGATGGCCAGGGCGTCGATCTGGGCGTCGGGAACGCCCGCCTGCCGGAAATGCTCGGGCGTCAGCGAGCCGGAATGCGCGGTGAGCACGCCGATGCGGCAGCCCGGGCCGTGCAAGGTATGGATGAGCGGGATCTGGACAAGGCTGGACATGAGCACCGGGACGGAAACGGCGCTGGCCACGGCCTTCTGAAACAGGGCCATGAAGCCGCAGCTTCCGGCGATGGCTTTGACCCCGTCCCGCTCAAGTTCGCGGGCGGCGTCGACGAACAGCGTTTCGAGCTGCGCCGAGGTGCTGGACAGGATTTCTTTGGCCCCGACGCCGCGCAAGACCCGGCAGACAACGGGGAAATCGAAGGTAAGGGGATTTCTGAGCTGCCCCGGAGGTTTTGGGAACAACGTATCAAGGCAGAGGATGCCGATTGGGGTGTCGTAGTACAGGTAACCGCTGGGTATCCGCATAGTGCACTCCCGTGGGCGCTGGCGCCGGATGAAGGGCCGGATGATTTATCATAATATGATAAAGGTGTTACAATATGATTTGAGTAGCGGTTTTATAAGCCTTCGTCAAGGCGCGCGGCGGCGGGGAAAGAAGAAAAAAGTATCATGAAGCCGTTACCGATAAAGCATTTTTCTCTTTTTCCTCCCTCTAATACGCTTACTTGTATAGTTATTTTTATAATGCCCCACCAATGCTCAAAAAGGAACGATCCGATACGGCGGGGTTCCAAAAGCAGGGCGGAAGCGGAATGACGGCACGCGGCGAGAAGGCCGCGCCCTGAAAGGCGAAACCGGCCCGAAAGTAGGATGGAGCGGGATGCAATTCGTATTCCTTGCTTCAATGCAAAATGCCTAGACTTTTGAGAGCGAAGAT
>OGXE01000563.1_pt1 | contig 34176 bp, 39 predicted proteins | sample 1576181 | NCBI WGS metagenome assembly OGXE01 (sample SAMEA3541478, study PRJEB24748) | human gut metagenome | biome: human gut; feature: human-associated habitat; material: faeces | place: China | collected 2012 | reverse complement strand
TCATGGAACTTCGTAGAAGTTCGCTGACGTCCGTACTCACCTAAGGAAAGTTTTTAAGACTATTTTGTATTCAATTTGAGATTGGACAGGCTCGCCCAATCTCTTCTTCTAATAAGTCACAACATTGATTTTTCCTTTGTCATACTCGGCAATGAAAATATCCAAAACATTGTCATAGCCTTCTTTTTCCAATTCAGCCAGCAACCACTCTTCGCTTTTTCCAATTGTTTCCAAAATTTCAAGCTGAACCACTCCATCCGTAATGATCGGATATTTAGGATTTTCATCCCCCGCACGGACAATAATCAATTGACCATTTTGTTCAATAACGGCGCGCTTCACATCTTTTAATTGAAAAATCCCTTGTCCACGTAGTTTCAAAGCAACATCTGAAGCAGAAAGTCCTTTGGAACGACACGCTTCCGGATCCAGTTCCCCATTTTTAATGATGACAGTTGGTTTTCCATCAATCAAGTGCTTCATAAAACGAACATTGGTATTGAGCCATTTTAAGAGCAAGATCAAAATAGTCCACATTAAGAGAATCACAATGTATTGAAGAATGGTAATGGAGCTATTGTAGATGACCCCACCAATAATGCCCCCAAGAACAAAGTTCTGTATCTGGTCTACTGCAGAATTTGGTGCTAAGTTTCCTTTCCCGGTCACATTGATGACAAATACCAAGGAAATCAAGCCCAAAGCTAATTTAATCAAGATGTTTAAAAAATTTACTATCATTTGTTCACCTCCACAAGTTCCACGTCTGTTTTATACAGATCCATCTTTTCTAATAGGTAGCTATCTGGGTCAGATCCTGCGATAGCTCGGTAATAAACCTCTCCAACCTTCAGGATCGCCCCATCTGTGGCTGCTGAAGTATTGACATAGACGTCTTCTTTTTTGACATCCAACTCCTTTGAGATGACCTCAATAAAATGCAGAGAACGTTGAAATTGGTCATTATTACTTTGGCTATTTTGGAAACTGCTGATGCCGATCAAGACCACTGCAACCAGAGTCAAAATCGAGATAATGGATAATTCACGGAATTTGCTATCGTGCTTATCCCGATAGGCTTTCACCGCAAAAAAACCAGTCAGTAGAATGAGCAAACCAGAGATCCCAATGGTCACCCAATTTTGCTGACTGATCTGACTCAATACATAATCATAAGAGTAAAATTTCATAATGAACTCCCTTTCTCCAAATGAATTCAAGCTATTATAATGTATTTCAGGAGAGAATTCAAGGCATTCTAATCAGAAAAAAATATATTTTTTGTTATAATAAAGTAATCTATCATGTCAAGAAAAGGAAATACAATGAAACTCATTTCATGGAATATCGACTCGCTTAATGCTGCATTAACTAGTGATTCAGCACGCGCCAAACTCTCTCAAGAAGTCCTCCAAACCTTGGTTGCTGAGGATGCGGATATCATTGCCATTCAAGAAACCAAGTTATCCGCCAAAGGTCCTACTAAAAAACACCTCGAAATCCTTGAGGAGCTCTTCCCTCAATATGAAAACACTTGGCGCTCTTCTCAAGAGCCAGCTCGCAAAGGCTACGCTGGAACCATGTTCCTCTATAAAAAAGAGCTTACTCCAGTTGTGACTTTCCCAGAGATCGGAGCTCCTTCGACCATGGACTTGGAAGGTCGGATCATTACCTTGGAATTTGATAAATTTTTCGTTACACAGGTATACACACCTAACGCTGGTGATGGACTCAAACGTTTGGAAGAACGTCAAGTCTGGGATGTCAAATATGCGGAATACTTGACTGAACTAGACAAGCAAAAGCCTGTTCTTGCTACAGGTGACTACAATGTCGCTCACAAGGAAATCGACCTCGCCAACCCTGCCAGCAACCGCCGTTCACCAGGTTTCACAGACGAAGAACGCGAAGGATTTACAAATCTTTTGGCCAAAGGATTTACAGATACCTTCCGCCATGTCCATGGTGATGTCCCAGAACGCTACACTTGGTGGGCACAACGTAGCAAGACATCAAAAATCAACAACACAGGCTGGAGAATCGACTATTGGTTGACCTCAAACCGCATTGCTGACAAGGTCACTAAATCAGATATGATTGACTCAGGCGCTCGTCAAGATCATACACCAATTGTATTAGAAATTGATTTGTAAGGATGTTCTTTATGAATTTCAATGCAGTGATTCCTGAGTTTATTGTATCGAATATAGAGCAGTCCCGTTCCTTCTACTGTGATTTACTGGGTTTTACCATCGAATACGGGCGACCAGAAGAGAACTTCCTCTTTCTTTCTCTTGAAGAGTGCCAGCTCATGATAGAGGAGGGGAGTAAGGAGGAACTAGCTGAACTGACCTACCCCTTTGGTCGTGGAGTTAATATCTCCTTCGGCATAAAAGATGTCCCTAGACTCTATCAAAAAGTAATCGAGTCTAACTATCCAATTCATCGCCCATTAATTAAAAGAAAATTTCGTGTTGGTGATCATTATATCTATCCTCATGAATTTGCAGTTCTGGATCCAGATGGCTATTTTTTAAGATTTAGTGAATAAGAAAATAGATCACTAGAGTAGAAAAAGAAACAAAAAAAGAAAGAGACTGGGACAAAAGTCCTAGCCTCTCAATTATTTTTGGATTGTCGAGCAAGACGCAGTGGTTGAGTGGGCTCTACTACGCTGATTTCATCAGCTTTTACAGCCCTACTCAACTGTGCGGAGGTGGGACAACGAAATCGAATTCTAACGAATTACCAATTTCTGTCCCACTCTCTTTTAGTCTTTTGGGGATTATTTCCCAGGAATATTTGGATCTAATCCCCAAGATTGCTCGAGAACAGGTCTTAAGGATTTAATCATATCTTCTGAACCTTGGATTATGATTGTGTATACTTTATCTCCTTTTTGGAATACCCATACGTATAAAGTACTCCCATCTTTAACTGTTACTTTTATTAAGAAAGCGTCCCCACCGGCAAATATAGCTTTTACACCTTCTATACTAGTTCGATTTTTGTGTTTTCCGAATGAGCTATATAAACGGTTCGCAAATAACTCTGCGTCAAAGGTTTCGTTGGGGCCAAGTTCAACAGTATCTTTAGTGTTTGAGCCCATTATTAACGCATTGTGTTTGTCTGGTGATGAATATTTGAGCGTTTGGCTACTTTGAGTTTTGTCATTGTATACGACCCAATCTTTAGGGATATTGATATAACCAAATTTTTCATTTCCGATACGTTGAGTATCTGCAAGGGATATTTCTTTTGACCCAGAAGAAGACCCAGGAGTTGTTGTTTGAGCTTTTGTCGTTGATGCAGCCGTAGTTTCTGCTGCTTTCTTCTCTCCGTTTCCGCATGCTGCTAGTATAAATGCAGATAGAAGCATTACAGAGCTTAATATTATTTTGTTTTTCATCAGGATTGTTCTCCTTAAAGTGGTTGACTCACATGTATTATATCATTTTTTATAGTTTATTTAAATTAAAACAGGAAACGCTTTCACTAAAAAGCATAGGGTATAACAAAAGAAAATTTCGTGTTGGTGAACAGTATATCTATCCTCATGAATTTGCAGTTTTAGATCCAGATGGCTATTTTTTAAGATTTAGTGAATAGAATGATCATCACCCGTCTATGAGCCATACCCAAAAATCTATTTTTGTGAGTACAGTTCAATAGCGGGTGATTTATTTATCTTTCATCTTAAAGAATGAGACAGACTGACTTTCGAGACATAAAAAAACCGGAGCCTTCACATGACGGCTCCGACTTTTTTATCTTCATTGATAGACCAATGATTGATTATTTTATTTTTTCTTCTCAATGTGATCTTTGAGATCTTCTTGAGCTTTTTTATTGGATTCTGCTTTTTTCTTCAACCATTCTTCTTTGGCCTTGTTAAAGTCTTTTGTAGTGACAACATCTTTAGACATTTCAAGGTATTTGTAGAATGTTCCTGTTCCTTTTGTACCAACCCATGAAGCAGCACGGCTGTATGGCACAGTCCGTTGAAGCATTGGAGCACCACCATTTGAGACAGTTGGAAGCGTAATCGAGCTATCTGTCAACCAAGCTTGCGCTGCTGCATATTTTTCATAGCGTTTTCCTTGATCCAACAATTCAGCATCGGCGTCTTTCAACATGTTAGCGTATTGATCCAAACCAACTGTTGCAATGGCTGGATTGTTTGAACCTGCATCAATACCAAGATAGTAGAAGACAGAACCATTTACTGGGCTGATACTTTCGAGGTAAGTCGATGGGTCTTGGTAGTCAGGAGCCCAACCACCGCCTGAGATGTCATAATCTCTCGCAGCCGCTGTATCGCTGAAGTAGGTGATATTTTGGAAATCATCATCCGATACCTTTTGAAGGTCCACAACGACATTGTCTGCACCAAGCGCTGACTCTACAGATTGTTTGAAGGAACTAGCTTGTTGGACCATGCTGTTGTCCACTTGGCTGACAATGTAGTCCAAATGAATTGGGAATTGAACTCCTTGTTTTTGCAATTCAGCTTTGGCTTTCGCGAATGAAGCCTTGGCTTTTTCTGGGTTGTAAAGGCTCGTTTGACCATCGGCCAGGCTCACACCCTTCCATTGATCCCCATAGGTAACCAATTGTTTTTCAACGACTTTACCAAAATCTTCTCCATTGACTTGGACATAAGTTGGTGGCACCAAAGTGCTACGAAGGGTATTTTCAGCCGCATCAGATCCAGATACTTGTGCCGCATATGATTTGCGGTCAAAGCCAAAGTTCACCGCTTGACGGAAGTCCTTGTTTAGAATTGCTTTCTTGGTAGAAGCTTTTTGTTCATCCGTTGTTTTGGCAGTGTGGTCATACTTTTGACGGTCCAAGTTGAATCCAAGATAGTAGGATGTTCCCAATTGCAAACCATAGACAATGTTGTCGCCAAAGTTTTTCTTAACGCTCTTATACGTCGAACTGTTTGGCATAACAGATGCAAAGGAATATTGACCTTTTTCAAAGTTCTTAATGATAGAATCTGGATTTGATCCATCGTTAAAGGTCAATTTGACATTGTCGATATGAACATTTTTCGCATCGTAATAGTCTTTGTTCTTGACCAATTCAATCTCAGATTTTGAAGTCAAAGATTTCAAGTAATATGGACCATTGTATAAGATGCTGCTAGGTTTCAACGAACCAAAATCTTTTCCTTGCGATTTCAAGAAATCCGCATTGACTGGGAAAAGAACACCTGAGGTTGTTTTTGAGTTCCAGAAGCTTTCTGGACGAACCAAAGTATATTGGATGGTGTGGTCGTCTAAGGCTTTGACACCAACTGTGTTAAAGTCTTTGGTTTCCCCTTTTACGTAGGCATCCAAACCTTTGATCGAATTTTGAATCAAGAAAAGACCTTCTGATTTAGACTCAACCGCGTGTTTGATCCCTGTAACAAAGTCTTGAGCCGTTACAGCACCATATTCTTCCCCTTCACTCGTATACCATTTGGCATCCTTACGAAGTTTGTAAGTATAGGTTAATCCATCTTCAGAGACAGTCCAATCTTCTGCTAGGCTTGGCACAAAGTTTCCGTATCGGTCGTTTTCAAGAAGACCATCTACAAGGTTACTTGTGACATCTGAAGTTGTTGTACGAGTTGCAGCGATGTAATCCAAGGTATTTGGATCCGCTGAATAGACGAATGAGTAAGTTGCTTGATTGCTACTACCACCGCCACACGCTGCTAAGAAAAAGGCACCTGCAACAGAAACTCCTGCAAGAGCTAACAGTTTTTTTGCTTTCATCACTATCTCCTTATGTTAGATTTTCTACCATTATACACTATTTCTTACAAAAAACCAAATTTATTTTAAAAAAGTTCGTTATTTCTGAATGAATATAATAAGATATAAAGAAAAAGCATCTTGAAATCGATCTCAAAGAAGCCGGATAGGCGAGTCTAGGCACCTACCACCACAGATTTGCAAAACCGAATCTTTCAATCCTTTTAATAAATATACGTTTAGCCTAAAAAAGAACCTCTGCTCTTTCGAGCAGAGGAACTGATTCCTAATCAAAATGATAGAGTTGTGGGTACTGGTCACATTCAGGATTTTTAGGATGGCAGATAGCCCGTCCAAAGTAAATCATGGCTTGATGGGCAGCCAGCCATTCGCTCTTTGGCAGAACATCCATGACCCGCTTTTCAACTTCCAATGGCGTCGCTGATTTCTTGACAATATCATGGTGCTTGCAGATCCGCTCCACATGGGTATCGACAGCAAAAGCTGGAATCCCAAAACCTACACTCATGACGACATTTGCTGTCTTGCGTCCTACTCCTGCTAGACTTTCTAACTCTTCACGAGTCTGAGGCACTTGCCCATCAAAATTATCTAGCAATTGTTGGGCACATTTTTTGAGAAATTTGGCCTTATTTCGATAGAGGCCTAATTTAGAAATATGCTTGGCGATATCAGCCTCACTGGCTACTGCCATGGCTTGGGGGGTTGGAAAAGCCGCAAACAAACCTGGTGTCGCTTTGTTAACAGCCGCGTCTGTCGTCTGAGCTGAGAGCATGACTGCTACTAGTAATTCAAAATGATTACGAAAATCCAGACTTGGCTTGGCATCTGGAAAGAGGGCGATAATTTCTTCAATCACATGACGTGCCCGTTTCTTTGATAAAACCATATTCTCTCCTTTACATTACTAGTCTTTATTATAGCATGAAAGTTCCCTATTTCTGAAAGATTCGGCTTCAGAAAAAAATGGAACGAGGAATGAAATTGAATCTAACTTCATTCCTCGTCCCACTTCTATCATCAGATATTCCTTGGCCCTATTGTTTATTTTACACCAATCTCTTCAGGAAGGTAATCAAGGTTTGAGCAGAGCGTTCACCAGCCTCTACGATAAATTCATCAAAAGAGATATTGGCTGCGTGATCTGCCGTATCACTCATAGCTCGAATAACCATAAAGGGACGTCCAGCTGCATGAGCGGCTTGGGCAATGGCTGCCCCTTCCATCTCAACTGCCAAGACTTCTGGGAAATGCTCCCGAATGGCTGCGACTTTTTCTTCACTCGCGATAAAGCTATCTCCTGTTGTAATCAAGCCTACATGTGTGGTTGCAGCTTCTTCTTCCAGAACTTTTTTCATTTCTGATACGAAATAGCGACTGGATTCAAAGTAAAGTGGTTGACCTGCCATTTGACCATACTTATAGCCAAATGCTGTCACATCCACATCATGATAGGCCAATTTGTCTGCAAGGACGATATCCCCAATGGCCATTCCCGGCGCAACGGCACCTGCAGAACCCGTATTGATAATGGCTTCCACTTTGAAATCATTGGCCAAGACTGCTACACTCATAGCAGACATGACTTTTCCAATACCACTTTCCACCAAAACGACCTCATGGCGACCAATAGATCCTGTATAGTAGACTTTTCCAATACGCAGATGCTTTTCCCCATTTTCAAGGGCTTCAACCAAGATTTTTAACTCCTGGGGCATGGCTGCGATAATTCCAATTTTCATGTCGTTTCTCTCCTTGTGACGACCTTATAGACGCCAAATAGCAATGATCAAGGCAATGAGGAGCACAATGATCCAGAACAAAATCTTATTGAGTTTGGATTGGACCACACTTTGTTTACGTTCTTCAATGCGACGACTCTTGGTCACTGTGGGCTCCACTTGGATCTGCACAGTATCCTGAGAATAACGCTCTTGTGGACGCTCCATACGACTCTCTCTCATAGGACGTTCATAGCCAAATCCTCTGTGGTCTGTCCGAATAATTTTCGTCTCTTCCGCATCGACCATATTAGGACCGGTGATGTCCTCACCTCGCCTTGCTCGTTCAATCATTTCATCGGTTAATAAAGGTTTTCCCATCGGATCCTCCTCTATTTATTGATTAAGTCCCAATATTGGATAGCCATGATGGTCTTGGCATCACAGATTTCGCCAGTTTGGATTAAATCTTTCGCTTCCTGCAAGGTCAATTCTAATAACTCTAAGGTCTCATCCGCATCTTGTGGACGTGGGTTTTCCACCTTTTTCAAGTTGGTCGCACCATAAAGTTTGATCCGCTCATTACAAAATCCAATGGCTGAATAAAAATCATACAACAACTCTAGATCTGCTGTGTAGCCAATTTCTTCTTCCAATTCACGCAGAGCAGCTGCTTTAGGATCTGCATTTTCTCCCTTTTCTAACTTCCCTGCTGGAATCTCCACCGAGGTCCTTTCAATCGCCTTGCGGTACTGCTTGACCAAGATCGTCTTCCCATCTTCTGAGATCGGCAAAACCGCTACTGCTCCATTATGGAAGATTAAATCACGCTGCGCTTGGCCTTTTCCAGCGGGTAGTTCTACTTGATCAGTGACCACTTGGAAAATAGGTCCCTGATAAATCTCCTTGCGCTCAATGGTTTTTTCTTCAAATTGCATGAGAATCTCCTATTTATTTTTAGGATGGTGTGGCAAGCGAAGGGCATACTCTTCTTTATTCACTTGACGGCCACGACCAATCGCAATTGCATCAGCTGGTACATCCTTGGTAATGGTTGATCCAGCACCGACTAAGGAATTGTCGCCTAATTCAACTGGCGCAATGATCGTCGAATTAGATCCGACAAAGACATTGTTTCCAATCGTTGTTTTAAACTTGTGTTGGCCATCATAATTCACTGTGATGGTTCCTGCACCAAAGTTGACGTTGCTGCCAACTTGGCAGTTGCCAATGTAAGTCAAATGACCAGCTTTGGTATTTTCGCCAATAGACGAACCTTTGACTTCGACAAAGTTTCCAATATGGACATCTTTGGCGAGGCTAGAACCTGGACGAATATGAGCAAATGGTCCTACCGTTACGCCATCGGCTACCGTGCTCTCTTCAATCATAGAGTTGGTGATGACAGCACCTGCACCAATTTCACTGTCCACGATATAGGTGCCATTGGTTAAAACGGTCTCAGCCCCAATTTTTGTGTGCCCTTTTAGGGTAACATTGGCTTCGATTTGCACTTCTGGTGCGATCTCAACATCGACATCGATATAGGCCGCATCTGGATTGACAAAGCTCACCCCATTGACCATGTGGGCTTGGTTAATGCGACGACGCATGATTCCTTCTGCTGTTGCAAGGGCCACGCGGTCGTTAACCCCGAGACTTTCATCAAAATCTTTGAGCGTATAGGCCCCGACTTTTTCACCTGCCTCACGGAAAATACCGATGACATCCGTGATATAGTATTCACCTTGGGCATTGTTAGTGTTGATATTTTTCAACGCTTCAAAGAGGCGCGCATTGTCAAAGACATAAGTTCCTGTATTGATTTCTTTAATTTGTTTTTCAAAATCTGTCGCATCTTTTTGCTCAACAATTCGAAGCACTTCCGCATTATCATTGCGGACAATCCGACCATAGCCAAATGGATTGGCTGCTTCGGCTGTCAAAATGGTTGCCACATTCTTGTGGTTGATATGGAAGTCAATCAAGTGTTTGAGGCTTTCACCCGTAATCAAAGGAGTATCCCCTGCAATGACAAGAGTATGCCCTTCAAGACCTTCCAAGACTGGCTCTGCCATCATTACCGCATGACCAGTTCCCAATTGTTCGGTTTGTTTGACAAATTCTGTTTGTCCAGCTAGGACTTGCTCCACCAATTCCGCCTTGTGGCCCACAACCGTTACAGTTTTCTCAGGTGAGATGGCTCCAACACTACGGAAGACATGCTCCAACATAGAGATCCCAGCAACCTTGTGAAGAACCTTGGGCAGATCTGATTTCATACGGGTACCTTTCCCCGCTGCTAAAATAATGGCATAATTTGGCATAACATTTCTCTTTTCTGTACAATATCGCTTACATTATACCATTTTTTAGCCCTTTTGGAAAATAAGACCCAGATCAAAAAACTCTCCTAAAAGGAGAGCATATCTATAATGGATAAACCTTGCAAAATTCTTCTAAAACAACCTTGCTGTCAGGTGTAAAAACCAGACCTGCTTCTCCAAAGCAGTCTTTGAAAAAGTCCTCATGAACCTGACGCCAATAGGCTAAAGATTTGTCTCCCTCACCTTCCTTAAAGGCATGGTCGGCTGAAACCTGATGGAAAGGCTGAACAGAAACCTTTGTAATTTCAATAATGCAGACAGCTTGATCATTACTGTCTAAAACGACATCAAAGGTCCCTTCTTGGGGAAGGGGTTCATCCTCTAGTGCATAGAGGTCGTAAGCTGAAGTTGTTGCTGTTTTTTCGCCTTTAAAGACCAGTTCTGCTAAAAGGTCTGGTTCCACTCCAAAAGACCAGGCATCTATCTCATCTCCGATAGAGGGGTTGATTTGCTTGTAGGCATTCCACATTTCTTGAGGGGTCATTGGTTCTCCTTTGTAATTTTTTACTTTCTTCTTTTATATGTTTAAGATGGTCTGGATGGTCAATTTCTAAATCAAAAATCTCTGGAATAGAGCTGTAATTGAGAATACATTCGATACCCATCTGATTCATTTTTTGTATGAAAGAAGAATTCAGATAGCCTGCTACGGCGAAATCTATCTTTTTCGTCCTTGCTTTATCCTGCATCTGTCTCAACATATCTAACATAATTGTACTTTCCATATCATGCCATTGACTGTTTCTCACAGTCGCAAAAATAAAAGAAGTTAAATCATTCATTCCAACTACAATCTTTGAAATACCAGTTTCCAGTATCCTGTCTAAGTCAAAATACGCTGACGGTAATTCAATCATTGTTCCAACTTTTCCAGTAAAACCATGCTGGCGCAATACTCTAATAGCTTGCTTTAACTGTTCAGCATCATTGACAAAAGGAAAAATAACAGACAGATTGGGATTAGTTTGATAAACTTCTGTAACGACATGTGCCTCAGCCTGAAATTCATCTGGACACGCCAACAAACGCCTGGTACCTCTGTATCCAAATAAGGGGTGGCGTTCATCAAAATACTCTTTAGTCCCGTCTAGAATATTTGCTTCTGCATTTGTTAACTCTGAAAAGCGATACCAAACTTCTTCATCTGAGTATAAACGGCAAATAGTGTCTAGATAATCTTTTACAAATTGCTGACAACTTTTTAGCAGTATATTTTGACTGATCTCCCTTACCAAATATTCGCCACGAATCATACCAACATGATGAAATAGTTGTGGGTAAACTTTTTCATCAATTCTTTCGCCACTAAGAGTTAGTTGATTTTGCATGTTCATTCACCTCGTCTTAAAAGATACAATATCAGATATCATTATATGACACTTTCCTCTAGTTCAAAAGCTTCATAAGGTTCAACTAACTCATATCCTAAAAATTCTGCTACTTTTTTGGAAGCCTCGTTATGAGCATCCCAAAGTGGAAACATATCTCTATTTAAACTCTCTAGAATCATTGCAGCACCAAGCTTTTTGGCAAATCCATTTCCTTGTTCGTTTGGTCTAGTTGCAACTTCCACTTCAACTGCTTCACGGTAAACTAACCCTGAGGAAATCCCAGCAATCACTTCATTATTTTTAAGAATCACAAAGCCAAATCCACCTTTTAAAGCAAAATCCTGGTAGGACTCAAAATCCCCCTGTAAATCTTGTGACCATTCTTCCTCAGAAAGGCAGTTATAAATACGATTATCAATAGGTACAATATTGCAACCTTTCTCTAACTGACTAACTAGATCATTTAGAAATTCAACTTGAAAATTTGCCTTATCTTTAAAAGAATAGCGAGTAAAAGAAATTAACCCAACTTGCTGATGCAGAAAATCTTGCCACTTAGTGTCTTCTGAAATAATAATCTTATAATCTAAACCATATTGCCTAACAAAATCTTCCCAAAATCTGGAATCTAACTCCCCTGCTAGGTATAGAAAATTCCCAATATCATAAAAAATCGTTGTCCTATCACTGTTTCGATAAACAGTCCCGATTTGAGAGTTAAGACCATAGAGAACCATATATTTCTTCCATGTTTTAAATAGTTCCATTATCCCTCTATTTCACCTTCCAATTCTTATAGCTTGTCAGTTCTAATTCAGGAATTCCTCGTAACTCTGCCTTCACTTTTAATACTAAAGGCGAGGCATTTTCTTCGGTAATTTCTTCCAAATTCAGCCAAATAACATTTGCTGAATCATTACTTCCATCAAGAACTTCATGAGGAAGGGATTTTTGAGAGCTCTCGAAATCGAGCACTACATCATAAAAGGCCATGGTATGATGTACAGCGAAGTCTTGCCCCTCTTCTTGAACCAGCACGTCATAAATCCTAGGATTTAAGTAACGGCTAAGCGTATAACCCGTCTCTTCCAGAACTTCTCTCTTAAGGGTTTCTGTCAACCCCTCACCGAGTTCCTGACTACCACCCGGTAGATCAAAACGATGTTGATAGGGGCCTCTTGTTTTTTCAATACAGAGAAGTTTCCCATTCTCATAGCAAATGCCGTAGACACCAAAGTGTTTTTTGATTTCCATATTCTACTCTTTTCTAAAAGTCCAAGATCAATGACTTACCTTATCCTTTAAAAGGAAAGAGGCTATAGATTTCATGCTCCTTGATATACTTCTTTAGTATCTCCATATTCTCTTCGATTTTTGTCTGGATATCTATCTCTTCACAAGTTGACTCAGCAATAAAGAGGTGAATCTTCAATAAATCTGTCAAGTATAGCAGACGGCGTTCCATTTCTGATTCAGGACTTGAAGCTTGCTCGATTTTTGCAAGCTTTTGCTCCAAGCTATCACCATTCAAAAATCTCTGATGAACTCTCCTTCTTATGTTTTGAGTGGATTCCTCCCCTTGTTCTAATGGAGATAAAAGAAGCTTTTTATAGACGATTACCTGATTTTCTGCCTCTCTTTCCAGATAGGCCAATAAAGCCAGAGAGCCATCAACAAAGGTCCAAGTGTTATAATTCCCTTCAAATGGAACTTGTATGATACGATCTAATAATTCCTTAGCCATTTCCTCTTGACCATCCAAATAAAGTAAATAGGCCAGATGGTTCAGTGATTCGAGATAACTAACTTGGGTCTTCTTATTCTTTTTTAAAATTTTATCTAAATAGAGATGTAGGTCTGGATGATTTTCCACTAGCTCAACTACTTCTGGTAACTTCATCTGAAATCCTTTCTATTATCTTACCAATAATTTAAAACAATTTTAGTCAAATAATCCAACTCTGCTCGACTAAACAAGTCTTTCATGGCTTCGATATCATCACAAACTCTTTCAATCTAAGTGCAAATCTAGCTAAGGCGTCTACCTTGGAAGAATAAGCACAAAACATACCTCCTTCTGGATCAAAGTCGATAGCTTTACTTAATTCAAGCATTTTTCCTCCAAATCCATAGATGCCAAATCGTAGCTATTTCCTTCAAATTCCTCCTCTTCTCGAGGATCAAACACTTCCTGTCTGTATTCTCCACCAGGGTAATAAATAAGCGACCCTCGAACATTTTGAGGATTCTCATCATAAACATGCAAGTTAAAAGGGGCAATTATTTCATTTATGTTTTCGTAATCCATCTCCTTTTTCGTCTCACTCTTCAACAAAAGAGTTCAAAAATTCCTCAAAAGAAGCCCATTGACCGTATATCTCGGCTTTTTCTTCCAGAACATAGAAGTAAACCATACCATAATCTTCTTCCCTTAGAGAAAGAGCGTAATTGCCAGAACCAGGATCATAGGCGAAATGAAGAAGGTCTGTTGCCTTAAATCCCGCAGGTACCTCCTCATCGTCAAACCATGTAAGAGACTTGCTCATTTCCTCAAGTGAATTAAAGGAATTGAAAGGAAAGAGGTGATGTTCATCGTGGACACCCATTACTTGGGGCTGGCCACCGTTGTGCTTGAGATAAAAGTCCAACATAGTTTTTGGTAATTTCTTTCCAAGAATCTCCTCAAATTGTAAAAGGTCTTCTTTTGAAATCGGTGAATCTTCATCAAGCATCCTAAACATGATTACTCCCTTCAGTTTTCTACAATTCTTCTTCCAATACCTTATCAATAAAGTCATTGACGTTTTTAGCAACTTTTTGCATTTCTAAGGAACCTAAAGCTCCTAAGTCATTTTCATAAATGAAATCATCAGAATTTTTCTTAATAAAGTAAGCCAAATCTCCCTCCTGTCCAATCATAAAGTAATCTGGCTCTACTTCCTCAATCTGATAAGTTTCATTACGCTCTTTTAGATCCTCCTTGGCATACAAACAGATACCAGTATCTCCAATTTCATAGGGGTCAATCTCTTTCCACTCCGTTAAAAACTGATAGTAGAGATTGGGCAAGACAAATCCAAACTCATCTCTTTTCATAGTTCACCTCCACATATTCACTGAGTATCAACTATATTACTTCAAAGACCAACCACCATCAATCGTCAGGATTTGTCCTTGCATGGCGCTTGCTTTCCCACTTGCTAAAAAGAGGCTAACTTCTGCAATTTCACTTGGATCAATCCAGCGTTTGATCGGTGTTTCACTTGCTACCCAGTCTGCTAGGCCTCCTGGCTCAAAGTCAGCTGCGGTCATACCAGTCTTGACTGCCCCTGGAGCTATGCCAAAGACCTGAACCCCAGCTTCAGCATAGTCTAGAGCTAGTTGCTTGGTAAATCCTGCTAAGGCATGTTTAGAAGAGGTATAGGCGTGACCACCTCCGCCTGCTAGACTTGAAGCAATGGAGCACATATTAATGATGATCCCTTGCTTCTTCTCCAACATTTGAGTCAGATAATGCCGTGTCAGCTCTACCGGAGTCACATAGTTGATCTCAAAGATTTCCTGAATCTCCTGAGCGCTTTGCTCAAGAAGCGGTTTGTAATCATCCAATACTCCCGCTGTATTGCACAAGACATCTACCTCAGGACACCAGTCGAAGATTGGTGTCAAATCCAAGATTAAGTCTCGCTGTAAGAAGTGAAAATCGCCTGGCAACTGAGGATCCGCTCCTTGGTCCACTCCATAAACCTGATAGCCCTTTTCTAAAAACAAACGAGCTTGCGACAGACCAATCCCGGAGCTCACGCCTGTAATCAAGACCCCTTTAGTCATGTACTTCCACCCAATCTGTCGCTAGAACATCACAAGGGGTTGGACTCCACATGGAGAAACCTTCACCCTCACCAGAGACGTTGATGAGGAAATAAGGCGTCACTTCTAGAGCCACCCCATTTTGCTCGATGGTATCAAACAATTGGACATAGTTTTCTGCTCCACCCCAGCCTGTACGTACATATTTTTTCTTGGCCTTTAAGCCTGGTAAAATCTCTTCAAATGTCATGATTTTCTCCTTTGTTATCTAGTTAACTTTCTCCCTTTATTATACCAAAAAAAGAGCTTTCCCTATACAAAAAGCCAGAGTTCTTCTACTCTAGCTTTCATCTTTTATTTATTTTCTTCTGAGTGGCGATAGCCATAACCGAAATAAATTCCGATCCCGATCAAGAGAGCAACTCCGAAGGCCAGCCAGGTTGATAGGGAATACTGGGTCATAAAGGACACACAGACCACAATCGATAGGATTGGCAAGACTGGAACCAAGGGTGTTTTAAATTCACCAGGTCCAGGAGCCCCGTGTTCCTTGCGCAATTTCAAGAGGGCAAAGGCCAACATAACTAGGTAAGCCAAGGTACAAATATTTAAAAAGGAAGCGATACTAGCTAGCGGAAAAACTCCACCAGCAATGGCAGCCATCAATCCAGCGACCAAGGTCGCATTTTTTGGAATTCTAGTTTTTGGATCGAGCTGTTTCATAGCTTTTGGCAAAAGTCCATCCCGCGCCAAACTGTATATCATCCGTGAAAGGGCAAAGGTCATGGAAATGCAGACGGTGATCAGGGTTAAAATCGCTACCAGCGATACATAATTCCCTGCCCAGCCGGCTCCGACCTGACGGAGGGCAAAAGCAACCGCATCATCTACATTTAAGTTCTTAAAAGGAACCATGCCGGTCAAAACCAAGGTAACCAAGATATAAAGAACCGTTGTGATCAAAAGACTAAGGACGATGCCGCGAGGAACGTTCTTTTGTGGTTCCTTGATTTCATCGACCGCCATTGAAATGGACTCAAAACCAAGAAAGGCAAAGAACATGAGCGAAGCGCCAGCCATAATCCCTGTTTGACCACCATAAATTTCGCCAAAGCCATAAGGGGCAAAGTTTGCCCAGTTACCAGGATTTAGGTGAAAAATCCCGACAAGAATAAACAAGGCCAGAGCTGAGAACTTGAGTAAGACCAGCAAGGAATTAAAGCGTAAGACGGCTTTTGCATTCATAAGGACCAAGGCTGTGACTAGGACCATGACCAAAATAGGTAAGAGATCCACATAAGTTCCCGCAGCTGGATCAAAAGTCCCATTTAAAGCCGTTGGCAGACGCCAGCCAAGATTGGCCAACAACCCCTTGAAATAAGCAGCCCAACCTGAGGCTACCCCTGATACGGCGGTCATGAATTCCATCACGGTCAACCAACCTGCAATCCAGGCTGGAAACTCTCCAAAGATGGTATAGAGGTAACTATAGGCTCCACCAGTTGAAGGAATGCGAGAGGCAAATTCTGCAAAGAAGAGGGCAGATAAACCCACGCAAAATGCCGCAATCACAATCGAAAGGATGAGGGCTGGACCAGCTAAATTCGCCGCTGCAGTCCCCGTAATCGTGAAGATCCCTGTCCCCACCATGGCACCGATTCCTAAAATAATTAAATCCCACAATCGTAAATGGCAGTTTAACCCTGGGTGAACCTGTCCCAAAGCCTTTTTTCGAAATAGATTCATGTATATTCTCCCATCTATTGAGTTTATTCTATCATACTTGGAAGAGAAAAGGGAGTGAGACAGAAATCGGTAATTCGTTAGAATTCGATTTCGTCGTCCCACCTCCGCACAGTTGAGTAGGGCTGTAAAAGCTGATGAAATCAGCGTAGTAGAGCCCACTCAACCACTGCGTCTTGCTCGACAATCCAAAAACAATTGAGGACAATTGAGATGCTAGGACTTTTGTCCCAGCCCGCCTTTTCTTTCTATTTATCACTTTCCGTCCTATTCTTTTTCAAAGAACGAATCGTAAACCAATAATAAATAACCAGCCCAAAGATGATGATCACTGTGGGCAGAAGAACTGTCATACCAAGATTCTGAACTCCTTGTGCCAAGGTCCAGCGATGTAAGAATCCAACCACTAAAAAGGCGACGATAGGAAAGACGAAGGCTCTGCCAAGCTCTTCTTTCCATTGCCAAAGAATGAGAGCTCCACTAGCTCCTGTCATAAGGAGAGTATCCCATGGATTCGGCACTGTCAACCAAGCAAGTGCTGGTAAGAAACGGACCCCCACGATCTCACTAGCGAAATAGACTCCTAGAACCAAAACGATTGCCACATGGATTGCTTTTTTCGACTTTACTTCTGCAAAAATGAGGCGACGAAGGAGATAGAATAGTAGCCCAATTGCTAGGAGCCCTAAAATACCATCCGTTAGATAGACGAGTGGTTTAAGAACCAGGACCGCTTGTGAAGCAAAATCACTTAAGAGGCGATAAAAAATCACAATTCCCGAGATGATCGCCCCATATTTCAGAACAGACCGTGTCGATTCTTTGGGCATATTTTCGATGATTTGGTCTGCCATTTCCTTTGGATCGAGACCAAAATAGTCCTTTGCTGTCAATCCATCCGCTCCTGCTTGCGAAAAATCTAGTGCTAAATTATAGACCTGCTCTCTCAAAGCCTTCTCCTCATATAAGAAACCGGCGAAATTGAAATAATCCCAGAGATCTTGGAAATAAGCTTGGTCCTCCTGGCTAAAGGTTTGAACCAAAGCCTGCGTTTCTTCATAATAAATAACTGATGTCATCTTTCTTCCCCCTTTCTTTGGAGACGAAATACAACGAAGGTCAGGACTAGTCCTATGAGAGGAAGTAGCCAGCCTAATAAGTGAGCAGTTTCCTGATTCACAAGACGAATCCAGCATCCCGTAACTAGGAAAGTCAGGCCCATGACTAGTAGACTCGTTATCAAACGCTCCCTGCTTCTATAAGCCATAACCGCAAACCCAAATAGGTCTAGGACAGCAAGAACAACCGCCCAACCATCTGATAAGAAGAGACTCCCAATGTGGCCAAAATAGATCGAAAATAGTCGTACGATGTTCAGAAATACCATCAGGCAGATCACACTGATAAAAATAGCCCAAGACCACTTCATTTCACCATAGCTCTGTTTGGACCAAAGCCACGTGATGAACTGGCTAAACACCAAGAAATTGAGTAGAATGACAATATAGGTTAAGGGTTCGATTTTCAGTGGCGTCATCCAGGTAAAATCCATTAAATAACGCATGCCAACTAAGATCACTCCAAGTAGAATGACGAGTCCCACATAAGATCCTAGAGAGCGTTTAGGCAAATCTGAAAGAACTTGGTCCACCATAGCCCGTGGATCCTTTCCAAAATAATCCACTGCCCGAATGCCTTCTTTCTCAGCAACTTTTAGGTCGCAAACCATATTGTAGAGTTGTTCACCGAGTGCTTCATCATCATAAAAATAGGACTTAGCCCCAATATAAGCGACCATTTTTTTCACATAGGCTTGATCCTCTTTCTTTAAATGAATCACTTCATCTGACATTTTTTCTGTATAACTTTCTACCATTCTTCCCCCTCCTTCTTGATACGTTCTACTTTCGTGACTAGCTCCTGCCACTGGTCCCAAAATTCCCCTAAACGCTCTTTTCCAGCATCACTGAGTGAAAAATACTTACGATCAGGACCATCTGGAGACGGCCTCATTTCCCCATGAATAATTCCTTGTTTTTCTAATTTTTGAAGCAGGGGATAAATGGTCCCAGCGACAATCTTATCAAATCCCATCTCTTTGAGACTTTGAATCAATTCGTAGCCATAGATGGCCTTTTTGGAAATAATCTCCAGCACACAGCCCTCCAAGACTCCCTTTAGTAATTGGGACTCCTTCATCCTTCTCACCTCTTTCTTCACATATGCACTAGTTTGTTTTACATACTAGTTTATTTACTATCAGTATACTCTTTCTTAACTAGTATGTAAAGCAAAATAGTAACTTTTTTAAAAAAATTTTATTCCTTAAAAATCCTTTAAAATCAAGGCTTTCACTGTATACTGGTGTGTAAATATACAAAAAAGTTCAAAAAACACTTTATTTTATAGATTGATTGGAGTATAATAATTAAAATTATTCAAAAGGAGACACGAATATGAAAAAATCGAAGCTTGCTCTTTTAGCAGGTGTCGCCGCGGCTTCAACGCTTTTCCTTGCTGCATGTGGCTCATCTTCTAATGCGTCAAAAGGGACTACATACAACTACGTGTATGGTACAGACCCTGATTCCTTGAACTATTTGACTTCAAATCGTTCAACTACAAGCGACATTACTACCAACTTGGTCGATGGTTTATTTGAAAACGACCAATACGGTAACCTAGTGCCTGCTCTTGCTGAGGACTGGTCTGTTTCAAAAGACGGTCTGACTTATACCTACAAGCTTCGAAAAGACGCGAAGTGGTATGATTCAGAAGGAAATGAATACGCTGACGTCACTGCAAAAGATTTCGTGACATCTCTGAAATATGTAGCAGATAAAAAATCTGATGCACTTTACTTGGTTCAAAACTCAGTCAAAGGTTTGGATGACTATGTAAACGGGAAAACCAAAGACTTCTCAACCGTTGGGGTAAAAGCTGTTGATGATCACACTCTTCAATATACTTTGAACCAACCTGAATCTTTCTGGAATTCTAAATTGACGACTGCTACCATGATGCCAGTTAATGAAAAATTCTTGGAATCAGCTGGGAAAGACTTTGGTAGCGTGAAACCAAATGGGATCCTCTACAACGGGGCCTACATTTTGAAGTCCTTCACTTCAAAATCACAAATCGAGTTGGAAAAGAACCCTGAATACTACGACAAGAAAAATGTTCACATCGATACCGTTAAATTAACTTACTTCGATGGATCCGACCAAGACTACCTTGCTCGTAACTTCTCAGATGGTAACCTATCTACTGCTCGTCTCTTCCCAACAAGCTCAACCTACAGTACGATTGAGAAGAAATTCAAGGATAACATCGTTTATACCCCACAAGATTCTACTGTTTACTACGCTTACTTCAACGTCAACCGTCAAAATTACGGCCATACGAAGAAGACATCTGATGAGCAAAAGAACAACACGAAGACAGCCCTTCAAAACAAAAACTTCCGTCAAGCTTTGAACTTTGCTTTAGATAGAACTTCCTACAGCGCTCAAGTTAACGGAAAAGACGGAGCATCAAAAACTCTACGTACCCTTCTAGTTCCACCGACATTTGTGCAAGCAGACGGGAAAGACTTCGGTACTCTCGTTGAAGAAAAACTTGCCGCAACAGGAGATGAGTGGAAAGGTGTTAGCTTCGCAGATGCTCAAGATAGCTTGCATAATGCGGATAAAGCCAAAGCGGAACTTGAAAAAGCGAAGGCTGAATTGCAATCACAAGGTGTTCAATTCCCAATCCATATCGACTATGTTGTGGACCAATCTTCTAATGCTCTTGTCCAACAAGCAGACTCTATGAAGAGCTCAATCGAAGCAGCTCTTGGTAAAGACAATGTCGTAATCGATGTACAAAAATTGTCTACAGACGATGCAGATAACGCTACTTACTTTGCCCAATCACCAGAGCAAAAAGACTTTGATATGGATATCACTGGTTGGGGACCTGACTTCCAAGACCCATCTACTTACTTGGATATCTTGAACCCAACAGATGGTTCAACCTTGACTGGTATGGGACTTGATCCTAAGAAAGACCAAGCGCTCATCGAAAAAATTGGTTTGAACCAATACAAAGAATTGTTGGATGCTGCCAATGCTGAAAAATTGGATACCAATGCACGTTATGAAAAATACGCTGCTGCCCAAGCTTGGTTGACAGAAAACGCCATTGTTCTTCCAATCTACTCTAAGGGTGGAGTTCCATCTATCACGAAGGTGACGCCATTCTCAGCAGCAAACTCTGCAATTGGTATTAAAGGTGAAACAAGCTTCTTCAAATACCAAAAAGTGCAAGACAAGACAGTCACAACTGCTGACTACGAAAAAGCTTATAAGAATTGGTTGAAAGAAAAAGAAGAATCAAACAAAAAAGCGCAAGAAGAACTTGCAAAACACGTGAAATAATCACGATAAAAACACCGAGGTTGAACCTCGGTGTTTTTGATTAAGGAAAAACCTATCCTTGAAACTTTCCTTAGGTGAGTACGGACGTTAGGTGAAATTATCCAGTGGATGATTTCAGCAATCCAGGAAGTTCCATAACTTAGTTTTGGACCTAAGGTTCCAAAACTCCCGAGTGCTAGAAATATTATTATTTCTAGCACTTTTCTCACGGCGGAAAGTTTCGGTATCTATTTAAATAAGCTTAATAATATAGATTATTATAATTCTTTCCGCAACACTTGGCTTCTCCTATGTAAAAAACAGTTTGTCTATTTATTGGATTTTTCATTTCTCAATCTTTTATAGACTCAGCGCTACCTCACGACAATCTTCCGATAACTTCTAGAAGTCAGAAGAAAGACGAGGACATAGGAGATGAAAAAGACAGCGCAGATTGCTAAGGTTGTTTGAAGGACCAAGCCCGCATTGTTCGCTCCTAAGAGAGCAACGATTTTTGCAATCATCTTATAGGCCACTCCTAGGTAGAGGAAGGAGAAGAATAATGGAAGGAAAAAGACGGTGAGAATCTGTTTGCGTATGGTGGTGCCGGTTTGCTTTTGGTCCAATCCTACTTGTTGCAAGATCACAAAATTTTCCCGGTCCTCATAGCCTTCTGAAATCTGTTTGTAGTAAATCACGAGAACCGTAGCCAATAGAAAGATCACAGATAGGAAAACACCAATAAAGAGGATTGTCCCTGCTGATTCACGCCAATCTTTCTCTATACTGTATCGATCAAATCCACCAAAATAAGCCGCACCATATTGACTGATTTTGTCTGTCGAATACAGCTCTTTGATCAAGCCAGAAATAAAATCTTGGTTATCTTTATTTTTAGCACTAATAGAGAATTCCAAATTTTTATCAACTTTTAGTCCCAGTTGGTTCAAGTCAGGGAGGACCAAGTACAAGCCCATTTGGTGTTGAAACAGGTCGGATTGAGGGAGTTTCCCTTGGATAAAATTGGAGTTTAGTTTTTCTTTAATCGTGAAGGTCTTCCCATTGATTTCTAATTGTGCGTCTAATCTTCCAGGATACTGATATCCATAGGCTAGGATTTCATTTTCCCCAAGCTCAACTTTTTGCCCGGTCAGTTGCTCATAAGTCGCCTGATCAAAAAAGTAGACTGTTCCTTCTGACTTCAACTCCTGACCAGTTGATGGAGTGGACTGGTCATTCACCTCTAAGCTCCTTCCATCAATCTTTCGAATTTCAGCCGACCAGTATGTTGTCTGTGCCACCTGATAATCTGATAGATGTGTCGCATCGGCTGTTTTCTTAATTTGAGCTTGAACATCTTCAATAACCGTTTCTGTTTCAGCATCTGAAGTCATATGCCCCACACTAATCATATAATCCGAAGGGTAAACAGTATCTAGGTAATTCTGCCCTCCAATAAAGATATTGAGCGACCCGGTTAAGGTGACCAAGACCATGGTGGATAGAATACTAATGGTCGCAAGGCCCGCTGCATTTTTTCGCATCCGAGCTATTAAGTTAGAGACAGATATAAAATTCTCTGGCTTGTAATAATAGGATTTCCGACCTTTGAGAAATCTTAAGAAGGTAATGGATCCTGCGTTGAATAAGAGATAAGTCGCTAGAATGACTAAGATGACGGCAATAAAGAATCCTTGGACAGCCGCAACTGGCCGCTCAACGGTTAGCGCTATATAAAAAGCAATTCCTAAGAGCCCTAGTCCTAACAGAGTTTGAACCAGCAAGAAGCGTCCCTTCTTCTCTCCTGCCTTTTTCTGTTGCATGAGGTGGAGGGAACTGTAGCGCAAGAGGCGGAAAGAATTCAACAAGAGAATGAGGCCAAAAGCTAAGGCTAACCCAAGTAAAGTGTTAAGAACAGCCTCTATCTGGAAGGTTGATTGAATGACGACTGGTAAACCCATACATTTTAGAAGCAAGGCGAAAATCAAGCGATCAAACAAGAGTCCCAAACCCAGTCCTACTCCAACTGTGAGAACATAGAAGAAGAGCAATTCCCATAAGGTCATGATGAGGAGATGCTTCTTCTCCATTCCCAGAACACTGTAGAGTCCCAGTTCTTTGGAACGATTTTTCATGACATAGCCATTGGCATAAGCCACCAAAATGATGACGACCAGCTGGACGACGAAACTGCCAAAACCAAGAACAGTTCTCGCCGATCCCCCTCCGTAAGAATCCTCTAAATGAGGGGTCAATGACAAGGCGATAAAACTATAAAGGATCATGGTCGTTAAAATGACAGCTATAGCGAAAGGATAATACAACTTGCGATTTTGTTTGAGGTTGGAAAGTGCTAATTTACTTGTTAATTTAAACATCAGGATCCTCCTTTCCCGCCATGACCGTCAGAGTATCTGAGATTTCTTGGAACATCTGACGCTCTGTCTTTTCCCCACGAAAGATCTGGTTGTAAAGAATCCCGTCCTTGATAAAGAGCACGCGCTTGGCCCGAGCTGCTGCTGCGGTTGAGTGGGTCACCATGAGAATGGTTTGCCCCATGGTATTGATATCTTCAAAGACATCTAGCAAAGCTGCCGAAGACTTGGAATCCAGCGCCCCTGTTGGCTCATCCGCAAGAAGGATTTCAGGTGAGGTGATGATGGCCCGTGCTACGGCTACCCGTTGTTTTTGTCCACCAGAGATTTCGTAAGGGTATTTTTCTAAGAGCTGGTGAATGCCCAACTCCCGACTCACGCTATCGACCTTACTCATCATTTCCTTGATTGGTCTGCGGGAAAGGACCAAGGGCAGGAGGATATTGTCCTTGACAGATAAGGTGTCGAGCAGGTTGAAATCTTGAAAGACAAAGCCTAGTTTTTCCCGGCGGAAGCTGGAGGCGTCCTTGTTTTTGATGGTTGAGGTATCGGTGCCATTGAGGTAGACCCGCCCTTCCGTCGGCTGATCCAGCATGGCTAGGATATTGAGGAGGGTGGATTTCCCGGATCCTGATTCCCCCATGATAGCGACATACTCCCCTTTTTCAACAGTGAAGTGGATATCCTTTAAGGCTTCGACTTGCGTGCCTTGAAAGCGGGTTTTGTAGATTTTTTTGATATGTTGAACGTCTAGTAGGGTCATGGTCCATTCCTTTCTAGCTCGATAAAAGCTTCAATCGTTTTTTACAAGTCTATTGTACTAAAACTGAAGCGCTTTCACCATAACATAACCTTACATTTTACCCTTGCAATCTTACATTTTTGTAAGAAAGCAAAAATAGAGGCTGGGACAAAAGTCCTAGCCTCTCAATTGTTTTTGGATTGTCGAGTAAGACGCAGTGGTTGAGTGGGCTCTACTACGCTGATTTCATCAGCTTTTACAGCCCTACTCAACTGTGCGGAGGTGGGACAACGAAATCGAATTCTAACGAATGACCGATTTCTGTCCCACTCTCTATTTTCATTTATGAATTATTCAGCTGATGAAGAGGTAGCTTTCCCAAGAGATTCGTAGACACCTTTAAGAATGTTTGTCATTGAGTCACGAGCTGTTCTAATTTGTTGCAAGAAAGGTGTACGCCCTTGCTCAGGAACAAGCGTGTCATCTGAACCTGCACTTGATAGCATGGTATTGAATTGAGCTTTTGAGTCATCCATAGCCTTTATAGCTGGTTCTACTTGTTGAGTGTATGTAGATCTTTGTGCTTCTGGAATTTGTTGGCCGATATCTTGTGCGTATTTTTTATAGCTATCTACTAATTTACCATAAAGATTTTTAAAATCACCAATTGTTTTGGCATTGTCGATTTCTTCATCTGTCAACAAGACAACTTCTGGAACATTAACAGAAGATTTTGATGTTTTTGAGGAACTGCTTGATTTGCTTTCTGAAGTAGATGATTTTTCTACTTTGCTAGAAGATGCCTTCGCTTCTTTGTTAGAAGATTCTGAAGCAGTTTTCCCTGAACATGCTGCCAATGTTGCAACTGACAAGAGAGCCACACCGGCTGTAAGAAGTTTTTTCATTATTATTCTCCTATAAATAAAGTTTGAATATATTTTAAATGATTTCCCTTTTATTGTCAAATGTTTTCTGTTTTCAAATACTTTTACAACGGCATTTATTACTATCTTTTAACATATTTTCTTTCCTAAATATCTTTTTATAATTTGGTTTTTTATTCATTTTATGAATAAATGAGAACCAGAAAACAATCATTTTTCTGGTCTATTCTTCCTTCTTACTGATGAAAGATTTGAGTAAATGCTTCTTGAAGTTCCTTGTTGTCCGTTGGTTTTAGATACATCTTTCCACCATTGGTTGTTGGAGAATGAAAGACAATGGCTTCCCCTGTATCTGTAATGGCAAAGAAATAACTATGCACATCTGGATATTTATCCCAATTGCTATAGCGTTCTACAATGCGGTACTTGGCATTTCCTTGACCGGTATCTGTATAAATGACATCCATCTTGCTATTATCCCCTAGAGTATAGAGGTTGTCTGGTCCTACATCACCGCCAGCGATGCCTTTTTGGTAGTTGGGCTGCCCCATCTTCTCACCCCAAGTCTTCATAAATTCTGCTAATTTTGCTGATTTTTCAGCATTCCATGGCGTTTTATCCTGGCTTTGGGTATCGCCTCCTGATGGTGTGCTTTCAAAGGTTTGCCAGTCAAAACTCTTGAGGTCCAGTTTATCCTCATCAGATTTTCCAAAGAGGGCATTCATATCTGATCCAGGTACCTGAACTTCTTCTTCCTGGACTTTTGTCGCGGCTTGAGGTGTCTTTTCTATTCGTGAAAGCACGGCTACACCACGGCCAGTTCCCGACAACCAGCTGACTTCTAAGACATCTCCTCCCTTATAGAGGGTTGTCGCATTGCGCGCTCCTCCGTGTCCAGCGACGAAACCTTCTGCAAGCAAAGTCGGCTTTTGGTCCTTGAGGTAATACACCCCCGTCACAAAGTAGCTCCCATCGGTTTGCTGGTTAGCGATGATCATCTCATCTACCCCATCGCTATTTAAGTCCTTAAAGGCATAGCGAACAGCTGCTGGCTGATTGATGACAGTCTCGATCACCCAGCTATTGATCATTCGATCTTCTTTGGCTAATTCATCATTCAATTTGGAAATGGCATCCAAATCCTTTGAAGTGGCAAAAATCTTTTGGTAGTCTGAAAAAACAGACTGGTATAATTGTTTGTTGTCTGCTTTTTTCGCTTGTTTTTTAGCTGCTGTCTGGCTGGTTGCAACCTCTTTTTTGGGACTAGACTGGCGCTGGTATCTCTGGTAACATCCCGTCAGCAAGACCATACTCGAAGCCGCTAATCCCAACTGCATCCACTGTTTTCTTTTCATCTGATCTCCTTTAGTCTCCCCTATTTTCATACTAAACTTTATTATACTAAAAAAAGGGTGAGGAAGGAATCCCTCTTCACACTTAGTTTCCTTTATTCGGACTTCTTCTACGATCCGTTTGACTTTCAATGTGCTGTTTGACGAGCGCAACGACCTCATCATTGGTTGGAAGGTCCGAGTGCTGGGCATCTTCGCCCGTCACTGTAATCTCCGTATAGCTTGCAGCTTGGTTTTGATAGATGTATTTTCCAGCCGATACACTGGCATCTGGGACCAACTCATCTGAATCATAGGTGATGGTCCCTGCTACTGAATACATATGGAGCGTATTACATCATACTGGTAGGCAATCCCTTTCATTTGAAGAAACAGCGTCTTTTGAGAACACTTTTAAAATTTTCACAACTTTTCAAAAACTCTTTGACAGGGGTCTTCATTTCCTCTATACTATTTGTTAGCTAACAAAACGATGGATCAGGTTACCGTTGGTCATGCTATGCTCCTAGCGATTGGAGCTGACGGAAAATCAGATCGTAACCATGATTTTTATACCATAATCCATATCTTTAGGAAGATTTAGGAGGAATCAGACACCGATGTCACAAGATAAAATTTCAGCCAAGGTCCTCTACGCTATTTTTGCAACAGGGATCCTTTCCTTTTGCGGAGTGGCTGGAGAAACTGCCATGAATATCACCTTCCCAATATTGATGAAGGAATTTGAAATCAATACCGCAACCGTTCAGTGGGTCACCACCATCTATCTTCTAGTGGTTGCCTGTGTAGTCCCCTTATCTGCCTACCTCAAACGCTCCTTCAAAATGAAATCCATCTTTTTAGTTGGAAATCTCTTATCTGTCTTAGGTGTTCTCATTGACTTCTTAGCTCCAAGTTTTGGCTTTGTGGTTCTGGGTCGATTGGTCCAAGGAATGGGGGTTGGTTTTGCCCTTCCTCTGATGTTTAATATCATTTTAGAGCAGGTCCCAAAACGCAAGATCGGTCTCATGATGGGAGTGGGGACCCTGATTACAGCCATCGCTCCCGCCATTGGGCCTACTGTCGGTGGTCTCTTGACGGCTAACTTCGGTTGGCGGTCCATCTTTTTGGTTCAATTCCCGATCCTTCTAGCTTCGCTAGTTGTAGGACTTCGCTCCATTGAACAAATCAGTACAGTCAAACGAGAAACCCTTGATATCATGAGCCTTCTCGCCATTATTGCTTCATTTTTAGGCTTGATTTTAGGGATTCACGGTCTTTCTGATCATGCTTTCTTTAGTTTTTCTGTCCTTGGTTGGCTGGTGATCGGGTTCTTGGGACTCGTTCTCTTGGTCTGGCGGTCCAATCAGTTGGAGACTCCCATTATCAACCTTGCCATCTTAAAGAACCATCTCCTCACTGGTCACCTTCTAGCCTTTTTCACCTTCCAATTAGGCTCTCTTGCCATGAGTTTTCTCTTGCCCAATTATGTCCAATTGGTCAACCACTCGAGTACCACACTTGCAGCCTTGATGTTGCTTCCAGGAGCCATCATTGGAGCAGGTTTTGCTCCCTTCTCTGGTCTCATTCTAGATAAGTTGGGCGCTCGCAAACCGATTCTCCTTGGAGCTGCTTTAATCCTTCTGGCCCATTTCCACTTCACCCTTTTTGCCCTGAAGCTGACAAATGGCTTGATTCTTATCTTTTACATGATCTTCATGACCGGTATGGGACTTGCCTTTGGCAATATCATGACCAACGGACAAAAACAACTAGCGCTAGAGGAGCAACCCGATGCCAATGCGATCTTCAATACCTTGCAACAATTTGCTGGTGCTGTTGGAACAACCCTGGCTTCCTTGATCGTTGCCATGAGTCAAGCCAATCAAAAGATGGACTTTACCCAAGCCACTGCTAAAGGCAGTCGCAACGGTTTTATGGTCTTATTTGCCTTGGCTATCTTCCAACTCCTTCTCTTATTTTGGGTCGTAGGAAAAGAAAATGAAACGAACTAACTTTTTTCATCAAAAAGAGGCTAGGACTTTTGTCCTAGCCTCTCAATTGTCTTTGGATTGTCGAGCAAGACGCAGTGGTTGAGTGGGCTCTACTACGCTGATTTCATCAGCTTTTACAGCCCTACTCAACTGTGCGGAGGTGGGACGACGAAATCGAATTCTAACGAATGACCGATTTCTGTCCCACTCTCTTTTCTTATCCTTTTCTTACTCTCGTTACAATACCATCAGGATCTTGAAACGTCAACTCACTAGAAGTCAGCCAGCTGACAGGAGACCCATTTCCTTTTGCCCTCTCTGCTATGGCAACCAAGTCATCCTTGCTTGCTACTTCTACCACATAGTAGGCAAGGCCAGGCAGTTCTTTTTCACGGTTGGCTAAGTGCTTGCCACCCCATTCATTGACCGCTAAATGATGGTGGTAGTCTCCTGAAGCAATCCAGCTGGCAGATGGAATAGTGAACTTATCGGCTAGGTCCAAAACTGTTTGGTAGAAAGACGTCGCTTCTTTACTGGTCTTGACCGATAAGTGGATATGCCCCATTCGAGTATCCCTAGCAATGACAAAGGGATCCACCTGACGACCCATGTCGTAAATTTCTTGTGCAGAGAGCTCCTCTGTCACCCCAATGATGCGCCCATCTTCTCTAATATCCCATTCAGTGACAGGCTTGTCTCTATAGAGTTCGATACCATTTCCTTCCGGATCTTCCAGATAAAGAGCTTCACTGTAGCCATGATCTGCCGCCCCGACAAAGGGAACGTTCAACTCCGCAATGTGTTTAAACACATCTGCTAGATCCTCGCGAGATGGCAACAAGATCGCCATATGGTAGAGACCATAACTGGACTTGACTGTTTCCTCACGATTCGTCTGAATCAGGTGCACCAAGGCTTTTCCCCCAGCTCCTAAAACCACTTCCTGATCCGATTGCGACAGAATCTCAAGGCCAAGGACTTGTGTAAAAAAAGCGGTTTGACGTGCTAAGTCCCTCACATTCAAGGCTACTTCTGCTAAATGAATCTTGCTACTATAGGCGTATACCATATTCCTTCTCCTTTTTATTGTAACTACATATGTTACATTATATCTCTTTTTGTTGTAATGTCAAACATTACAACTTATATTCCATTAAATTGTCGAACTTTTATCATTTGGGATAAAAGACTTGTAAAATTATCCAAATTTAATTATAATGATTCTAAATAAGATAAAGGAGACAAGTATGACTGAAACAAAACATGGGGTTGATGCCTCTTTTAACGACCGCTTAAATATCTTACGGGCTGGAGTCCTTGGAGCCAATGATGGCATTATCTCAATTGCTGGGGTGGTTATCGGGGTTGCCAGTGCGACCAGTAACCTCTGGATCATCTTCCTATCTGGCCTTTCTGCAATTCTAGCTGGTGCCTTCTCTATGGCAGGTGGTGAATATGTGTCTGTATCGACCCAAAAGGATACAGAAGAAGCCGCTGTGAGCCGAGAACAAGCCCTTCTGGACCGCGATCCAAAAGCTGCACGCGACTCTCTCTATGCAGCCTATATTCAAAACGGGGAATGCGAAACAGCTGCTCAAATCATGACCGAGCGGGCCTTTCTCAAACACCCTCTCAAGGCCTTGGTGGAAGAAAAGTATGGCCTGGAGTTTGAAGAGTTTACCAATCCATGGCATGCGGCCATCTCAAGTTTTGTTGCCTTTGTCCTCGGATCTCTTCCTCCCATGCTGTCCATCCTTCTCTTTCCCAAGGAAATCCGAATCCCCGCAACGGTGATCATCGTAGCCCTCTCCCTTCTCTTTACCGGCTACACCAGCGCCAAGCTAGGAAAAGCCCCAACCAAACAGGCCATGCTTCGCAACCTGATCATTGGCCTTCTCACCATGGGTGTGACTTACTTCTTCGGACAATTGTTTAGTATTTAAAAAAAGCTGAGACTTCTGTCTCAACTTTTTTTATGCTTTACTTATGCTTCTAATAGAGCTTGTGCTTGTTTTTTCAATCCTTCCACTGCTTCGTCCGTCAAGATTAATTCACCTGTTTCCCAGGCTTCTGGGTTTACGGTTGTTCCAGTGAACTCCCCAACTACTTGAGTTCGAACGAATGGCAAAAGCGCTTGGTATGCCGCAAACATTGGTTCGTGTCCGGCATTGGCTACTGAAGAAACCGTTACGATCTTGTCTTGAAGGGCAGATGGACCACGCGTTTCTGACAGGTCAAGGGCACGGCTAAGCCAGTCGATCAGGTTTTTCACTACACCTGGAATAGCAAAGTTATAGACTGGCGAGAAGATCCAGATAGCATCCGCAGCAAGAACTGCATCACGCGCTGCTTGCACAGCTGGCAAGGTTGGTGTTTCCAAATCTTGGTTCATCATTGGGATGTCCTTGTAGTCCAAGTAAGTCACTGTTGCTTTTCCTTCAAGAAGGCTTTCTGCTTTCTGGGCCATTTGGTGGTTGAAAGATCCTTGACGAAGGGATCCGACGATAAATAAAATGTTTTTCATAGTGCTTTCTCTTTCTGTTGTAAGATTATTTGTTATATTAACTATTATACATGCCCTAGATGTAATGTCAAGAATTACAACTTGGAATTTACTAAGCTTTATTAAATTCACTAAGCAAGGGCTAAAACAATTGAGAGGCTAGGACTTTTGTCCTAGCCTCCTCTCTTTTATGCATGCTCCAGCCCTTTTTTTGTGTTTTCCTTGATGGTTTCGGCTGAATGGAGTAATTTTTCTTTTTCTTCTTCTGTCAAACGCAAGTCCAATCGTTCTATAATTCCTTTTCGACCTACAATCGCTGGGTAGCCAAGATAGGTTCCGTATTCTGGACGATAGTTAGAGACCGGCATTTCCTCGTGGCTATCATTGATCACAGCTTCTGTTAAGCGTTGGGCTGCTGCAGCAATCCCAAAATTGGTATAGAATTTACCAAAGAAGACAGTGTGACCACCGCGCAAGGACTCGTAGTTGATGGCGTCCAGCTCTTCTTGAGAAAAGAGATCAGTAATAGCGTGTCCTTTGACACGGACCTGACTCCAAGCAACAAATTGAGAATTTCCATGCTCACCAAGGTTATAGCCTGATACACTAGCAGGAGAAACCTGTAAACGATCGGCGACTGCACGCTTCATCCGAGCTGTATCCAGCAAGGTTCCTGTCCCAATCACCTGCTCTTTTGGAAGGCCGGTATATTGTTGATAGAGTTGAGTGACTGCATCGACCGGATTGGTCACTACCAATAAGACCCCGCTAAAGCCAGAAGCCTTCAAATCACGCGCTACTTGCACCATTTGCTTGCTAGTAAAAGGAAGCTCCGCAAAACGGTCATCTGTGTTATTAGCCTGCAACTCGATGTTTCCCAAAGTGGAGACTACCACATCCGCATCTTTAAGAGCCGCATAATCATTGACCGTGATATGAACCGGATAACCCGTATTGGCAACTGTATCACAGAAATCCAAGGCATCTGCCTTGACCTTTTTTTCATTGGTATCAATCAAGACCAAATGATCACAGGTGTGTTTCAAAATCATGCTGTGAGCCAAGGTCGCACCCACATGCCCCAAACCAATAATGCCAATTTTTCTTGTCATCAGAATCCTCTTTTCTAGTATCGATCACGCTTTTGGTGAGGATCACTCTTTGTTGACTCTATTCTACCACAATTCTAGAAAGGCGGATTGAAAAAACAGGAAAATTTTCAAGTTTTTTTCAAAAAGAAAAGAGGCGGTGCCTCCTTTTACGACTCAGGAAAGAAGAGTCTCAATTTCTTCAATGGACAAGCCGGTCATCTCTGAGACAAGATCAGGCGTCATCCCGCGTGAGACCATTTCGCGGATTAACTGTTTACGCCCTTGCTCTAGACCTTCTTCGCGTGCTTCGTCTATGGCTGTCTCCATGGTCATATCATAATTTTCTTGAATCCGAATTCGCTCGTCTATCATGGTCTTCTCCTCCTTGGTCCAGCTAGATGAATCTAGTAATGAATCTGCGTGGGCTACAGCCTGACTGGGAGCTTTTGTGAAGGGAAGATTCCCAAAAAACTCCAACCACTGTCTGCCTGCATCTGTCAGGTTCTCATCTTTATTATACTTGTCTAGCTCTAAAAAGGCAACCTGCAGAAGATTTTGGTGCTTGCCATTTTTATAATAGGCCTTGAGTTGCTTCCCGGACCGGCTATTGGTCAGCCAGTATTTATTGATGGCGGCCTCTTCGTCCAGTAAGAGCGACTTCTCCAAAATCGCAATCCCATAGACGGGCTCCATCTGCTCGTACATCTTATGTGTCTGTCCTTGCTGGCGCAGTTTTTGCACATTCTCCACCAGCTGATTGGCCAAATAGTAATGGAACCGATTCAAGAAATACTGCTGCTTGCGAATCTGGATCTCGATGATCACCTCGGTCCCATCATGGAGCTTGGCTCTCACATCCACCGCAGTGGAGAACAAGTCATCTTCCTCATAAGCCATGCTGTGGGGCTGGCTTCCCTCCACAATCTGAGCGTCCGCCACATCCAGCTCCAAAATATCTCGAATAAAGGCCGTCGTCACCTCCGGCAAACTAAAAATCTTCTTGGCCATGATGTCCAAGGTCGGCGATACATGCGCGTGTCTCTTTTGCATCCCTGCTCCTTTTCGATAAAAAATGAGAGTGGGACAGAAATCGGTCATTCGTTAGAATTCGATTTCGTCGTCCCACCTCCGCACAGTTGAGTAGGGCTGTAAAAGCTGATGAAATCAGCGTAGTAGAGCCCACTCAACCACTGCGTCTTGCTCGACAATCCAAAGACAATTGAGAGGCTAGGACTTTTGTCCCGGCCTCATCTATATTATTCGAAAAAAATTTGGGAAAGTAACTACAAGACCATTACGAAACAAAGTAATAGTTCTCTTTTAGTTCTCTATATCTGTCAAAGCTGAGAATGCCCTCATTTTGTAGTCTACCTAAAACGACACTAGGATGAATATCTATCTCCTCGGCAAAGCGTAGAATATCCGATTTATCAAAGTTTCCTTTTTCAACAAAAGCTTGATAGTCTTTGGGGCTAATCAAGAGATCTTTTGCAAACTGGTCTGCCTTTTCCTCAGAATGTCGGTAGGATTCACTATTTCCACCATCAGATGAAAAATCATTCTCCAGTATATGTCCTATCTCATGAAAGAGTGAGAACCAGAAAATATCGGATGCTTTATTTCGATCCGTCAGTAAAAGCAAGGCACTACCATTACTGAATTTTTTAGTCGCTCCATTCAGATTAGCATTTGGCAAAGCAGGTAGACCGACTAGGACAACACCACAATCAAGCAAGATATCATACAAGCGTTGCGGAAAGACTTCAGGATCTTGTCTTGTCAACTTTCTCAAATCAGGCAAGCTTCTTTCTAGCTTTCTACGATTAAGCTTGGTAGTTGTTGTATCACGTGCTTTTTTGGATGCCAACTCCAGCATGATATTGGAGTTAACTATACTTTTAGTCGTGAACTCACGCGTATTCCGATAGCTGACTAGATGGTTAAAAGATGTAAGGTTTTCTAAACTTGCCACACCTAGAATCTTGCGAAGCTCGACAATCTTCTCCTTCAAACTATAGCGTTTGTCTGGAACGTAGCCTTCTGCCTTAAAATACTTGAAATCAATCATTTCACAGATTTCTTTCTCGCTACCTTCT
>OGXE01000548.1_pt1 | contig 34484 bp, 34 predicted proteins | sample 1576181 | NCBI WGS metagenome assembly OGXE01 (sample SAMEA3541478, study PRJEB24748) | human gut metagenome | biome: human gut; feature: human-associated habitat; material: faeces | place: China | collected 2012 | reverse complement strand
GCATTACCCGCCGCTTTATGAAAGAGCCGCAGGAAGTGCGCATTCAGTCCAGCGTGACTACCCGTCCTGACATCAGCCAGAGCTACTGGACTGTCTGGGGTATGCGTAAAAACGAAGCACTGGTACGTTTCCTGGAAGCGGAAGATTTTGATGCGGCGATTATCTTCGTTCGTACCAAAAATGCGACTCTGGAAGTGGCTGAAGCTCTTGAGCGTAACGGCTACAACAGCGCCGCGCTGAACGGTGACATGAACCAGGCGCTGCGTGAACAGACTCTGGAACGCCTGAAAGACGGTCGTCTGGACATCCTGATTGCGACCGACGTTGCGGCCCGTGGCCTGGACGTTGAGCGTATCAGCCTGGTGGTTAACTACGATATCCCGATGGATTCTGAGTCTTACGTTCACCGTATCGGTCGTACCGGTCGTGCGGGCCGTGCTGGCCGTGCGCTGCTGTTCGTTGAGAACCGTGAGCGTCGTCTGCTGCGTAACATTGAACGCACCATGAAGCTGATCATTCCGGAAGTTGAACTGCCGAACGCAGAACTGCTGGGCAAACGTCGTCTGGAAAAATTCGCCGCTAAAGTACAGCAGCAGCTGGAAAGCAGCGATCTGGATCAATACCGTGCACTGCTGAGCAAAATTCAGCCGACGGCAGAAGGTGAAGAGCTGGATCTCGAAACTCTGGCCGCCGCACTGCTGAAAATGGCACAGGGTGAACGTACTCTGATTGTTCCGCCAGATGCGCCGATGCGTCCGAAACGTGAATTCCGTGACCGTGATGATCGTGGTCCGCGCGATCGTAACGACCGTGGCCCGCGTGGTGACCGTGAAGATCGTCCGCGTCGTGAACGTCGTGATGTTGGCGATATGCAGCTGTACCGCATTGAAGTGGGCCGCGATGATGGTGTTGAAGTTCGTCATATCGTTGGCGCGATTGCTAACGAAGGTGACATCAGCAGCCGTTACATTGGTAACATCAAGCTGTTTGCTTCTCACTCCACCATCGAACTGCCGAAAGGTATGCCGGGTGAAGTGCTGCAACACTTTACGCGCACTCGCATTCTCAACAAGCCGATGAACATGCAGTTACTGGGCGATGCACAGCCGCATACTGGCGGTGAGCGTCGTGGCGGTGGTCGTGGTTTCGGTGGCGAACGTCGTGAAGGCGGTCGTAACTTCAGCGGTGAACGCCGTGAAGGTGGTCGTGGTGATGGTCGTCGTTTTAGCGGCGAACGTCGTGAAGGCCGCGCTCCGCGTCGTGATGACTCTACCGGTCGTCGTCGTTTCGGTGGTGATGCGTAATCTTCGCTAAACAGCGAACACAATCTGTAAAATAATATATACAGCCCCGATTTTTACCATCGGGGCTTTTTTTCTGTCTTTTGTACTCGTGTACTGGTACAGTGCAGTGCATAACAACGCAGTCGCACTATTTTTCACTGGAGAGAAGCCCTCATGGCAACACTAACCACCACCCAAACGTCACCGTCGCTGCTTGGCGGCGTGGTGATCATCGGCGGCACCATTATTGGCGCAGGGATGTTTTCTCTGCCTGTGGTCATGTCCGGGGCGTGGTTCTTCTGGTCAATGGCGGCGCTGATCTTTACCTGGTTCTGTATGCTGCATTCCGGCTTGATGATTCTGGAAGCTAACCTGAATTATCGAATCGGTTCTAGCTTTGACACCATCACCAAAGATTTGCTGGGCAAAGGCTGGAACGTAGTCAACGGCATTTCCATTGCCTTTGTGCTCTATATCCTGACTTACGCCTATATTTCTGCCAGCGGTTCGATTCTGCATCACACCTTCGCGGAGATGTCGCTGAACGTCCCTGCACGGGCAGCTGGATTTGGTTTTGCACTGCTGGTAGCGTTCGTGGTGTGGTTGAGTACGAAAGCTGTCAGCCGGATGACAGCAATTGTGCTGGGGGCGAAAGTCATTACTTTCTTCCTCACCTTCGGCAGCCTGCTGGGGCATGTACAGCCTGCGACATTGTTCAACGTCGCCGAAAGCAATGCGTCTTATGCGCCGTATCTGCTGATGACACTGCCATTCTGTCTGGCATCGTTTGGTTATCACGGTAACGTGCCGAGCCTGATGAAGTATTACGGCAAAGATCCGAAAACCATCGTGAAATGCCTGGTGTACGGTACGCTGATGGCGCTGGCGCTGTATACCATCTGGTTGCTGGCGACGATGGGCAACATCCCTCGTCCGGAGTTTATCGGCATCGCCGAGAAGGGCGGTAATATTGATGTGCTGGTACAGGCGTTAAGCGGCGTGCTGAACAGCCGTAGCCTGGATCTGCTGCTGGTCGTCTTCTCAAACTTTGCGGTAGCGAGTTCGTTCCTCGGCGTAACGCTGGGTTTGTTTGACTATCTGGCAGATCTGTTTGGTTTCGATGACTCGGCTATGGGCCGCTTGAAAACAGCGTTGCTGACCTTTGCCCCGCCTGTTGTTGGGGGACTTCTGTTCCCGAACGGATTCCTGTACGCCATTGGCTATGCTGGCTTAGCAGCTACTATCTGGGCGGCAATTGTACCGGCGCTGTTGGCCCGCGCATCGCGTAAACGCTTTGGCAGCCCGAAATTCCGCGTCTGGGGCGGCAAGCCGATGATTGCGCTGATTCTGATATTTGGCGTCGGCAACGCACTGGTGCATATTTTATCGAGCTTTAATTTGCTGCCGGTGTATCAGTAATCAGCGGTGCCTTATCCGACATTTCTGCTGCCTACACAATGCTTGATGCGCTTCGCTTATCAGTCCTACGTAGGACAGCGTTGCCAGCTCGGATAAGGCTTCCCGCGTTAAGACACACTATCCCAACAACTCTTCCTTAACATCCATCGCCAGTTCAAACGAATGCAGGCGCGCCTGGTGGTCGAAAATCTGCCCGTTAACCATAATCTCATCGGCGTCGGTTTCGCGCAGGATCGACTGCAAGCCATGACGCACTTTCGCTTTATCACCCACCAGCGACATACTCAGCGCCTGCTGCACGCCATACTGCTCGGACGGTGACCAGAACTGATCCATATTTTGAATCGGCGGCGGTAGTTGCCCGGTTTCGCCACGGCGCAGCTTCACAAAGGCTTGCTGCATTGAGGTAAAGAGAAATTCAGCGTCGCGGTTGCTGTCGGCGGCGATAATATTGATGCACACCATCGCATACGGTTTTTCCAGCCGTGCCGACGGTTTGAAGTTGCTGCGATAAAGATGCAGCGCCTGGAACAACATATCCGGCGCGAAGTGTGAGGCAAACGCAAACGGCAGACCAAGCTGCGCCGCCAGTTGCGCGCTGTAAAGGCTGGAGCCTAACAACCACACGGGGATTTTCTCGCCATAGCCCGGTACCGGGCGCACATGCGGATTGGGATCGCGGGCGTCAAACCAGTCCACCAGCTCCGCGACATCGCGGGGGAAATTATCAATATCGCCGCTCATATGACGACGTAGAGCCATCATGGTTCGCTGGTCACTACCCGGAGCACGACCCAGCCCCAAATCGATTCGCCCCGGATAGAGCGTATTAAGCGTGCCGAACTGTTCGGCGATCACCAATGGTGAGTGATTAGGCAACATCACGCCGCCAGACCCCAGATGCAGCGTAGTGGTATTCGCCGCCAGATAGCCAATCAATACTGATGTTGCAGCACTGGCAATACCGGTCATATTGTGGTGTTCAGCCAGCCAGTAGCGATGATAGCCGCGCTTTTCAGCCAGACGGGCGAGGTCGAGAGAGTGGGAGAACGCTTCTCGCGCTGAAGAACCTTCGGGAATAGGGGCCAGATCGAGTAGCGAAAACGGAATGGTTTTATCAGTCATAACAGCTCACTTTGTTACCGATTAATCTTTAATACTGCATTAAAGAGTAGTTAAAGTTGTTAACAAAGTGAGCTATATACTTACGCTTGCAGCTCCAGCCCGGCCAGCCGCCGCCAGTAGCCGTTACAATCGCTGTTTGCCGTCAACGGCAGTGGTGCCGCGCCATTTTCATTAGCGCGGAAGGCGTCGAGCATCGCGAAAGTGTCAGTACCCTGCGGTGACAGGCGGACCACATCGACCAGCCCCTGCATGGATGTCAGCTCGTTACCGAGGTTGTAAACGTAGCCGCTCATGGTCTGAATGCCATTGAGTACAAACACTTGTTGGTTTTCCTGCGATAGCACGTTGCGCCCGTTCGGATACTTAATGCAGCAGGTTTCACACTCATCTTTCGGGCGGTCTTCCGAACGCGCGGTAAAGCAGCGGGCGGAGTAGGCCAGCGGCAGATGACCGTAGCTCAGGACTTCCACTTCAAACTGGTTGCGAATGCCCAGCTCATCGCACTGATTAAGCAGATTCACCAGCCAGTCGCGGGATAGCTCCACCGGCATACACCAGCGCATCATGCCCTGTTTGAGCAATATTTTCAGTGTCACCGCGTTGTAGCAGTTCAGCGCGTGCCCGGCGACGAACGGCAGTTTGCGTTCAGCGCACATATTCACCACGCCGAGATCGCTGGCTTCAATCAGAAACTCACCGTTCTCAACATAGCGTTTCAGTTCGCCCAGTTCGGAGGATGCCTGCACCAGCGCCAGCGTGGAGAGCACAATCTGCTTACCACTTCCGGCGAGCGATTTTGCCATCTCCAGCCAGTCGCCAACTTTGGTTGCCCGGCGCTTGCTACAGACCGCTTCACCAAGATAAATCACGTCGGCGCTGCTGGTGGCGGCCTGCTGATAAAATTCTTCCAGCGTCTCTTTTGGCCAGTACCACAGCACTGGCCCTAAGGAATATTTCATTGCTCTTCTCACTGCCATTTACGGTGATACGCGCCAAGGGTGGTCTGCGTGCCTTCGGACATCGACCCGAGCGTCTCCATCCACGCGCTTTGCGGTATGAAGTTTTGCGGATCGGCCTTACAACGGTCGATAGCCTGACGCCAGACTTTTGCCACCTGGCTGACATACGCCGGGCTACGCTGGCGGCCTTCAATTTTCACCGAAGCGATATTCGCCGCCATTAACTCCGGCAGCAGTTCCAGGGTATTGAGACTGGTGGGTTCTTCCAGCGCGTGATAGCGCTCGCCGTCCACCAGATAACGCCCTTTACACAGCGTCGGATAACCTGCGTTTTCGCCGTCCTGATAACGGTCGATCAGCACTTCGTTCAGGCGGGATTCCAGCCCCTGCGGCGTTTGCTGCCAGCGCACGAAACGGGCCGGAGAACACGCACCCACAGTGTTGGGCGACTCACCCGTCAGATACGACGACAGATAGCAACGGCCTTCCGACATAATGCACAGGCTGCCGAAAGCGAATACTTCCAGTGGTACAGGCGTGACCCGCGCCAGTTGTTTCACCTGATGAATCGACAACACGCGCGGCAGCACCACGCGTGCAACGTCAAAATGGCGATGATAAAAGTTAATCGCCTCTTCATTGGTCGCCGAAGCCTGCACCGATACGTGACGTTCAATATGCGGGTAACGCTCGGCGGCGTACTCCAGCATGGCGAGGTCGGCGAGGATCAGCGCGTCGGCACCCAGCTGCGCCGCCATATCCACGGCGCGCTGCCAGCGGGCGTAACCGTCCGGATGCGCAAAAGTGTTAATCGCGATGTGAAGTTTGCGGCGATGTTGATGGACAAAACTCACCGCTTCCTGCAATTTTTTCTCGGTAAAGTTAAGGCCGGCGAAGTGACGGGCATTAGTATCATCTTTTAGCCCGATATAAACAGCATCTGCGCCGTTTTCGATGGCCGCCTTAAGCGCCGGGAGATTTCCGGCAGGGCAGAGCAGCTCCATAATTTTTCCTGAAGGTTGCGCTATCAAAGCGCAAAAATGTTAACGAACTGGGATTTTAGTTAACCTTGCTGCGACAATTTTTGATTTAAGGCAGTTAAAGTTGTATTGGTGGTAGCAGCAATTTCATATGGAATTGTTGATTTATACCGCTATGTTATTTTTCTGATATGGCAAAATAGGATGATTGTTGAAACAGGGAGTAAAACTCGTGTTGGATAAACTGCGTTCCCGTATTGTGCATTTGGGGCCATCTCTGTTGAGTTTACCGGTAAAACTGACGCCATTTGCGCTAAAACGCCAGGTTCTTGAGCAGGTCTTAAGCTGGCAATTCCGTCAGGCGCTGGATGATGGCGAGCTGGAGTTTCTTGAAGGCCGCTGGTTAAGTATTCATGTGCGTGATATTGACCTGCAATGGTTTACCTCGGTGGTGAATGGCAAACTGGTCGTTAGCCAGAACGCGCAAGCTGATGTGAGTTTTAGTGCCGACGCCAGCGATCTGCTGATGATTGCGGCGCGTAAACAAGATCCGGATACGCTCTTCTTCCAGCGTCGGCTGGCGATTGAAGGCGATACGGAGCTGGGGCTGTATGTGAAAAACCTGATGGACGCCATTGAACTGGAGCAAATGCCGAAAGCCTTACGCATGATGCTGCTGCAACTGGCGGATTTTGTTGAGGCGGGAATGAAAACCGCGCCTGAAACCAAACAGACATCGGTAGGTGAACCATGCTAATTCGAGTAGAAATTCCCATTGATGCGCCGGGTATTGATGCCCTGCTGCGTCGTTCATTCGAAAGTGATGCGGAAGCGAAGCTGGTTCACGATCTGCGTGAAGATGGCTTTCTGACGCTGGGGCTGGTGGCGACAGATGACGAAGGTCAGGTCATTGGCTATGTGGCATTTAGTCCGGTTGATGTGCAGGGCGAAGACCTGCAATGGGTCGGCATGGCACCGTTGGCGGTTGATGAAAAATACCGTGGACAGGGGCTGGCACGCCAACTGGTCTATGAAGGACTCGATTCGCTTAATGAGTTCGGCTATGCCGCAGTGGTGACGCTGGGCGATCCGGCGCTGTACAGTCGTTTCGGCTTTGAGCTGGCGGCGCATCACGATCTGCGTTGCTGCTGGCCGGGCACTGAAAGCGCCTTCCAGGTACATCGTTTAGCGGATGACGCGCTGAACGGCGTAACCGGTCTGGTTGAGTATCACGAGCACTTCAATCGCTTTTAATCTCCGGGGTTTGCAGGCTGCTCAACAGCTCTGCAAACCCTGCGCCTTCCGCTACCAGACGCTCTTTTTGCCGTTTGGTCAGTTTCTTAACGCGATATTCCGCCCGTAGTGCCAGTGAACGATCGCCCACTGGCGCGGAAAACGCCAGCGTTAGTTCTCCTTTCCCGCGCAGTGCTTTCGCCCCTTTGCCGCTTTGGTGCTGCTGATAGCGGCGTTCGACATCTGTGGTGATCCCGGTATAAAGCTTATTGTCGGCGGTACGGATCAAGTAAAGAAACCAGGGTGTCATCGTCTGCGTCGCATGTTAAGGTCAGGCCACAGTATAAAAGAGAACAGCTATGGAAACACTCACCGCCATCAGCCGTTGGCTGGCAAAACAACATGTTGTCACCTGGTGTGTGCAGCAGGAAGGGGAACTCTGGTGCGCTAATGCCTTTTATCTTTTTGATGCGCAGAAAGTCGCCTTCTACATTTTGACGGAAGAAAAAACGCGCCACGCGCAGATGAGTGGGCCGCAGGCGGCAGTTGCCGGAACGGTAAACGGTCAGCCGAAAACGGTAGCGTTAATTCGCGGCATGCAATTTAAAGGCGAGATCCGCAGGCTTGAAGGTGAGGAAAGCGACCTCGCACGCCAGGCGTACAATCGTCGCTTTCCGGTTGCCAGAATGCTGTCGGCCCCGGTGTGGGAAATCCGGCTTGATGAAATCAAATTCACCGACAACACGCTGGGCTTTGGTAAAAAAATGATCTGGCTACGTAACTCAGGAACCGAGCAGGCGTAATGCCTCGCGGTTAAACGCTGGCAGATCGTCCGGTGTGCGGCTGGTAACCAGCTGATCTTTATCGACCACCACTTCCTGATCGTAAAATTCCGCGCCCGCGTTTTTAACATCAATAATGATTGGTTTAACGGCGGTCAGCTTACGACCACGGATCACATCGGCGCTGATCAGCAACTGGGGACCGTGACAGATGGCGAAAACAGGTTTGCCACTGTTCACAAAATCGCGGGTGAAGGTGACAAAACGGTTGTCGCCACGCAGATAATCTGGTGAATGACCGCCCGGTAGCAGCAGGGCATCGAACTCTGCGGGCGTCACTTCATCGATGGATTTATCGATGGCCACGCTGGCTTCTCCTTTTTTGCCTTTCACCGTTTTACCCGCTTGTTTTTCAATGGTAATCACTTCGTGTCCGGCTTTACGGAACTCGTCTGCGGGTGAAGTAAATTCTGAATCCTCAAATTCATCAGTGATTAAAACGGCAATTTTCTTACTCATGCTTCCTCCGCGATGTTGCATTGGATGAGGCGAATTTCCCACAATCGGGGATAATTACCTCATGGTCTATTAAGCCTGGTGCATGAGCCGTGGAGCGCAAGGCAGACAATTCTGTAAAGGAGCGAAGATGAGTCAGGTACTGATTACAGGCGCAACGGGGCTGGTGGGCGGTCACCTGCTGCGGATGTTGATTAACGAACCGAAAGTTAACGCCATAGCCGCGCCGACGCGACGTCCGTTGGGCGATATGCCCGGGGTGTTTAATCCCCATGATCCGCAACTGACTGACGCGCTGGCGCAGGTCACCGATCCCATCGACATTGTGTTTTGTTGTCTCGGCACCACGCGGCGAGAAGCGGGGAGTAAAGAGGCGTTTATTCATGCCGATTACACGCTGGTGGTGGATACCGCATTAACCGGGCGGCGGCTCGGTGCGCAGCATATGCTGGTGGTCAGTGCTATGGGTGCTAATGCCCACTCGCCGTTTTTCTATAACCGCGTCAAAGGGGAGATGGAAGAAGCATTAATCGCCCAGAACTGGCCGAAATTGACCATTGCTCGCCCGTCGATGTTACTGGGCGATCGTAGCAAACAGCGGATGAACGAAACGCTTTTTGCGCCTCTATTCCGTTTGTTACCCGGTAACTGGAAATCCATTGATGCGAGAGACGTGGCGCGGGTCATGCTGGCAGAGGCGATGCGGCCTGAGCATGAAGGTGTGACGATTTTAAGCTCTTCAGAATTACGCAAAAGAGCTGAATAATTATTCCCAAGAATTGATAGCGAGCGTAATATTCACGCGCTCAATTATCATATCTTATTCCTGGGGAATGCTATGACTGGTCAGTCTTCATCTCAGGCGGCAACGCCCATTCAGTGGTGGAAACCCGCGCTTTTCTTTCTCGTTGTCATTGCTGGTCTCTGGTATGTGAAATGGCAACCTTACTACGGCAAAGCGTTTACTGCTGCCGAAACCCACAGTATCGGTAAATCTATCCTTGCGCAGGCGGATGCTAATCCGTGGCAGGCGGCGTTGGATTACGCGATGATCTATTTCCTCGCGGTATGGAAAGCGGCGGTGCTGGGGGTGATCCTCGGTTCGTTGATTCAGGTGCTGATCCCGCGTGACTGGTTGCTGCGTACGCTTGGGCAATCGCGCTTTCGCGGCACGCTGCTGGGAACGCTGTTTTCGCTGCCGGGTATGATGTGTACCTGCTGTGCGGCTCCGGTCGCGGCGGGAATGCGTCGCCAACAGGTATCGATGGGCGGTGCGCTGGCATTCTGGATGGGGAATCCGTTGTTAAACCCGGCGACGCTGGTGTTTATGGGGTTTGTCCTCGGCTGGGGGTTTGCGGCGATTCGTCTGGTGGCGGGGCTGGTGATGGTGTTGCTGATTGCGACGCTGGTGCAAAAATGGGTGCGTGAAACACCGCAAACGCAGGCACCGGTCGAAATTGACATACCGGAAGCGCAGGGCGGATTTTTTAGCCGCTGGGGCAGGGCGCTATGGACGCTTTTCTGGAGTACGATCCCGGTTTACATCCTTGCAGTACTGGTGTTGGGTGCCGCTCGCGTCTGGTTATTCCCCCATGCTGATGGTGCTGTCGATAACAGCCTGATGTGGGTGATTGCGATGGCGGTAGCGGGATGCTTGTTTGTCATTCCCACGGCAGCAGAAATTCCAATTGTACAAACGATGATGCTGGCAGGCATGGGAATCGCTCCGGCGCTGGCATTGTTGATGACGCTCCCGGCGGTGAGTTTGCCGTCACTGATTATGTTGCGTAAAGCGTTCCCGGCGAAAGCCTTATGGCTGACGGGGGCGATGGTGGCAGTGTCAGGTGTGATTGTCGGCGGGCTGGCGCTGTTGGTTTGATTTGAGGGAAAACATGTCGGATGCGGCGTAAACGCGTTATTCGACCTACAGTTTGCATCGTTGTAGGCCTGATAAGACGCGGCAAGCGTCGCATCAGGCATTACAAGGGCTGCTATTTAATAAACGTAAACGCTGTGGTTACCCGCTTCACGCCGCTTACCCGGCTGGCAATATCTGCCGCCGCTTTCGCTTCACGTTCAGTCACCAGCCCCATCAGGAACACTTCACCGTTTTCGGTGGTCACTTTCACGTTGGACGATTTCACCAGGTCGCTGGTTAAGAGCTGCGAACGCACTTTGGTGGTGATCCACGTATCGTTAGACGCTTCGCCCAGACCAATCGGCTGGCCCTGACGAATCTCGTTATACACTTCGTTGGCACCGTCTACGCCCATAGCAATCTGTTTGGCGCGAGCCGAAAGTTCAGCGTTTGGTGACTGCCCAACCAGCAGCACTTTGCCCTGATAGGCCGTTACATTAATGCGCGCTTCTTTCTTAATCTGTTCGTCTTTCGACAATGCGCTGTTTACGCGCACTTCCAGGGTACCATCGTCCACCTGGGTGCCGACACTGCGTGGGTCAGTTGCGGCTTTGGTACCTACAGCAGCGGTACCCACTACGGCAGCGGCAACACAACCTTGCAACAGCAGCGCGGAAAGAAGGACTGCGATTGGCGATAATGCCTTCATGTATTCTCCTTAAACATCCTGGTGAGGGAAAAGCGTGTTATCGATCAGATCGCACAGGCAATTTACCGTCAGCATATGCATTTCCTGAATGCGAGCACTACGATGCGAAGGAATGCGGATCTCCACATCCTGTGGCCCTAACAAACCTGCAAGTTCACCGCCGTCATAGCCGGTTAATGCCACAATGGTCATATCACGCGTAACGGCAGCTTCTACCGCTTTTACAATATCGCGGCTGTTGCCACGGGTGGAAATGGCTAACAATACATCTCCCGCATGACCCAGCGCCCGCACCTGTTTTGCATACACTTCATCATGTAAGCGATCGTTGGCAATCGCCGTTAAGACAACATTATCAGTATTTAGTGCAATGGCAGGTAAGCTGGGCCGCTCCGTTTCGAAACGGTTGATCATGCTGGCAGCAAAATGCTGTGCATTGGCAGCGGAAGTTCCATTACCACAACAGAGGATTTTGTTGCCATTGAGCAGAGACTGAACCAGCGTCATGGCTGCACGCGAGATGGCATCCGGAAGCGCCTCTGCCGCCGCAATTTGAGTTTGAATGCTTTCAGTGAAGCAAGCTTTAATTCTTTCTTGCACGCTAATCCTTAAACCTTAATTATGAGTGGTCATTAAAGGCATCCTTAATCCACTCAACCTCATTCCCGGTGAAGGCTACCACATCGAACCGGCAATCCACAGTATCAAAACTCCCATTATGACGCGCGAGCCACAAGCGGGCAGTCTGTAATAATTTGTGTTGTTTGCTGCGGGTCACACTGGCTGCCGCGCCGCCATAAAGCGCAGAGCGGCGGTAACGCACCTCGACAAAAACGGTGGTCCGGCCTTCACGCATTATCAGATCGATCTCGCCGCCACGCTCGTTCACGTTAGCGGCGATAAACCGCAGTCCTTTGCCTTCCAGCCAGCGACGCGCTTGTGCTTCCCACGCATCGCCGGTCTGTTTGGTGGTTAACTGGCGGGGACTACTTGACCTTGTTGGTACTGTAGCCATGATAACTTCCTGTTAATCACGCAATCCGGGTTAGCCGTCAGACTTCCGGTATTACCGTTGATTTCAAAACCCTGAACCTGGCGCATTTGTGAGAAATGATTTGCCAACGACCAGGCATCGACGCCCATCGCATACATGCGAGCCAGCGAATAATCGTTGTTCACCGCGCTGAGCGCCTGCTGCATTAACGGCAGATTACCGCCTGCCAGCATCGGGATTTCGCTGTACTGCAAGCCTTCCATCTCCAGACGGAAATCCGGGCCTGCGGTGCCTTGTGCGCTGCGGGAACTGGCGTACAGCGTTGCACCGCTCTGGCTACCGTTACGCATGGCGATCATCGGTTTGATAAAAGCGATTTCACCCGGCGTTGCCACAATGTACACCGCATCGACACGACCGCCATTATTGGTGAACTGGTCATCGGTTGGCGTGGTTTGCAGCGTTGGATTGTTGGTCGTCATGCCGGAGTCGGTTGTCGCTCTGGGAGTAATCGGGCTACCCGTTAAAGCAATACCAGAACCGCCGTTAACACCCGCGCGTAATTCGCTGGTGGAACCAAATTTTTGTTGCAGAACGGTGCCGCCACCCAGTTTCTGCCACTCTTGCGCAAACGCATTGGCTACGCGATCGCCCAATGAACTGCGTGGGATCAGCACCAGCGGCGCTTGTTTACCCTGGTCACGAATATGACGCGCTGCATCGCGCGCTTCGTCTTCCGGTGAAAGCGCGAAGTAACAAATATTGACGCGGTTTTCGATGTTCTCCGGCTGGTTCAGTGCCAGCACGTTCAGCGGGGTGTTGCTCTTCAGCAACTCTTCAACGTTATTTTTCAGCAACGGACCGACCACAATACTCGCGCCATCCTGTTGAACCTGGCTTAAGATCTGGCTAAGTGGTTGTGATGATGTATCGTAGATTTTCAGCTCTGCGGATGGATTCGCGGGTGCGCTTACCGCTGCGGTGGTTGCCGCCGGGGCGCTTACAGGCACCGGCTGGGCCGCAGGTTGTTCACCGGTCAGATCGCTAACCGAGGCTTGTGCCGGGCTGGCAACGCCATCCACGGTTTGCGGCTGAGGTTGTTCTGCTACGTCTGCGGCAGGTGCGGCAGCTACCTGAGCCGCCACTGGCTGAGTGCCGATATTTTTCGCCGCTTCAAAGCCTTGCTGAATAGTGCGACCAAATACCGCTGCCTGGCCATTCAGCGGCAACAGCAGGGCGATTTTGTTGGTCGAGGCTGGTTTAAACGCTTTTACGTTAACCAACTGCGTTGGCAGAATTTTCGCGCCCGGGTTGTTCGGATAACGTTTCTGCCAGTCGGCGATCCCGGCTTTCATCATGTCGGGATCGTTACGGTTATCAAACCAGACGCGCTGCAGATCCAGCCAGCCTTGCAGAATATTTTCGTCGGCGTTGATCACCAGCGTATTCGCCTGTTCCTGAGTCATGGAGGAGAGCGTCTGCCAGGTGGCGTCAATATTCTGCTGTTTTTCTTTCGCGCCGAGCAGCGGTTCCTGAGCAATTAACGCGCGCAGTAAATCAATGGAAGGACGCCCCTGGCTGGCATCGATTTTTGCCTGCCAGTAACGCGCTTGCTGGTTTTGTTCTAAATCTGCAGGTGTGATTTTCGCCAGCAAGTTTTGCGCGCCAGCAAAATCTTTCTGCGCCAGTTTAATCTCTGCCGCCAGCAGTGTTTTCTCGCGACGCTGAGAATCGTTCAGTTCTTGCGGTAGTTGGTTAAACAACTCAACCGCCTGCCCGGTTTTGTCTTCTTTCACCAGTGCACGAATGGCGAGTAATTGCCAGTTGATCCTGGTATCATCAGAACTTTGCTGCATCTGTTGCAGGTAAAAGGCAGAATCAGCCTGCGCCGTGCCCTGCATATAAGCAGTGGACTGATCGGGAGTATGGGTGCCACAACCGGCGAAAATCAGGGCTGCCAGAACAACAGGCAGACAACGCGCGGCTTTCAAACGAGAAAATGTTGAGGGTACCATAATGTATCCAGTGATATTTTTTTTACGCAATGCTCAATATTAAATCGGCAATACGGACGACACAATGAAACAACACCAATCGGCGGATAATTCTCAGGGCCAGCTTTACATTGTACCGACGCCAATCGGCAATCTGGCGGATATCACCCAGCGTGCGTTGGAGGTATTACAGGCCGTTGATCTGATTGCCGCCGAGGATACGCGTCACACCGGTTTATTGCTGCAACATTTTGGGATTAATGCTCGGTTGTTTGCGCTGCACGACCATAACGAACAACAAAAAGCCGAAACGCTGCTGGCGAAGCTGCAAGAGGGGCAAAACATTGCGCTGGTTTCCGATGCCGGAACGCCGCTAATTAACGATCCTGGCTACCATCTGGTGCGTACCTGCCGTGAAGCGGGGATTCGCGTGGTGCCGCTACCCGGGCCGTGTGCTGCTATCACTGCGTTAAGCGCCGCGGGTTTACCATCCGATCGTTTTTGTTATGAAGGCTTTTTACCTGCCAAATCAAAAGGCCGCCGTGATGCGCTAAAAGCCATTGAAGCGGAGCCGCGCACGCTGATTTTTTATGAATCTACCCACCGTCTGTTAGATAGCCTGGAAGATATCGTTGCGGTATTAGGCGAATCCCGCTACGTCGTTCTGGCGCGTGAGCTGACCAAAACCTGGGAAACCATTCACGGCGCGCCCGTTGGCGAGCTGCTGGCGTGGGTCAAAGAAGATGAAAACCGTCGCAAAGGCGAAATGGTGCTGATTGTCGAAGGCCATAAAGCGCAGGAAGATGACCTGCCTGCTGATGCCCTGCGCACGCTGGCGCTGCTACAGGCAGAACTGCCGCTGAAAAAAGCGGCGGCGCTGGCAGCAGAAATTCACGGCGTGAAGAAAAATGCGCTGTATAAGTATGCACTGGAGCAGCAGGGAGAGTGATTACAGGCGTCGCAGCAGGAATAGCGTTGCAACGCCTGTAGCAGGCGAGTTAACGACGACACATCTCATCAATCATGCATGTGAAATAGTTATGCAGCCATAAAAATGAAGCCGGGATAGCGGTAGAGACTTTAGCCGTGAGAAAACGTTCTGTCGCATCCTGCTTTCCTTCGCCAGTCACCAGTAACAAAACTTCGCGGGCATTGAGAATATCCTTCAGGCCTAAGGTGATCCCACGAGTCACGGGACGGCCCGCGGTTTTTAACATCTCATGTTGCTGTGTTCTGGCATCAAGTTGACTGATATGGCAGGCCGGTTGCAGGCTTTCTCCCGGTTCGTTCAGCCCAAGATGACCGTTTTTCCCCAACCCGAGAACGCATAAATCCAGACCGCCTTTGCGCGCAATCAGGTGCGTTACCCGTTCGCACTCTGTCTCATTTATCTCTTCGGAGCGAAAGCTGATGAGCTGGTCTTCACGCAGCCCCAGCGGCTGCACGATATGCTGTTGCAGGAAAGTTTCGCAGGTACCAGGCATAGTTAATGGCAGATCCACCCATTCGTCGAGCTTCACGAAGGTGAGCTGGCTGACATCAACCTGCTGCTGGTGGATTTTTTCTACCAGATAATGATACGTCAGTAATGGCGTGGCTCCGGTCGCCAGGCAAATCACGGCATCCGGTTTGCTACGGATCACGGCCAATAAATATTCGCTGGCACGTTCACTTAACGCCATATAGTTTTCAACTTGCTGAAGGGTTTGCACAGGATGAAATTCCTTAAGTAAAGAGGCACCACCAGACGCAGTGCCTCGTTCCATTTACAAAATGCCGAATGCGGAACAAACAATAGAGAGCACAAAAGTCACGCCGATTAACAGCACCGGATGCGCTTTTTTCACCCGCAGAAAGTAATACATCAGCAGGGTGTAGGCCATCGGTAAAATGTTCGGGAAGACTTTATCGAAGAAATCCTGTTGCAGCGCGACGCTGTGGGTACTGTCGATGGCAAACGATGTCACCACGTTAATATGCACATACGAAGCGATCAGCCCGCCGATTACCGTGATCCCGAGGATGGTTGCCGAGCGAGCAATCATCTGCGAGTTCTCTCGCACTTTATCGATCGCCTTCACGCCGACTGAATAACCGACGTGGGTCCAGCCGACGCGCAGGAAAAAGATAAGCAGGTAAACGGCGAAAAATAGAATCGGCCCCAGCAAGTTTCCCTGGCTGGCAAATGATGAGCAAATTCCCGCCATAATCGGCAATAAGGTAAACCAGAAAATCGCATCGCCAATCCCGGCGATTGGGCCAAACAGTGCTACTTTGAGGCCTTTAATGGTGTCGCGGTTTTCTCCTTTTTCTTCCATCGAAATTAATAACCCCATCAGGAATCCGACCAGATTCGGGTGGGTATTAATAAATTCGAGGTTATCTTTCATCGCCGCGCTTAGGCCCGGTTTGTCGTCCTTATAAATCTTTTTCAGGATCGGCAACATCGCCCAGGTAAAACCGCCCGCCTGCATCCTTTCGTAATTAAAGCTCGCTTGCAGCAGTGACGAACGAAAGCCCAGACGGGTGATATCTTTTTTACTGATTTCAGATCCCATTGCTGTAGTCCTCTTCTTCATTTTTACTGGCAACGGGCTGCGGTTGCGCTTGCTGCCGGGATTTCGCATTGAAAAACTCATACACCGCAAAGCCTGCGCCCAGTACGGCAACCGGCAACAGGTTGCTGACCTGGATGTAGCAAACAAACAGGAAACCGGCGATCAGGTAAGGGATATATTGCGCTTTGAACATCACGCGCAGCAGCAAGCCAAAACCAACGGCAGGCAGAATACCGCCAGCCACTTCAAAGCCGTGGGTCAGCCAGGCGGGCATCGCTTTCACCAGCGCCTGCATCGCCCCCTGTGCCAGGTAAGTACAGAGGAAAGCAATCACCGCATACGCTGAAGCGACGATGAGCATCGTTGTCCAGTTAAGTCGGGAAAACGCTGCCGTATCCGCCTCTTTTGCGCATTTATCGGCTTTGGTCATAAATAATGAGAAAGCGGAATAGAAGAACAGAATGACGTACTGCATTAACAAACTAAACGGCAGGCCAAGACCAATTGCCGTTTTGGCATCAACGCCCGTAGACCATGCAATGACAGTGGTCATCAGACCCGCCATAATCGGGTTGGGCGGCTGAACACCACCTGCAGGGGTTAATCCGGCGAAAGCCAACTCTGTCAGACCACCGGTAATTAAGCCAGTCTGAATATCACCGAGAATAGCGCCAGTTAGGGTACAAACGATTATCGGGCGGAATAAAAATAAGGCTTCCAGCCAAAAATCAATCCCCAGAACGAAAACTAACGCCGCCAGGGATAATCCCTGAAGTAGGGTTATTTCATGCATTTTTATTACCTCAAACCAATATTAAGGCGATTTTAGATTTAGTCAGGGATTTGTTCTTTTTGATCGCCAGGGACGTCCTGAATGAAAACATTCACGCCACGTTGTTTAATAAAACGTAAGTCCGTGAGATCCTGGTCATCGACATAAACTTTACTGCTGATTTGCTTTTTCCCTTCCGAGAAATGCATATTGCCGACGTTGACATCTTTCAGGTCAATGCCACCTTCTACCAATTTACGTACCGTTTGTGGCGTGCGGCAAATCAGGAAGATCTTCTGATGCGGTGCAGCTTTGCCGATGACGTTAATGGTTTTTTCGATAGTAAAGAAACGAATGCCAAAGCCGTAGGTTTCTGCGGTAATACCCATTAATTTCTGTTGAATATCATCGTTAGCGACAACATCATCCACGACTACCAGCAGATTCGCACCGATGGTGGATGTCCAGGTCACGCCAACCTGACCGTGAACCAGACGGTTATCAATACGGGTTAAGAGAATATTTGGACTGCTCATTGTGTAATCCTCACCATAAAGTTGAATAATATAATCTTTTTAAATATATTATTGTTGCGGTATTGTACTGATGTATTTATTAAGGTTTAGTTATCTCCTTTACCATTAAGGCACTCCCCGATATTAATCGGGAAGTACATTGGGATAAATCATAAAAAACTAATGATTATGCTGAAATTCGATTCGCTGAACCACAGACATTAATTTTATTTCTGACAACTTCTTTCATCGCATCCATACCGACGCGCATATAATAACGAGGATCATTACCCTGCGGATTTTCCGCAAACCAGGCTTTAACCGCGCCAGCGAAGGCTATTTTTAATTCTGTGGCAACGTTCACTTTTGTGACGCCAAGTTCAATAGTGCGACGGACAAATTCATCCGGGACATCGCTGGCACCATGCAGCACCAGAGGAACATCCACCACTTCACGAATTTCCGCCAGCCGCTGGAAATCAATCTTCGGCGTTTTGCTGTATAAGCCGTGCGCCGTACCAATCGCTACCGCCAGGCTGTCGACGCCAGTCAGTTCGACAAAGCGTTTAGCTTCTTGTGGATCGGTCAGGAATGCACTTTCGGCGTCAACGCTCATGTCATCTTCAACACCGCCCAGGCGGCCCAGTTCTGCTTCCACGCTGCAATCCTGTGAGTGGCAGAAGTCGACAACCGATTTCACCAGCTTTACGTTCTCGGCAAACGGGAAGTGGCTGCCGTCGATCATCGCACTGCGCACGCCTGCGTGGACTTTACGGCGAATATCATCCAGCGATTCGTGGTGGTCGAGATGCAGCGCCAGTGGCATGTTGTAGGTTGTGGAATAGGCGCTACACAGGGCGTAGATCTCTTCCAGCGCGATATGTTTAAAGGTCCCCGGCGTTCCGGCGAGGATCACCGGCGATCGCATTTCACTGCACACTTCGAGGATCGCCTGGATCGTCTCGGCGTTATGAATGTTAAAGGCAGGCACCGCGTAGCCATTGGCCTGGGCGTCCTGTAACAGATATTTGGTGGAGATAATGCTCATAATGCGATCCTCTTATGCCTGCCACGGATGAATGATTACGCCTTGCACCACGCGGTTAACGGTGCCACTGGCTGATGGGGTATCCGGCGTATTGCCCATGTGCAGCGACTGCATCAGTGCAAACGTCTGGGCGTACATCAGGAAGCAAAATGCCTGCTCAACGTCGATAAAGTGACGTGACGGCGGCAGGATGATATGTGGACCGGCGGTAATAACGTCGTTGCTTTCCGCGGCGATAGCGATTACGCGCATTGCCTGGTTGTCACGACGAAGTTCAGCCAGCAGATCAAGATCATACTGGCGGGTGTAAGGGTGGCTGGAGACAAATACCACCACCAGCGTTTCGTTATCGACCAGCGATTTCGGGCCATGACGGAATCCGGTCGGGGAATCATAAAAGGCCGCCAGTTTACCCGCCGTCAGTTCCAGTACTTTCAGCGCCGACTCGCGTGCTGCGCCCTGTAAGCCACCGCTGCCGAGATAAACGATCCGTTTCCACGGTGCGTAACCAAACACACCTTCGCTGAAATCGCCCAGTGAGGTCAGGATCGCCTGGCAACGATCCGCCACGTCGCGGAAGCTCTGGCTGTTGATCGTCTCAGGTGCGAAAACCGCGAGGCAGCTGGCCATCATGGTGGTAATGCTGCTGGTCATCGCAAAGCCGCGATCGTGCGTTTCTGCGGGCATCAGCAGGGCAAACGCGTTGTCGCTGTTGATCGCGTTTTGGTAAAGAGCGCCCGCTTCGTTGCAGGTGATCGGCAGGTGATAGCACTCGGGTACAAATTGATTTGCCAGTTCCACGGCGGCGACGCTTTCCGGGCTGTTGCCGGATCGACCGAAGGAGATCAACAGCAGTGGATGAGCTGGATTCAGGTAGTCCATCGGATTGGTGACCAGATCGGTGGTCGGTACGGCGCTGAAGTTTTTATCGGTATGGCTGGCGAGCCACGGCGCGATGATGTCACCGATAAATGCCGAGGTTCCGGCTCCGGTCAGGATTACCCGCAGATTCTCTTTGCGCAGTAACGGTTCAAGGAAGTTATTGAGCGCGGAACGTAGCGCGTCGATGTTGGTGAGTGAACGGATCCATGCGCGAGGCTGATGGCGGATCTCTTCTTCAGTCCATGTACCGGTTGCGGCAGCAGCAGGGGTGTAATTTTCTGGCATAACTCAATCCTTAGTCTGATGAACTTGACGTCGGGCGTTGTCGCTTTCGCTTACCTTTCGTTTCATTTCATTTGGTGATGTCTTTCGTTGATTAAAATCTATAGAAAAGAAACTGAAAGTTCAATGGAGAAAAAAGAAATAAAACGAAATTTGTGATCGTTGAAAGAAAAGACAAGGGAAGATTAAAGAATTGCATGATGACGTTGCTATGTGCACCGATTGCCGGATGCGGCGTACCGTAGGTCGCATAAGACGCGTCAGCGTCGCATCCGACACCGCTGCACAGATCAAAAAGAAAGAAAAAGAAAGGCCTTACGGGGGAAGTGAAGGCCCAATAAAGGAGCAAACCATCAAAACGAAGCTAATTGACCCTGAATCCAGATTTGTTGCACATGCAGCCCGCTATCCAGCGCAACGACGCTGGCGCGTTTGCCCGGTTTAAGCGATCCCAGAACATCATCAACACCCAGCATACGCGCCGGATGCAGCGACGCCATATGGATGGCTTCCGCAGGCGTTACGTCCGTCAACTCGACCATATTGCGCACTGCCGCATCAACAGACAGCGTACTGCCCGCCAGTCCACCGGACGCGGTACGGACAACGCCACCGTGCATCTGCACTTCTTCGCCACATAACGTATAGCGACCATCCGGCATCCCGGCTGCCTGCATCGCGTCGGTGATCAGCACGATTCTCTCTTTCGCACAGCAACAACACAGCGACATCGCCGCCGGATGCACATGATGACCATCGGCTATCAGTTCCAGCCAGGCGCGCTTGTCCGTTAATCCCGCGCCAACCATTCCCGGTTCGCGGTGATGTAAACCTGTCATCCCGTTATAGCAATGCACCAGGCCGTCGGCACCAGCGTCAAACGCGGCACGGGTTTGTTGCCAGGTCGCCGCGCTATGCCCCAGCATCACCCGTACGTTTTGCTGTTTAAGATGGCGGATGGCCTGCAATGCCCCTTCTTTTTCCGGTGCCAGCGCTACCACGCGCAAGGTGTGCTGAGAAACGGCAATCAATTGATCCAGCTCGGCAATTTCCAGCTCGCGAAACAGCTCCGGCGGATGCGCGCCTTTATTCTGCGGCGTGAAGTACGGTCCTTCGAGATAACTCCCCAGCACTTGCGCACCAGGTCCGCCGCGTTGGCAACGTTGAGCAATACGTTTCAGCGCCGCATGAATGGTATTAAGCGGCGCGGTTACGGTGGTCGGTAACCAACTGCCGACACCTTCGCGTGCTTTGTGCATTGCCAGCTTGTCGAGCACATCCGGCGCGTCATCCATTACATCAACGCCCGCACCACCATGTACATGGGTGTCGATGTAAGCGGGGCAGAGCAGTTCCGCATCGCGTTCAGTCACGCCCACTGGAATCGGTTCGATTGCTGCGATTACACCGTCAGCAATACGCAACTGATGGTCATCGAGCCATCCCTCTTCAGTCAGCAGCCTTCTGGCGCGCAGAACGTGTGTCATATTCCTTCCTCGACCGGACATTCTTCATGGCAGCGGCCTAACTCGTCCACCAGACTGGTCAGCCCACGATGTCCACACTCCAGCGCCTGCACACGGAACTCTTCACCGCTTAACCCTTCGCGCTCCAGCACCATCTCCAGTAGCAGTTGCAAATTGGTGCCGGTGATCACTTCACAGCCCGGTTTTTGCATCGCCAGCGTTGAAGCTACGCGAAACGGCGTGCCGCCCAGCAAATCCGTCAGAAAAACAATGCCGTCTTCACAATCGAGTTGGGCGATGGCCTCTTCAAGCTGCGATGTAAGCAGCGCGGTGCTTGAGGTTTCGGGAAAATCGATGGCAATAAACTGCGATTGCTCGCCGAGGATTTGCTTCATTGCTTTTTCCATGCCGCTGGCAAATCCGCCATGCCCTGTCAAAATAATACTTAACATCTAATACCTCATTGTATTTAAAGGAAATGGCAGAATTTACCGACGATGCCGAGAACCACGGTAATCGCAATCAGGCGCAGCGGACTCCAGCCGCGGCGTACCAGCCAGAACATGGTCAGGGTGTAGACCAGCGGTAAGAAGGCTGGCATCAGTTTGTCGATAACATCAGCCTGTAACTTAACCACTGCGTCGCCCGCGGTGATTTCCAGCGTGGTGCTTAAACGAACATAGGTTGCCACCAGCGCGCCGATTACCGTCATCCCAACGATAGATGCCGCATGGCCGACTTTTTTGGTATTTGCTTTAATGAGTGGAATCGCCGCCACGCCCATGCGGTAAGCATAATGCGCCAGACCAAAACGCAGCCCCAGGTGCACCACGTTGAACAGCACAATAAAGACGACAGCGCCAAGAATAGAGCCTTGTAGCGCGAGGCTTGCGCCTATCCCGCCACAAATCGGCAGTAGCGTTAGCCAGAACATCGCATCGCCAATCCCGCCGAGCGGCGCACCGACGGCAATTTTGGTGCTCTGAATACTGTTAACGTCCTGCTTAGAACGCTCCATCGCAAGGATAATGCCGATAACAAACGTCACCAGAAACGGATGGGTATTGAAGAAACCCATATGCCCTTTCATGGCGCGCGCCAGGTCGCGTTTATTAGTGTGGATCTTTTTCAGAGCAGGCAGCAGACCGTACAACCAGCCAGAAGCCTGCATACGTTCGTAGTTAAAAGACGCTTGTAACAGCATGGAACGCCAGGCGACGCGGTTGATATCTTTTTTCGTCAGCTCCGCGCCAATGCTCTGATCTTCATACACGTTTTCATTGACGCCAGTCAGCAGTGTTTCTTCGTTTTCACTGACGTTCGGCAGGGTGGTTTGATTAGATGCCATCTTCAAATTCCTCTTTCTGTGCCGCAGGTTGAGTCGGTTCAGGAGATTTACGCAGCAGGTCGATCAGCGCCATCGCCAGCGCGGCGGCAGCAATAGCCAGCACAGGTAACTTGAGCCAGGCTGCGGCAACAAAGCCCAGGATGAAGTAGGGGATGTAGACGTTTTTCATCATGATTTTCAGCAGCACGGCAAAACCGATTGCTGGCATGATGCCGCCCGCGACGCCGAGGCCGTCGATTAATCGTTGCGGCAGGACATCAATGATGGTTTTGGCATGTTCTGCGCCGAAGTAGATAGGCAGGAAAGCGCAGAGAAAATAGAAAGTGCCGAGTGCCAGCAATGCCAGATAGTTCACGCGTTCAATGCCGCGTGTATCGGCGTTCTCCGCCATCCGGTCGCAGCGGGACATCACGCCAGACATCACCGAGAACAGGAAGGTAATCCCCATCTGTACTGCGACAGCGAAAGGTACGGCGACACCGACCGCGACATCGGGTTTCACGCCAGTAGTAATGGCAAACGCCGTGCCGACGATAGTACCGATAATCACGTTAGGCGGTTGTGCGCCTGCCAGCGGGGCCAGCCCCATCCACACCAGTTCCAGCGTACCGCCGGTTAAAATACCGGTATGCAGATCGCCAAGTACCAGCCCGACCAATGGGCCGAGGACCACCGGGCGGTGCATATGGGTTAAGCCGTTAAACATATCCAGGCCAGCGATAAAGGCGATAATGCCCAACGCGAATGCCTGCAACAGACTGATTTCCATGATGAATCCCTCAAAGTAATTTAAAGAGGTCCACAGCAGGCTCTGTCGGGACGCCCTGAACGAAGCATTCCACCCCAGCGGCTTTCAGGTCGTTAAATGCTGCGATATCGCCCGCATCCACAGAAACCGTTTTGGCGATTTGTTGCTTGCCATTGGCGTAGTGCATATTGCCAACGTTAATGCGATTCACCGGAACGCCACCTTTCACCAGCGTCAGGAAATCGGCAGGTGTTTTACAAACCAGCAGGATTTTCTGTCGATCGGCGGCGCGATGAATGTTGTCGATGACTTTTTGCAGCGTCCAGAAACGTACGGCGATCCCTTCTGCCAGTACCATTTCCATCAGGTTTTGTTGTACCGGATCTTCGGCAACCTCATCGTTGGCTACCAGCACCAGATTTGCCCCCGCAAATCCGACCCACTGAACGCCGACCTGACCGTGAATCAAGCGTTCATCAATCCGGCTTAAAACAATATTTGGCATAGCGTGTTCCTCTTTGTTTTGCTTATTGGCCTTCACAGGCTGTGTGGTACTGCGCCAGGATGTCCTGAATATGGTTGATAATGAGTTCCCGTGGCGTCGGTTGCAGCTTGCCGGAGCGAACTTTCACGTATTGCAGCGGCAGATACTGGCTGATGAGCGGTAGCGGAATTGGTGAATCCGCCAGATTACGAACCAGATGAGCGAAAGCGTCATCAATCTGGCTGTCCGGCCAGTAATAGCGCACGCGATCCGAGTAGCTATAACCACGCGCCAGGCGACGTGCGTTGCCGTCACCGTGGTAGTGGCTTTGCCAGTATTCCGGGCGGTCGAGCATCACGTTTTCCAGCACCTGACGCAGACCGGAACAGGCTTTCGCTGGTACCAGTTCTTCTTCAATCGCCGCCAGAGAGAACAGAGCTTCACGCAGGGCGAAGGTCAGCGCCGGGCCAACTTTCAGAATGGCAAAGTGGTCAATCACCAGCTGGCGCAGCGATTGCGGCGTTTGATAATCGGTAGAGTGCGCTTCGAAAATCAGCGTTTCGTAGTTTTCGACCATCTGGCTTAAGGCGCTCGCTTTGGCGGGCTGATAATCAATAACGTTGGTGTGATCGAATTCGACGCCGGGTTGAACCACCAGGGCAATGATGCGTGACCAGATGGCATTCAAACCTTGCTTTTCAAAGGCGTGACGATGGGCTTCCAGCGTGGCGCGGGCGGCATCCGGCGTGGTGACCGCCAGCTCGCTTAAGGTTTCATGCGCGCCGCCAGGTACCGGTACTTCGGTACCAATGACATACTCCAGATCGGCTTCGCCAAAGTGTTCAAGACAGGTTTCTTCCGCCACTTTCGCCAGACGTGCGGCGCGTTCAGCCACGATGTCATCAGTTAAGGGAATTGGATCGTCCTGACAGGACATGCTGCAATCAAGGTGAATTTTTTTGAATCCTGCCGCCACGTAGCTTTTAATCAAATCATCGGCATTGGCCATTGCCTGAGCGGCAGGCAGGCTTTGCCAGCGGTTTGGACCCAGATGGTCGCCACCCAGAATCAACGCATCCTGTGGGAAATTCAACGAGTCGGCGAGCTGACAAACAAAGCCGCGAAAATCGGCGGGCGTCATTCCGGTATAACCGCCGAACTGGTCTACCTGATTGGAGGTTGCTTCAATCAGTAACGGCGTTTGGTTTGCACTGGCGTAGCGGATTGCAGCTTCCAGCACCAGCGGATGTGCGGAACAAACGGCATAAATCCCATTTGTTTTGCCCTCTTTGTGCTGTCTCACCATTTCTGTCAGATGTTTCACTTTCCTCTCCAGTTCAGATTACTGCGATATTAATCTTTCGTTTTGTTTCAGTTGATACTGCGCCATGGTGAGATAAAAATAAAACGAAAGATAATAGTTTTCTGATCTGATTCACAAAAGAAACATAATGAAAGCCACTGAAACGAGAGTAGCTTGCGCCAATGGGTAAGGTGGGCTTGCATTTGCTTAATAGAAAGGCGTTAATAGGCAAAACGAAATGAAACGAAAGTTTTACGAAAGGACTTACTATGAGTAATACCGACGCTTCAGGTGAGAAGCGAATGACAGGCACCAGCGAGCGACGAGAACAGATCATTCAGCGTCTGCGACAGCAAGGGAGTGTGCAGGTTAACGATCTGTCGGCATTGTATGGCGTATCTACTGTGACGATCCGCAACGATCTGGCGTTTCTGGAAAAGCAGGGGATCGCTGTGCGTGCCTATGGCGGCGCGTTGATCTGCGATAGCACCACGCCGTCAGTCGAGCCATCAGTGGAAGATAAAAGCGCGCTGAACACCGCGATGAAACGCAGCGTTGCGAAAGCTGCCGTTGAGTTGATTCAGCCAGGTCATCGGGTGATCCTCGATTCCGGGACCACCACTTTTGAGATTGCTCGTCTGATGCGCAAGCACACTGACGTAATTGCGATGACCAACGGTATGAACGTGGCTAATGCGTTGCTGGAAGCGGAAGGCGTTGAGCTGCTGATGACCGGCGGGCATTTGCGCCGTCAGTCGCAATCTTTTTACGGCGATCAGGCTGAACAATCGCTGCAAAATTACCACTTCGATATGCTGTTTCTTGGCGTAGATGCGATCGATCTGGAGCGCGGCGTCAGTACGCATAATGAAGATGAAGCCCGTTTAAACCGCCGGATGTGCGAAGTTGCGGAACGGATCATCGTGGTCACCGATTCCAGTAAATTCAATCGTTCCAGTTTACATAAGATCATTGATACTCAACGTATCGACATGATCATTGTTGATGAAGGCATTCCTGCGGATAGCCTGGAAGGGCTGCGAAAGGCTGGGGTTGAAGTGATTCTGGTCGGGGAGTGAGAAAGGGTGCCCGCTGGTCAACACGAATGCGTTCGGCGGGCATTGTGAACACCATCAATGGGGTTCTTCTGTCTCTCGGGTGAGGGTTTCCCAGTCGGCAGGAGGATGTCCTCTTTTTAACATTTTGCTGAATACGGTATAGGCATCTGTTTTTTTACCGTAGGTGCGCAGAGTGTTTTCATCGTTCATCCATCCCAGAATGATGACTTTCTCTTTTTCACTATAACGAAAGAAGAGACGATAACGACCAGCACCAAATTTTACCCGTGACCAGTCTTTATTTTTCCCAGAGCCTAACGACTTGCCATGACGGAATGCCGGTGATGATGGATTGACCGTGATATGCTCCTCAATCACTTTATGGACTACCGCCAATAACTTTGTGGCGGCTTTTCTCTGATAATTTTCAGGATCTTTTCCCTTTAATGTCTCGACTTCGGCAACTAAAGCGTCGTAGGTTTCCTGAAAACAGGGATGAGCATATAGCGCCCAACCATTAACCCTTTGTGGAAAATCCATTATTCGTCGTCGCCAATCTCATCATCAATGTTGACGTCCATGCCAGCGACAAGTTTCTTTCCTTGTTGAATGTTGAATGGACGAGTTTTTTGCGGGTTGTTCTGGATATCTGCATCCAGAAAACGCAAAAATGCATTCATAGTATGATCCTCCTGTTCATCTCCCAGTCGGCACATAAATACTTGCCCACCAGGCAGAATTTCGTAATGAATGCTGTCCTGGCCTGGCTTCAGTTTTAAGGCCTCACGCACTGGCGCGGGGATAGTTGTTTGTCCGCGTATCGTGACCTTTGATTCAGTGGTCAGTACAGCGTGAGAGCGAGCATTAGCGGGCATGATTCACTGTCCTTTTACAGCCTGTTTTCTGCTCAAATTATAAGCTTGAACTAAGGTAATGCAAATGCATTATTAATGGACGTGGGGACTTTAAACAATAAAAACATGGCACTAAGGCCATGTTTTGCGAGGGACGTTCCAAAAGAAATCAGGTCACCGGTGCTGGGTTAAACACCGCCAGCTGGTTATGCAGTCCCCATTGATCTGAGAAGGTTTTCTTCTTCCCGCTGGCGACGTCGAGAATAAAGTGGAACAACTTCCAGCCCACCTCTTCAATAGTTTCTTCGCCGGTAGCGATGGTGCCCGCATTAATATCCATTAAATCAAACCAGCGGTTCGCCAGCTCGGTGCGGGTCGCCATTTTAATGACGGGTACCGCCATCAGGCCGTACGGCGTACCGCGACCGGTCGTAAACACTTGCACGGTAATCCCTGAAGCCACCTGTTGCGTGCCACAGACAAAATCGCTGGCTGGCGTCGCGGCGTAAATTAATCCGCGTTTAGTCGGGCGTTGACCGGGCGACAGCACTTCAACAATTGCACTTTTACCCGATTTAGCAATGGAGCCGAGCGCTTTCTCCACCACGTTTGCCAGACCGCCTTTCTTGTTGCCCGGCGAAGGGTTGGCGCTGCGGTCGGTTTTTCCCATATTGAGATAGTTATCGTACCACTCCATCTCCTCCAGCAGCCGTTTGCCGACCTCTTCGTTCACTGCGCGTGGTGTCAGCAGATGGATCGCGTCACGCACTTCCGTGACTTCTGAAAACATCACCGTTGCGCCGCAGCGCACCAGTAGATCAGACGCATACCCAACCGCCGGGTTTGCCGTTACGCCAGAAAACGCATCGCTGCCGCCGCACTGCATGCCGACAACCAGTTCTGAAGCCGGACAGGTTTCTCGCTGCCGTTGATTCAGTTTGTGCAAATGGCGTTCGGCGACCTGCAAAATATCCTCGACCATGGACTGAAAGCCGACATGCTTTTCATCCTGCAAACTGACAATGCTGGCGCTTTCTACTGGAATAGCTTGCACATCATCCGTTCCAGTCAGCAGGCGCTCAGGCTGCAACTTTTCACAACCCAGACCAATCACCATTACTTCGCCGCCAAAGTTAGGGTTCAGCGAAATATTGTGGATGGTACGAATAGGCACCACTGCCGCCGGTGCATTAATCGCCACGCCACAGCCGTACAAATGATTCAGCCCCACCACGCCATCGACGTTCGGGTATTTCGGTAGCAGATCGCGTTCAATGATTTTTACTACATAGTCCACCACGCCTGCCACACAGTGGACGCTGGTGGTGATGCCGAGCAGGTTTTTGGTGCCCACGCTGCCATCGGCATTGCGATAGCCCTCAAAGGTGTATCCTTCCAGTGGCGGTAAGGGGGCCGGGACTTTGGTTGCCAGTGGCAGCGTGTGTAACGGCGGCGCTTCCGGTAGTACAACCATTGATTCGTCGATCCAGCTTCCGCGTGGGATTGCGCGCACGGCGTAACCAATCACTTCGCCATAACGAATAATTTCACCATTAGCCGGAATGTCCAGCAATGCGACTTTATGCCCCTGGGGAATATGTTCAATTAATTCCAGCCCATCCGGAAAACGCGTTCCTGCTTTCAGGCCATTATCATTAACAATAATTGCCACATTATCTGTGTCGTGAACTTTTATATAAAACGCAGTTGGCGTTTCTTGTCTGATTTCGATGTTGGCCATTGTGCAATATTCTCCAGCCAGGGGTTATTAAAATGAGGACCTGGTCTCATTTAAAAATAAATGACTTCATTGGGTGAAATAAGAATGTCAGGAGTTTAAACGCAGAAATGTGATCAATGTCAATCATTTCAGGGATTGCAGTGCCGCACGGTAAGGTAAAGCGCAAATCTGTGCTTTAGCGCGCAACCTTATGTGCATATGCTCAAAATAATATTTAAATAGTATTAATTAAATTAGCATTTGCACAATGATTATTATTCTCGCGCTGCTTATACTAATTCCCGAGTTCATTGCCGTAACGGCATAAATAAAACTCATAAATAACACCTTCCCCATAATAATAAAAATCAGCATAAGTACCCGAGGTAAATAAAATGATTCTAGACACCGTTGACGTAAAAAAGAAAGGCGTGCATACCCGCTATTTAATATTACTGATTATTTTTATTGTTACCGCCGTTAACTACGCCGATCGTGCAACGCTGTCTATTGCTGGTACCGAAGTGGCAAAAGAGTTGCAGTTAAGTGCGGTTTCGATGGGTTACATCTTCTCCGCTTTTGGCTGGGCCTACCTGCTGATGCAAATCCCCGGCGGCTGGTTGCTTGATAAGTTTGGCTCGAAAAAAGTTTACACCTACAGCCTCTTTTTCTGGTCGCTGTTCACCTTCCTGCAAGGCTTTGTTGATATGTTCCCGTTGGCCTGGGCAGGGATCTCCATGTTCTTTATGCGCTTTATGCTGGGGTTCTCGGAAGCGCCATCATTCCCGGCGAACGCCCGTATTGTCGCCGCCTGGTTCCCGACGAAAGAACGTGGTACTGCCTCCGCCATCTTTAACTCGGCGCAATATTTCTCGCTGGCGCTCTTTTCGCCGCTGCTTGGCTGGCTGACTTTCGCCTGGGGCTGGGAGCACGTCTTTACCGTTATGGGGGTAATTGGTTTTGTGCTGACGGCGCTGTGGATCAAGTTGATTCATAACCCGACAGATCACCCACGTATGTCTGCGGAAGAGCTGAAGTTTATCTCAGAAAATGGCGCGGTGGTCGATATGGACCATAAAAAGCCGGGCAGTGCGGCAGCAAGCGGTCCCAAACTGCATTACATCAAGCAATTGCTCTCTAACCGCATGATGCTGGGCGTATTTTTCGGACAATATTTTATCAACACCATCACCTGGTTTTTCCTCACCTGGTTCCCAATTTATCTGGTGCAGGAAAAAGGCATGTCGATTCTGAAAGTGGGTCTGGTCGCCTCGATTCCGGCACTGTGTGGCTTTGCGGGCGGCGTGCTGGGAGGTGTCTTCTCGGATTATCTGATCAAACGCGGTTTGTCCCTGACCCTGGCACGTAAGCTACCGATTGTGCTGGGAATGTTGCTGGCTTCCACCATCATCTTATGTAACTACACCAACAACACCACGCTGGTGGTCATGCTGATGGCGCTGGCTTTCTTTGGCAAAGGATTTGGTGCGCTGGGCTGGCCGGTAATTTCTGACACCGCGCCGAAAGAGATTGTTGGCCTCTGCGGCGGCGTCTTTAACGTCTTTGGCAATGTTGCCTCCATTGTCACTCCACTGGTGATTGGCTATCTGGTAAGTGAACTGCACTCCTTCAATGCAGCACTGGTTTTCGTGGGATGTTCAGCGCTGATGGCGATGGTCTGCTACCTCTTTGTAGTTGGCGACATTAAACGTATGGAATTGCAGAAATAAGCAAAGGTATAAGCGATGAATAACGATGTTTTCCCGAATAAATTCAAAGCCGCACTGGCTGCGAAACAGGTACAAATTGGTTGCTGGTCAGCACTCTCTAACCCGATTAGCACTGAAGTTCTTGGTTTGGCTGGGTTTGACTGGCTGGTGCTGGATGGCGAACATGCGCCAAACGATATCTCCACGTTTATTCCGCAGTTAATGGCCCTGAAAGGCAGCGCCAGCGCGCCAGTAGTGCGAGTGCCGACCAACGAGCCGGTAATTATTAAGCGTCTTCTGGATATCGGTTTCTATAACTTCCTGATTCCTTTTGTAGAAACAAAAGAGGAAGCAGAGCAGGCGGTGGCATCAACCCGTTACCCACCGGAAGGCATTCGCGGCGTCTCCGTTTCTCACCGCGCCAATATGTTTGGCACCGTGGCGGATTATTTCGCTCAGTCGAACAAGAACATCACCATTCTGGTCCAGATAGAAAGTCAGCAGGGCGTAGATAACGTCGATGCCATTGCCGCTACCGAAGGCGTAGACGGTATCTTCGTCGGCCCCAGCGATCTGGCTGCGGCATTAGGCCATCTCGGCAATGCCTCGCACCCGGATGTACAAAAAGCAATTCAGCATATTTTTAACCGTGCCAGTGCGCACGGCAAACCCAGCGGTATCCTCGCACCGGTCGAAGCCGATGCGCGTCGTTATCTGGAATGGGGGGCGACGTTTGTGGCTGTCGGCAGCGATCTCGGCGTCTTCCGCTCTGCCACTCAGAAACTGGCTGATACCTTTAAAAAATAACCACCACCGCAACAAGAGAGATGATTGATATGACTATGAAAGTTGGTTTTTTTGGCCTGGGGATTATGGGTAAACCAATGAGTAAAAACCTTCTGAAAGCAGGTTACTCGCTGGTGGTTGCTGACCGTAACCCAGAAGCTATTGCTGACGTGATTGCTGCAGGTGCAGAAACAGCCTCTACGGCTAAAGCGATCGCTGAACAGTGCGACGTCATCATAACCATGCTACCAAACTCCCCTCATGTGAAAGAGGTGGCGCTGGGTGAGAATGGCATTATTGAAGGCGCGAAGCCAGGTACGGTATTGATCGATATGAGTTCTATCGCACCGCTGGCAAGCCGTGAAATCAGCGAAGCGCTGAAAGCGAAAGGCATTGATATGCTGGATGCTCCGGTGAGCGGCGGTGAACCGAAAGCTATCGACGGTACGCTGTCAGTGATGGTGGGCGGCGACAAGGCTATTTTCGACAAATACTATGATTTGATGAAAGCGATGGCGGGTTCCGTGGTGCATACCGGGGAAATCGGTGCAGGTAACGTCACCAAACTGGCAAATCAGGTCATTGTGGCGCTGAATATTGCCGCGATGTCAGAAGCGTTAACGCTGGCAACCAAAGCGGGCGTTAACCCGGATTTGGTGTATCAGGCAATTCGCGGTGGACTGGCGGGCAGTACCGTGCTGGATGCCAAAGCGCCGATGGTGATGGACCGCAACTTCAAGCCGGGCTTCCGTATTGATCTGCATATTAAGGATCTGGCAAATGCGCTGGATACTTCCCACGGCGTCGGCGCGCAACTGCCGCTCACAGCTGCGGTTATGGAGATGATGCAGGCAGTGCGAGCAGATGGTTTAGGAACGGCAGATCATAGCGCCCTGGCGTGCTACTACGAAAAACTGGCGAAAGTCGAAGTTACTCGTTAATGACGTCGTGCCCGGATGGCGTATTGCAATCCGGGCCTGGAATCCAGGCCGAATAAGAGAAACGCCCTCCGGCGTCATGTGGTAACAGGCATAGGTATGAAAATCGTAATCGCCCCAGACTCTTATAAAGAAAGTTTATCTGCCAGCGAGGTTGCGCAGGCGATAGAAAAAGGATTTCGGGAAATTTTTCCTGATGCACAGTACGTTTCTGTTCCGGTTGCCGACGGTGGCGAAGGAACGGTGGAAGCGATGATTGCAGCCACCCAGGGTTCCGAACGTCACGCCTGGGTTACAGGGCCGCTGGGCGAGAAGGTGAATGCCAGTTGGGGGATCTCCGGCGATGGCAAAACCGCGTTTATTGAAATGGCGGCGGCCAGTGGGCTGGAGCTGGTACCTGCGGAAAAACGCGATCCACTCGTGACCACTTCACGCGGCACAGGCGAGTTAATCCTGCAGGCGCTGGAGAGCGGCGCGACAAACATTATTATCGGCATTGGCGGTAGCGCTACAAATGATGGCGGTGCAGGCATGGTACAGGCGCTGGGGGCGAAATTATGCGACGCCAACGGCAATGAAATTGGTTTTGGCGGCGGTAGTCTTAATACTCTGAATGATATTGATATTTCCGGCCTCGATCCGCGCTTAAAAGATTGCGTCATTCGCGTCGCTTGTGATGTCACCAATCCGCTGGTGGGCGATAACGGTGCATCGCGCATCTTTGGCCCACAAAAGGGAGCCAGTGAAGCGATGATTGTTGAGCTGGACAATAACCTCTCTCACTATGCCGATGTCATTAAAAAAGCGCTGCATGTTGATGTGAAAGATGTCCCCGGCGCAGGAGCTGCGGGTGGTATGGGCGCGGCGCTAATGGCGTTTCTTGGTGCGGAACTGAAAAGTGGTATTGAAATCGTCACTACGGCGCTGAATCTGGAGGAACATATTCACGATTGTACGCTAGTGATCACCGGTGAAGGGCGTATTGACAGCCAGAGTATACACGGCAAGGTTCCGATTGGCGTCGCAAACGTGGCGAAAAAGTACAATAAACCGGTGATTGGCATTGCGGGTAGCCTGACCAATGATGTTGGCGTTGTACATCAGCATGGCATTGATGCGGTCTTCAGCGTATTGACCAGTATTGGTACGTTGGACGAAGCATTCCGCGGGGCTTATGACAATACCGTCATAATGCTCTATCACTTTCTGAATATAATTTTCAAGGCGCTTCAGCATCTTTTCTTTACCCACATATGCCCCCTGAGAGTCATATTTTTCACGAAAAAACCAATCCGGAGTCTGTGAATGCCATACGAGTACATGACCCCTTACCCGTATTGTATCATCTGGATTTTTCTCATTATGTTTTTTTATAAAATCCATAATTTTATCTGCCTTGCTGAAATCAAGTGTTAAAACCGGATCGCCATTTTCATCTAAACATATACTTCCTTCAGTATCAACACTGAATACAGGAACGTCTCCCAAAATTATTTCTGGTTTCATCTCGTTTTCACATGTAATACTATTATAGTGCTTTATTACAAGATTCCTTATCTTCTCGTCATTTAGCATGTCTGACATAATTGCAACGCCAGCCTTCCCATTAATTGCTGATTTCTGTTCCAGACGTTTTTTTATCGACATTATATCCTTCATATTATCCCTCCTGCTTTTTACATATATGTCTAAATAATGTAAATTATATAATAAAAGTAAAAAAGTAAAATATGAATAATTGCAGAAAATCCCCCGGCAAATTAAATAACCTCGCAGTATTATTTCTCATGCCTGCAAAATCTTAGGAGAAAAACAACGCTTAAATCAAGAAAATAAAAATATGTATCTTATCTCTTATTCAGTGTTCATCAACAAAAGTCATCCACGTTTTCACATTTTTTAAAACTGGTGAATTCTCGTTTTTCGACAGCTGACTTCAGGTATTTTCCAAAAATATCCTTCTAAACCTTTCCAATAAATTCAATCTTGGGGCTCTATTTCGTAAAACATTACATTCAGATTTGCAAGAACGTCAGAATATTGTCTCTTCTTTTCCAAGAGATATCAAGGATTTATGTATGCCCTCAGCGTAAATAAGTTCGAACCGTATAATGCACGGTTTACCAAATGTAATTTTCAGAGTTACCTGCTTTTATAATTA